>CDZK01001978.1_pt1 | contig 10469 bp, 11 predicted proteins | sample 557401 | NCBI WGS metagenome assembly CDZK01 (sample SAMEA3182108, study PRJEB8094) | gut metagenome | biome: human; feature: gut; material: Stool; isolation source: human stools | place: Canada | collected 2013-04-25 | reverse complement strand
TAGCCCCAGTCCTTCAGCAGCTCGATGATGGAGCGGCGGGTGACGCCGGGCAGCACGGTGCCGGTGCAGGGAGCGGTGTAGATCTTGCCGTCGATCTTGAACATGATGTTCATGGAGCCGACTTCCTCCACGTACTTCTTCTCCACGCCGTCCAGCCACAGCACCTGGGCAAAGCCCTGCTGCTCGGCCATCTCGCCGGCCTTGATGGAGGCGGCGTAGTTGCCGCCGCACTTGGTGAAGCCGGTCAGGCCGGGTGCCGCGCGGATGTACTCGTCCTCCACGTAGATGCGGACGGGGTCAATGCCCTCGGCATAGTAGGCGCCGGAGGGAGAGCAGATGATGCAGAAGGTGTAGTTCCGGCTGGCGTGGACGCCCATGCCCACGTCGGTGGCGAAGGTGAAGGGGCGGATGTACAGGGAGGCGCCGTCAGAGTGGGGCACCCAGTCCTTGTCCACTTCCACCAGGGTCTTGACCGCCTGGACGAAGTCGTCCACGGGGATCTTGGGGATGCACATCCGGTCGGCGGAGTCCTGCATCCGCTGGGCGTTGCAGTCGGGGCGGAACAGCTGGATGGTGTTATCCGCGGTCCGGTAGGCCTTCAGACCCTCAAAGATCTCCTGGGCGTAGTGGAACACCACGCAGGCGGGATCCAGGGGGAAGGGCTGATAGGGGACAATGCGGGCGTCATGCCAGCCCTTGTCCGGAGAGTAGTCCATGACAAACATATGATCCGTGAAGATCTTGCCGAAGCCCAGCTTGCTCTCGTCCGCAGGCTTGGCCTTGGGGCTGGTGGTCTTGGTGATTTTGATATCCAGCATTTTCATCGCTCCTTAAAAATAGTTTGAAGTTTGAGAAATAACAAAAAGACCTTCGCGCAGTCCTGCCCTGTGCAGGAGAGGCGAAAGTCAAACTTCCGTGGTACCACTCTCGTTGCCGCCAAAACGGCGACCGCTCGATTGCCCCGATAACGGGGGGCATCCGGTGCGGCATACTGGGGAGAGACCCGTTCCGCCCACTGCTCCCGGGTGACGCTGCAAAGACCGCCTCACTGCCTCGCACCATAACGGCAGCTCTCTGAGAGGGGAGAATTTTGCAGGATGTCCCGTTCCACGCATGATGAATCTTTATTCGCCTATATCTCTTTTTATACGCTGATGGAGCCGCAAAGTCAACTGTTAAAATGCACAGAAAGCGCCGGGGCGAAAAAGGCGGGGCCGGCGGACAGTGCCGCCGGCCCCGCGCGGAAGGGATCAGCCGATACAGGCCATGCCGCGGTGGAAGGCCTCGATATTCAGGGGGACGAACTTGGCCTTGGCGCCGGTGAACATCTCCTGGATCATCTTTTCGATGGTCTCGGGCTTGAGGATCTTGGTGCCGGCCACATAGGCCCCCAGCATCACCATATTGCTGACCTTGGGGTTGCCCACTTGGTCGGCGATCTGGGAGCAGGGGATGTAATAGGCGGTGAGATCGGCCCGAGCCACCTTGTCGGTCACCACGTCGCTGTTGACGAACACCATGCCGCCGGGGACGACGCCCGCCTCAAACTTGGACAGGGAGGGCTCGTTCAGGGCGATCAGCTCCGTGGGATGGGCGAACACCGGGGAGCCCACCGGCTTGTCGGAGAGCACCACAGAGCAGTTGGCGGTGCCGCCCCGCATCTCGGGCCCGTAGGAGGGGGCCCAGGTGACGTTCAGTCCTTCGGCCATGCCGGCCTCCGCCAGGTTCTTGCCGATGGCCAGGCCGCCCTGGCCGCCGAAGCCGGAAATGATGATCTCTTTTTTCATCTCACTTCACCTCCGCGTTCTCCGGAGCCGTCTCCTTGATGACGCCCAGAGGATAGTAGGGGATCATGTTGTCCTTCAGCCACTCGTTGGCCTTCAGCGGCGTCATGCCCCAGTTGGTGGGACAGGTGGACAGCACCTCGATGAAGGTGAAGCCCTCATTGTTCATCTGCTTCTGGAAGGCCTTCTTGATGGCCTTCTTGGCCTGGTTGATATTGGCGATGTCCGTGACGCAGACCCGCTCGGCGTAGACGCAGCCGTCCAGGGTGGACAGCAGCTCCGCCATGCGGATGGGCATGCCGGCCTGCTCCTTGGTGCGGCCCTCCTGGCAGGTGGTGGCCCGCTGGCCGATCAGGGTGGTGGGGGCCATCTGGCCGCCGGTCATGCCGTAAATGGCGTTGTTGACGAAGATGGTGGTGAACTTCTCGCCCCGCATGGCGGCGTGGACGATCTCCGCCGCGCCGATGGAGGCCAGGTCACCGTCACCCTGGTAGGTGAACACCGCCTGATGGGGATGGGTGCGCTTGATGCCGGTGGCGGCGGCGGGGGCACGGCCGTGGGCGGCCTCCTGCATATCGCAGTTGAAATACTTAAAGGCGAACACGGAGCAGCCCACGGGGCAGACGCCGATGGCGTCATCCAGCAGGCCCAGTTCCACCAGGGACTCCGCCACCAGCTTGTGGATGATGCCGTGGTGACAGCCGGGGCAGTAGTGGAGCTCCGCATCTGTCAGGCCCTTGGATTTCTCATATACGATTGCCATATCACTTGCCCTCCTTCAAGGCGGCTTTGGCCGCATCCACCATCTCTTCCACCGTGGGCATCACGCCGCCGGCGTGGCCCAGGTAGTGGATGGGCTTTCTGCCCTCCACGGACAGCCGCACGTCGTCGATCATCTGGCCGCAGGAGCTCATCTCCACATCCAGGAACGCCTTGACGTGATCGGACTTGGAGAGGACGCGCAGCGCCTCCTCCGGGAAGGGCCACAGGGTGATGGGCCGGAACAGGCCCACCTTCAGGCCCTCGGCCCGCAGGGTCTCAATGGCGGTCAGGGCGATCCGGGCGGGGGTGCCGTAGGCGGTGATGACCACCTCGGCGTCGTCGCACTGGACCTCCTCATAGCGGAGCTCGTTCTTCGCCATCAGGTCATATTTCTCCCGCAGGTGCTCGTTGTGGCGGTCGCACTCCTCCGGGTCCATGTACAGGGAGTTGACGATGTTGTTGTGGTCCCGGCCCTTGCGGCCTGTGGTGGCCCAGTCCTTGGGGGGCAGGTCCCGCTTGGGGACGGGGTGCCATTCGATGGGCTCCATCATCTGGCCGATGAGGCCGTCCATCACCACCATCACCGGGTTGCGGTACTGGTCGGCGATGTCAAAGGCCTCCTGGACGAAGTCCACCGCCTCCTGCACGTTGGAGGGGGAGAGGACCACGGTCCGGTAGTCGCCGTTGCCGCCGCCCCGGGTGGCCTGGTAGTAGTCGCCCTGGCCGGGCTGGATGGTGCCCAGGCCCGGGCCGCCCCGCATACAGTTGACGATGACGCAGGGCAGCTCCGCGCCCGCCATGTAGCTGATGCCCTCCTGCTTCAGGCTGATGCCGGGAGAGGAGGAGGAGGTCATGGCCCGCATACCGGCGCCGGCGGCGCCGTACACCATGTTGATGGCGGCCACCTCGGACTCCGCCTGGACGAACACGCCCCCCGCCTTGGGCAGATGGGCGGACATATATTCCGGGACCTCGCTCTGGGGGGTGATGGGATAGCCGAAGAAGCAGTCGCACCCGGCGCGGATGGCCGCCTCGGCAATGGCTTCATTTCCTTTCCACAGTTCCTTTTCCACTGTCGATGACCTCCTTTTCAGAACTTTTCCACCGTGATGATGGAATCCGGGCAGATCTTTGCGCAGCTGGCGCAGGCGATGCACTGGGTGATGTCCGTCACGTGGGCGGGGTGATACCCCTTGCGGTTGATGACGGTCTGATCGATGGCGACGATGTGCTTCGGGCACACGGTGGTGCACAGCTCACATCCCTTGCACCGGTCAGAGTTGAAGGTTACCTTGGCTGTCATGTCTGTAAGACGCCTCCTTTTCCCTGGTGCCGCAGGCTCAGCGCTCCCACGGCTTTTTCATGTTTATGGTGATGGGGAACACAGGTTCCCGAAGGTCTGACACATCCTGCAAAAACCGCTCCTCCGCCGTGTGGCAGAGAATGGGAAGGCCGGTCTGACGGGAGACCTCCTCCGCCAGGGCCGCGCCCTTGCGGATCTCCGCCGGCGTGGTCTCCCCGCACAGGTGGGTGTTGTTGACGATGCCGGAACAGGTGAGGCCGGTGGTGGCCTCGATGGCCCGGAGGTAGGCGACGGCGGCCTCCGGCGTCCGCACCTCCGGCCGGTTGGCGTTGAGGACGAAGATCAGCTGATAGTCCTCCGCGATGATCTTGGGCTGGAACCGGGCCAGCACCCGGGCGCCAACGGGGTCGCCGCCGATGTCCAGGACGCCCCGGACATCCCGGTTTTCCAGAATGGCCAGCAGCTCCGCCGGCAGGGCGGGCACATCCGCGTCCGAACAGGCCTGGGGGGAAGAGATCACCTGGATGCCCGCGGCCTCCAGCTGGGGCCGCCGCTCCCGGGAGCGGAAGTAGGGGTTCACGATGTCCAGGTCCGCCAGCATGACCCGGCAGCCCTCCCCGGCCAGGGCCAGGGCCAGATTGACCGCCAGTTCCGTCTTTCCGGTGCCGTAGTGGCCGGTGATGATGGAGACCCGGTGAGAAAAGATGGTTTGCGCCGTCACCGGCGGATCACCTCACTTTTTTACAAAAAAGGGTTGTATTATTTTTCTGTTTGTTGTATGATGTCATTGTACTCTAAAAGAGATATGATGTCAAGTGGATCTGAGCATATTTCTGCCGGGGCGGAGAGTTCCGGCGGAACGGCACCGCGGGATACGGAGGAATTGATATGGGAGACGGAAGAAAAGTCAAGCTGTCGGAGCGGACGGCGGACCGTCTGTACGAACTGATCATGGATGAGCGGCGGTTTGCGCCGGGGAGCAAGCTGCCCAATGAGAACGAGCTCAGCGAGGCGCTGCACGTCAGCCGCACCACCCTGCGGGAGGCCATCTCCTTTCTGGTGGCCCAGGGGGTGCTGGAGATCCGCCGGGGCAAGGGCACCTTTGTGGCGGAGGATCTGCCCGCCAGCGCGGTGGATCTGGCGGCGCTGTCCGGGCTGCGCTCCCGGGTGCGGGCCCGGGACCTGTTTGAGATGCGGCTGATCTTTGAGCCCGCCACGGTGGCCCTGGCCTGCCAGCGGGCCACGGACGAGGAGCTGCTCCAGATCCAGCACAAGGCCGCCAAGATGGAGCGGATCGCCCAGGAGGGAGGCGACTGGCCCCTGGCGGACCAGGAGTTCCACATGGCCATCATCAAGGCGTCCCACAACGAATATATGCGCCGGCTGTACCCCATCATCAACAGCGCGGTGAATGAGATCCTCCAGGTCTCCGCCAACCGGGAACATATGCAGAGCGTCGCCATCGCGGACAACAAGATGATTCTGGACTTTCTGATGCAGCGGGACGAGGCGGGCGCCCGCCACGCCATGAGCATCCACATCCGCCATCTGCTGAACACCCTGAAAGGGTGAACGAAGAAGGGAGAGCGCCGTCCCCGGCTGTGCCGGGGACGGCGCTTTTCAGCTGAGGTCAGGACTTCCATTTCAGCAGCAGGGCCGAATTGGCGATCACCAGCACAGACCCGGCGTTGTGGACCAGGGCCCCCACCACCGGGTCCAGGATGCCGGTGATGGCCAGGGCGATGGCGATAAAGTTCAGGGTCATGGAGAAGGTCAAATTGACCTTGATGGTCCGCATCATCCGCCGGGAGAGGGACAGCAGGTGGGGCAGCTCCCGGAGGTCGTCGTTCACCAGGGCAATGTCCGCTGCGTCCACGGCGATGTCGCTGCCCACGCCGCCCATGGCGATGCCCACGTGGGCCCGCTTCAATGCCGGGGCGTCGTTGATGCCGTCTCCCACCATGCAGACCAGCTTACCCGCCTGCTGGCTGCGGTCGATCCAGGCCAGCTTGTCCTCCGGCAGGCACGCCGCCTGGAAGGCGGAGATGCCCAGCTGCCCGGCGATGTGGCGGGCGGCCTTCTCGTGATCGCCGGTCAGCAGCACCGGCGTGACGCCGGCAGCCTGGATCGTCTGGATGGTTTGGACGGCGTCGGGCCGCAGGGTGTCCGCCAGGGCCAGAAAGCCCGCCGGGCGGCCGTCCACCGCGATGTAAATGACGGTGCAGCCTGCATCCAGTGCCGGAGCGGCGGCCTGGGACAGGGGCTCCCAGGGGATGTGTTCCTCCGTCAGCAGCTCCCGGTTGCCGGCGATGATCCGATGGCCCGCCACGGCGGCGGATACCCCCCGGCCGGGGAGCATCTGGAAATCCGCCGCCTCCGGCGGGGCCTCGCCGGTCTCCTCCTGCCAGCCCTGGACGATGGCCCGGCCCAGGGGGTGCTCTGACCGGAGCTCCGCCCCGGCGGTCCAGCCATAGAGGTTCTGCCGGGAGATGTCCGGCAGCAGGCTCTCCACCGCCGTCACCTGGGGGGCGCCGAAGGTCAGGGTGCCGGTCTTGTCAAAGGTCACCTGGGAGACAGAGGCCAGCCGCTCCAGGGCGTCTCCCTCCCGCACCAGGAAGCTGTGCCTGGTGGCGTTGCCGATGGCGGCCATGATGGCGGTGGGGGTGGCCAGCACCAGGGCGCAGGGGCAGAACACCACCAGGATGGTCACCGCCCGGATAGGGTCCCGGGTGAGAAGGCCCGTGAGAGCGGCGGCAGTGAGGGCCGCCGCCACGATCCAGGTGGCCCACCGATCCGCCAGGGTCACGATCTTGGCCTTGCCGGCGTCGGCGGACTGGACCAGCCGGATATAGCGCTGAATGGTGCTGTCTTTCCCCCCCCTGGCGGCCCGCATCTCAAAGGCGCCAAACTGGTTCACCGTGCCGCTGGACACCTCGTCCCCCGGCCCCTTGTCCACCGGCAGGGACTCGCCGGTCATCACCGCCTGGTTGATGGAGGTGTGGCCCGTGAGGATGACCCCGTCCACCGGGACGGTCTCCCCCGGCAGGACCCGGAGCACGTCGTCCACCGCCACCTGCTCCGCCGGGATGACCTCCTCCCCGCCGTCACGGAGCCGGCGGGCGGTCTGGGGGGTCAGGTGCACCAGCTTCTCGATGCCCGCCCGGGCTTTGGCCACCGTCAGGTCCTCCAGCAGGGCTCCCAGCTGCATGATGAAGGCCACCTCGCCGGCGGCGAAGTCCTCCCCGATGAGGAGGGAGGCGATGAGGGCGATGGACACCAGCACGTCCGCCTTGATGTCAAAGGCCGTCACCAGGCCGATGACCGCCTCCAAAACGATGGGGACGCCGCAGAGGATCACCGCCGCCCAGGCGGCGTCAAAGGGCAGCCGGGGCAGGAGGTCGAAGATGCTGATGAGCAGGGCGATGCCGGAGAGGACCAGGCAGGTCACGTCCTTCTTCACGCCGCCCCACTCCAAAAACCGCTCCAGGGCATGGATCACGGAGACCACATCCTTTCTTATACCTATAGGGGTATAAGTATCGTACACCGGAGAAGGGCCCCTGTCAAGGAAAAGATGCGCCCGCCCTTGCCTTTTGGGGCGGCGGTCCGTATAATGGAGACATCTGAGATTCAGCGCCGTTCCGGCGCGGGAGGGGGATTGTATTGTGGGCTTTCTCAATAAAAAACCGATTATCAAAACCGAGGGCTTTCACCCGATTGATCTGAACGAGGACAATGTCCAGGCCATCTTCAAGCGGTGCTTGGCGAAAGAGGGCGAGGACTTCTATAATGTTCAGGTGGTCGGCTCAGAACTGTCAAAGAACCCTTCGGATATTGTCCGGTTGTCCGGGGAGAAGATGGAAAAAAACGATCAGAATATCCGTTATCTGCTGGGCCAGTTGAAAACAATCCATCTCCCCGATGTAAAAGCAATCACACTGCAAGAGGGTTTCTTCCGATATGACAATCATGTGTGGACGAAAGACTTTAATTTCCTTTTTCAACTCTATGCATTGGCGTTGGGCTGTGCCTATTTCCGTGGCTTTAGCCAAACAAAGGATGGGAATATTACCAGCCTGATAGATTACAACCGTTGTACTCCCACTCTCTCCCCCAAAGACCCGGCGTTCCCGGCGTGGTGGGAACAGCACAAGGCGGAGTGGGAGGCGTAGGGGCGGACCTCTGTGTCCGCCCGCATCCCTCCGCGACAAGCAAGCCAACTGGGCCGGCACGCATACCGGCCCCTGCGGGGACATCCCGCCGGAAAGGAGCCATTGTATGAACCTGCGCCGCTACCGCACAGAGGACCTGCCGGTCCTGGTCCGCCTGTTCGGCGAGACGGTCCGGCGGGTGAATATCCGGGACTACACCCCCGCCCAGGCGGAGGCCTGGGCCGCCGGGGAGGCGGACCTGCTGACCCAGGACGACTGGTTTCGCCGTCTGTACACCCTGGTGGCGGAGGCGGACGGCCAGATCGCAGGCTACGGCAACGTGGATGACACCGGCTATCTGGACCATCTGTTCGTCCGGTGGGACTGCCAGGGCCGGGGCGTCGCTACGGCCATCTGCGACGCCCTGGAGGCCCGCTGCCGGGACCTGGGATTGGACGCCGTCACCGTCCACGCCTCCAGGACCGCCCTGCCGTTTTTCCTCCACAGAGGATACCGGGTGGAGCGGGAGCAGCAGGTGCCAGTACGGGGGCAGACATTGACCAACTACGCCATGCGCAAGACCCTGAACGCACTCTAAAGAAAAAGAGGCGCCGCAGGCGCCTCTTTTTCTTATCCCATGTTGGAGAACCGCTCCACCGCCTTGGTGAAGCTCTCGATGGTCTTGTCCGCGTCGCCGTGCTGGATGCCGTCCCGGACACAGTGCCGGATATGGCCCTCCAGCACCACCTGCCCGCACTTGTGGAGGGCGGACTTGGCGGCGTTGATCTGGGACAGGATGTCCTCGCAGGGCACGTCCTGGTCCACCATGCGGTCGATGGCCTGTACCTGGCCGATGATCTTCTTCAGCCGCCGGTGCAGGTTGTCCGCGTCCATACATTGTCTCATGCCGACACCTCCCGGATACCCGTTGGGGTATAGGGACATTATCCGTCAGCCGCCGCCGTTTGTCAAGCGCCGGCGCCGCAGAGCAGCCGCAGGGCCTCCACATACCCCGGCAGGCCGTGGCCCCGGATGGTGGCGGTGCAGGCCGCCCGGATGTAGGACACGTGGCGGAAGTCCTCCCGGCTGTCGGGGTCGGACACGTGGACCTCCACCGTGGGGATGCCCACTGCCTTCACCGCGTCCAGCAATGCCACGCTGGTGTGGGTGTAGGCAGCCGGGTTGATGATGATGCCGTCCACATGGTCGAAGTAGGCCTGCTGGATGGCGTCCACCAATGCCCCCTCGTGGTTGGACTGGAAGAAGGAGACGGTTACCCCCAGCCTGTCCGCCTCCGCCTGGATCATGGCCTTCAGGTCCTCGTAGGTCTCGTGGCCGTAGATCTCCGGCTGGCGGATGCCCAGCATGTTCATATTGGGGCCGTTAAGTACCAGAATGTTCACAAAAATCCCTCCAGATGGCGGCGGCGGTGTCCTCCACCGTGCCGCTGTTGTCGATCTCCGCGTCCCGGAACCGCTGGTACAGGGGCGCCCGCTCCCGCCACATGGCCTGGAGATCCGCCCCCTGGGACAGGGGCCGGCCCTCGGTGGGCAGGAGGGAGAGGTCCCGCACCAGCTGGTAGATGCGGCCGTTCTGATGCAGGGCGCCGTAGTTGGCCGCCGTCTTGACGATGCCGCCGCCGGTGAGCAGGATCACGCCGGTGCGCTTCCCGGCCTCCGCCGCCGCGGCAGCCTCCCGGGCCCGGAAGCCACGCTCCCCCTCCCGGGCGAAGATCTCCGGGATGGAGCAGCCGGCATCGGCCTCGATCATCTGGTCCAGGTCCACGGCCTCCCGGCCGGTGAGACGGGAGAGGGCCTCTCCCACCGTGGTCTTGCCGCTGCCGGGCATACCGATGAGGACGATGTTGGTCATCTCCCGCCGCAGCTGGGCCAAAATGCGCTCGTTTTCACTGGCGGGGATGGCCTTGCCGAAGAACCGCTCCTCCGCCGCCACCGCCTGGGCCACCAGCATGGGCAGCCCGTCGGAGCGGGGGATGCCCAGGGATTCCGCCTGGAGCAGCAGCGCCGTGCGGCGGGGGTTGTAGATCACGTCCAGCACCCCCTCCAGGGCCGGGAATACTGCCAGATCCACGGGGGAGGCCCCGTTGCCCGGGTACATCCCCACCGGGGTGGTGTTCACCAGCACCTGGGCGTCCGCGTGGCGGTCCAGGTTCTCGTAGTTGTCCGGGCCGGAGCGGGAGATGACGATGATCTCCGCCGCCCCCTCCTGCCGGGCGGCGGCCTGGGCCGTCAGGGACGCCCCGCCGCTGCCCAGGATGACCACCTTCTTCCCGGCCAGGGAGATGCCCGCCCGGCGGGCCATGTAGCGGAAGCCGTCGATGTCCGTGTTGTAGCCCACCAGCCTGCCGTCCGGCTGCCGGACGATGGTGTTGACGCTGCCGATGGCCTCCGCCGCCGGGTCGATCTCATCGCACAGGGGCATCACGTCCCGCTTGTAGGGGATGGTGAC
>CDZK01047956.1_pt1 | contig 10490 bp, 10 predicted proteins | sample 557401 | NCBI WGS metagenome assembly CDZK01 (sample SAMEA3182108, study PRJEB8094) | gut metagenome | biome: human; feature: gut; material: Stool; isolation source: human stools | place: Canada | collected 2013-04-25 | reverse complement strand
ACAGGAACAACACAACTCCGGAAAGAGTTGAGAATATAATCCATAAAATGATATGTGTCCACACACGCCGTTTGGTAATGTAAAAACAATCAAGCAACATTATCAATGCCGAACTGAACAGAGAATAGCACAGGAAGTATGTGGACATGTTCATCAATATGGAAGAATCCGCATTTTTGAATCGAATACCAAAGAAGAAATGTACCGAATAATTTGCCGAAAGCAGCAGCATAGCTATACCCATAATCTGTCGGGAGCGGAGATAATTCTTGAAAATTTTCTTTTCAGGAGTCTTTGCAAACAAAAAATAAAAGCCGAAGAATAACATCAACGGCAGTGCGGCACAAAGTGAAAAACTGTATATAGATGGTTCCATTGTTATGCTTATTTGATTTTGATACAAAGTTACGAAAAATATTGGTTTTCAGGATTATTTTCCTGAGTTCTTTTTTATATTTTAATCATACGGAAACGCTTTGATATTATACAGTTATCGGATTCACTTTCATGGTGGAGAGATTCAGGTACAGCCCGTGATGCTCGATCATACCGTTGCGGAACATTTTCCACAGGATGTTGCAGCCGAGCTGTGCCAGTGTGGAGTTGATGAACAGGTCCTGTTTCTCCAGAGCCTCCGCCAGCGAACAGCTCGGTCCGGAATCCTTTTCCTTCACTCTTGCGTATTTGACATATCGTGTGATCACCTTCAGCGATTCCACCGTTTCGTACAGCTTGGATGCCGGCTGTCTGATTTTCTTAGGTACGGTTCCGAGGATGACCTGTCCCGTATTCTGCATGTTGCCGAAGTCCATCCAGTACAGTGGTGTTTCGTGGCTTCTGTATTCCGAAACCGGCACGGCTTTCAGTATGTTCCAGAGGTCGAGACGGGACTTTATGTTGTCCGTGCAGGTAATCATTATGTTGGCCAGATTATCCCGTCTGGCGTCCTTCAGGGCTGCCGGATAGATGTCCGGTACCGCCTTCCAGTCGTTGCCGAAGAAGTTGTTCATGCGTGTGACGAGGCACTGCGCCTTGTTCAGTCCGATGTCCGAAGGGCTGAAGAGCTGCCGCCCGATGTTGGCTTCCGTCACGATGTCGGAATCATACAGTGTCACGAACAGTCCGGGATGTCCGAGTCCCCTCAGTGCCGTGTCAAGCCTGGCCAGGCAGGTAAGCACCTGTGAGCCTGTTCCTCCCGCTCCGATAAGGTTTACCGTTACCGGATGCTGCGGGTTTATGAGATAGTTGTCGATGTAGTGTACTCTTTTCATTTCAGTATGTCTTTAAGTTTCATGTTGTTCAGTTGTTTCAGTTCGTCGAGGTTGAAGTCCCTGTCCCGTGCCGCCTTTGCCACCAGCACGAGGTTTGACCTTGTCGGGTTCCCGTTCCCTCCCAGGTGGGTGAATTCCGTCAGCCAGAATTTCCGTTCCCAGTACTGCAGCAGCTTTTCATAGGTCAGGTCCTTCGGCAGCTCTATCCTGGCGTTTCCCAGACATACGCTGGAACCTGTCACGTTGAAGAACGGTGCGGCATACAGTACGGTATCCGGTCTGGGAACGTTCCCCTTGTAGGCATAGATTCTCATTCCGTGCTCTCCGGCCTCGTAGATTACTCCCGGCAGGTAATATTCCGCGTTTTCTATTTTGAGTGCGGTGCTGAAGAACATCATCCGCTTGTGCGGTGGATTGTACCACACGTATCTTTCGCTGCCCTTGCGCGAGTCGCAATACAGCAGGTTGTCGGGTATCTTCCCGTATGGAGTGGTACCGTGTCTTTCCGAGTATTCCTTCACGAGGGTGTTCATGAATTCCAGTGTCACCGGTCTTCCTTCCGTCATGTTTCCCCGGTCGTCAATACCCCGGATTTCAAGGAAGAAGTTCTTGTCCCCTTCCGAGGCATAGGCTATCAGTGCCGCCCTGGGGTTGAGCGGTGTCTTGATCTTTCTGGTCAGTTCGTTGCTGTCTATCATATGCTTTCAGATTGGTTTATATTGTGATGTTGATAAATTTTTCCGCCCATTTGAAGAAGCGTTCCGGGTAGTCGTCCATGCGGAACAGTTCCTCCGTTTCCGGAGACAGGTCACAGGTGGTGACCGGAATGATGTCGTATGTCTCCCGGCTGTAGGAGTTGTAGTAGTCCACGAGGTTGTCCGTCACGGGATCATTGCAGTCATAGACGACCCTTATCTGCCTGTTGAGATACATGGGCAGGTAGTCCGGTTCCTCTTCATAAAACGGGTCGTAGCCGTATTCCATGATGCCGCGTTCAGGCGAGAGGAATTCCAGACCTTCCTTCATGGCGGAGAGCAGGGACTGTTCGTATCCGTTCGCCGGCTTATACCGTCCGATTGCCTTCGGCAGGTCCTTGTAGTAGGATTTCCGTTCCACTCTCCTGAGCAGACTGTGTATCCTGCCTTTCTCGTATGAATGCAGCAGTTTCAGCCGTTTTTTCCTGTCGTCCTGTTCGTCGTCATTCTCTTCAGCCAGCCAGGTAAGCGCATATTCCGTGTCATCCTCGTCCAGTATGGTGTCAATTCCGTTTGCCTGCATCAGGTTGTGGATGAAGGTGACAGATATGCGTCTCAGTTCCGGCCCGAGATTTTCCACAAATTTCACAGGGAAGTAATACAGCGTAAGTTCTCCCCATCTGTGGCATTTCCAGAGACGGAAAATGAGTCTTTCCCCATCCTGCTCGATGTTTACATTCATGTCATTGCCGACAAGGTCGCTCATTTCATCATGCAGTCTCGTTATTCCTTCCGCCATTGTGAGTCCCGGTGCATGTACCGCTTCCTTTTTCATAAGACTCGCATATCTGAAAAAGGAATCACGCAGGTACTCGTAGTTTTCCCGCGTGATCAGGTTGCACGGCTTTCCGTCAGGACTTTCCGAGAACAGTTCCGGCGGAGGCATCGGCGTGAATGTGGTGTTCAGAAAAGAATTACGGCACCGCTGGGTGCCGCAATCCGTTTCTTCCTTTCCGTGCCGTAATGCACCTTCCTTTCGGTTTCCGCAATGATAAGTCTCGCGAGCTGTTCCGCCTGATATCCGTCCAATGGTACACATGATTTCTTCTTTTTTCTGTAGTCCTTTGCCATATCCTTTATCCTTTTGTTCCGATAGTTGTCTTGAACTCATATTCTGTCATGTCCTCCCTGATGACCGGTCCGTGAACGGTAGCCGTCGTCAGTTCCGGGTACATGTTCGAATAGTAGTTCATGACCATGTCCGGCGAGATGTTCGGATCCGGGTCCTGAAGAGTAATATACTCTGTTCCTTTCTTGAATCTGAATGAGCGTGTCATTCCTTTAATTTCGAGTGCCATGTCTTAAACTGTCTGATAAGGTGACTACTTGGGTTCCAGCATGGACTGCGGAAAATCGATGTATTCCTCGTAGTCCTTCTCACTGTATGCGGGGTGTTCCTGATCGGAGAGGTACGGTTGCTGTTCGTCCTCCTGCATGAACCGTTCTTCCTGCCAGTCCTGAATTTCAGGCTGCGGCGGATATTGAGGTTGGGAAGGCTGCTGTCCGCCTGTCAGCTGTACGTATTGCGCGTGCGGCTGTATCTGCGGTCTTGCTTGCGGCTGTGGCGGCTGTTGTTGCGGTGGCCATATTCCTGGCTGTTGCGGATGCTGCGTGTATGCCTGTTGTGGTCTCTGCGGTGCGGGCTGAGCCTGTCCCGGCATCGGTTGTGACGGTCTCCGCGTGTATGTCTGCTGCGGTGCCGGCTGTTGCGGACGTTGCGGTTGCGGATTTCTCTGTTCCGTTGCCTGTGTGTATGCCGGCTGTTGGGAGTGTGGCTGTTGCTGCTGTACAGAAGGTTCCGGCTGTGCTTCTTGTTCCATCAGGTCGAAGAGGCTTCCCCGGTTCATTTCCGTGTCGGCCGCCTTTATCTTCTCCTCGATTTCCTTCAACTGGGCGGCATTCGCGTGTGCTTTCGCCTGTGTAAGCACGCTGACGGCTTCCCGGTGGTTTCTGGCCGCTGTCAGTTCTTCCGCCTTCTTCATCAGTTTCTCGTACTTCTCCCGTTTCTCGCGTTCTTCCTTCGTCTCCTTGGATTTCGCTTCCTTGGCAGCCTTGCTGCTGGCAGCGGCCTTGTCCGCCTGTGCCTCGAACTGTGCCATATTGGAGATCAGCCCGCACGTTTTCTGTATAGGTCTTGTGACTGCCTGCAGGAATCCCGTATCAAGTTCCTGCGGTGTGCCCGTGACAGTCAGCGGCACGATGTGGTTTTGGGCCTCGTCCTTGAGTCCGTTCGATTTGGGCAATGTGGAAACGGTCAGTTGTCCGTTTGTCTTGCGGATGACGATCGTGAGGTCCACGCTTTCCGTCATCATCTGGTGGATTGCTGTAAAAAACATAATTTCAGATATTAAATGATTAGACGATGTGTTTCAATATTCGCTGAATAATTCAGCCAGCAGCCTGTTCCTATCCGGATGTCTGCATATTTCCAGAACGGGGTTCAGCAGCTTTGAGATGTGAACGGGACCTGTGGTTCCCCTTGGCGGCAGCTTGATTGCCGGTTGCGGGACGTGTACTTTCGGTCTTCTTGTCACGGGCATCCCTATCGGAGCTGGTGACTGTCTTGTGATGATCGCTTGTTGCATATTCTTTAATTTTTAACTGTGAATACCCGGGCTTTGGCAGCCCGTTGAACTACAAGGGCCCAACGGCAAATGCTTCCGGAAAGGCAGGGTTTTCGGGAAAAATACCGGAGCGCAGCGAGGATGATTTTTTCCGAAACCGCTTGCGGCCTGACCTTGCCGTCCGACAAGAAGCGTTTGCCAACTTTGCCCTGTAGTTCTCGGTTTGCCAATGTCTGTGTTTTCCGTCCATTCCCTTTTCTTTCCGTGTCATTTCCGGCTGTGACGGATACAAAAAGAGCCGCCCGCTCCCGGACAGCTCCCTTATGCTGCAATGATAAATTCCGTGCATGTTCCATATCGTCAGATTTCAGAAGACCAGAAAACTCAGTATGCACAGAATGATTGCCAATGCCACGAGAAAACAGGCTATACGGTAGAGGAACCTGAAGAGTCCCCTGAAACAGATGATGGCCACGGCAGTCCATACAGGCGATATACCGTGGGAATAGAGCCAGCTGAATATGATGGCTGCTGTTACGGCCAGCGCGAGTGTCCTTGCCCATCTGCTGTCCGCTATCTTTCTGATACGTTCTTTTGCTTTCATAATCTTCATTTGTTTGGCGGGAATGCCATTCCCGGTTTCAGGGGCTTTCTTGCAGTCCGCCTCCACAGGCAAGGTTTTCGGGAAAAATACCGGAGCCTCTGGCGAGGATGATTTTTCCCAGAAACCGTAAGGCCTGACCTTGCCGGTGGAAACGGGCGGGCTGCGACCTTTGCCCCGCGAATCGGGATGGCTTCATCATTTCCTTTTCCTGCCGTTCCCGTTTTTGGGGAACGAGAGTGTCAGGGTGAACCCGGCGTCAAAGGTGACCGAAGCGTCGAAAGCCACGCCCTTCTTTCCCTTGAATCCCTTGATAAGGCGTGTGGAACCGGAGGAGAAAAGCTGTTCCAGATGCTGGTCCGTCAGTTCCTTGTTCAGGAATCTGCGGTACACGGTCAGTCCGCACCCTTTATTGTCGCAACGGGCACTCTTTTCCCTGACGATAATGTGTCCGGTCTTGCATTTGGGACAGGTGAATGTGCGGGCGGCTGCCGCCGGAAGGCTGAGGTTCAGGATTTCACGGGTAGCCTTGCGGGTGTAGTCCGTGATGGATGCCATGAACGTGTCCGGTCCGAGCGTGTGCCGCTCTATCTGGAGCAGGGTCTTCTCCCAGCTTCCTGTCAGGGAAACATCCGCCACGAGCATGTCCTTCACCGCATCGTAGATATGGAGTCCCTTTTCCGTGGGGACGATGCTCTTGCCGGAGCGGGCGATATAGTCACGTTTGAACAGTGTGGTGATGATGGCGGCTCTTGTGGCGGGCGTGCCGATGCCCAGCTCCTTCACGGCCTCGCGTGCCTGTTCGTCGGCTATCTCCCTGCCGCAGGTCTCCATTGCTGCCAGCAGCGTGGCCTCGGTATAGGGCGGTCTGGGCACGGTCTTCTTCTGGGACAGTCCGAATCCTGAAACAGGAACCGTGTCCCCTTCGGCAAATACGGCCGTACCCTCGTCGGTTTCCGGCTCGTCGTCCTGCCTGTCCTCTTTCCTGCAGAAGATGCCGCGCCATCCCGGACTGACGACAAGGGAACTTTTCGAGCGGAAATCCATGTTGTCCAGGCGACATTCCATAAGAATCAGTTCCTTCTCGCAGCAGGGCGAGAACGCCTCCAGCATACGTCCGGCTATCAGCGTATAGACGGCCTCCTCCGCTTCGGAAAGCCCTTCGGGTGCGATGCCGGTCGTGATGAGAGCATGGTGGTCCGTCACTTTACGGTCGTCCACGCTACGGGTGTTGAGACGCGCAAAGTCAAGGATTCCGGCACTTGTGGCGAATTCGGGCATGGCCATTATCCTTTCCAACAGACCGGGCACGCAGGCCATCACATCGTGCGGGATATACCGGCTTCCCGTTCTCGGGTAGGAAATGAGCTTCTTCTCGTAGAGCGACTGGGCGATGTCCAGCGTCTTTGCTGCGGGCAGGTCGAGGTGCACGTTGCAGTCCTTCTGGAGTGCCGTTAGGTCGTAGAGCAACGGCGGCTGTTGCAGGCTTTTCCTGCGCTCCACCTTCGTGACCGTCGCCGAAGAATCGGGAGAGAGACTGCGGTAGGCGGCTTCCGCCTTCTGCCTGTCGTCAAAGGTCGCGGGATGGAAGAAGCGGCGGTGTGACGTGCCGCCATTGAGGGTGACATGCAGCTGCCAGTATGGTGTGGATACGAAACTGCGGTTCTCCCTGTAGCGGCTGCATATCATGGCGAGCGTCGGAGTCTGCACCCGTCCGATCGAGTTGTTGGACGAGCCGGAAACGATGGCCAGGGCACGGCTGGCGTTCACGCCCACCAGCCAGTCTGCCTTCGCGCGGCTGTCGGCGGCGGTATACAGGCTGTCGTATTCCGAGCCGTCCTTCAGTTCCTCCAGACCTTTTCGTATGGCCTCGTCAGTAAGCGAGGAGATCCACAGGCGTCTGAACGGTTTCGTGCAGCCCAGAAAGTCGTATATCCAGCGGAAGATAAGTTCCCCTTCACGACCGGCATCGGTAGCCACGACGATGCTGTCACAGCGGTTGAACACGCTTTCTATGACTTTCAGCTGTTTCGAGGCGGCGATGTCCGTAACCATTCCCCTGTCCGTGCGCATCTGTCGGGAGACCAGGCGGAACGGGTCCGGCAGCATCGGCAAGTCCTCCTCCGCCGTTTTCGTATAACCATAAGTGTCCGGTATGGCCAGTGACACGAGGTGTCCCAGTGCCCAGGTCACCATATATCCGTTACCGGAACAGTAGCCGTCATTTCTTGTATCAGCCCCGACTACACGGGCAATGTCCATGCCTACACTCGGCTTTTCTGCGATGATTGCTATCATATTGTAAGATAAAAATTAAGCCGTTTCCCGTTTTCCATGCGGAAGACAGGAAACGGCGGTAAGACATCGGTTTACTTGATAATTGCTCCCAGATTATTTGCCCAGCGGTGTCACTCCCTGGATTTCCAGTAGCGGGGACTCGCCCTTACGGACCAGTTGGAGCGTGGCGTCCATCACCACGTCCACGCCGAGGAGCACGAGGCTCAGGGACATCACTTTCGTTTTCTCTCCCCTGAGGAGGGTGTCCATTTCGCCGGAGAGTTCCAGCTCGTCCTTCATGATACCGATACCGGAGAGTTCGTCCCAGTTCACTTCATCAGCCTTGAAAGGCATGTCGTTTCCGTTTTCCTTTTTCATATTTCTTTCTTTTTTTGATTCAACATTCATTTTTCAGTAACCTGTTGTCAGGCAATGCTCGCACCTTTTGACTTGCGGTTTCCCTGTTCCTGTCGCTGGCTGTTGGCCACCACATTGCGCTGCGAGGCATCACGCTTGCGGTCAGGATTCTCGTTGTAGAAGTCCAGACGCCCCTGGTTGAAGTTCGCCTTGACGTACTGCGAGATGGTCTTCCCGTCATATCCCTTGATGCCTTCCACCAGCACGGCCTTTCCGCTCTGCAGGTCCGCACGCTGCTGTCTGGTCAGTTCCACGTCCCATACCTTGGGTGGAATCTTGAAATCCTCGCGCTGCTCGAAGCCGTCCGGCGTACGGGAGTAGCTCAGGCGTCCCGTTTCCAGGTCGGCCTTGATGAAGGAGGAGAATTCCTCTCCCTTGCGGTTCACCATGTCATTGAGGAAAATCACCTTGCCGTCACGGAGCTGCTGCTGTTCCTCCGCCGTAATCTTCACCCCGTTGATTTCGTTGGGAATATAGATTTCGCGTGCGCCTTCCGGAGAGTCCGGATTATAGCGGGTGTAGGACGGGCGGCCTGTCGCCTCGTCCAACTTCACGTAGGAGGAGAACACCTCGCCGTCCTTGCGCTGCATTCCCTCCACGAAGATGGCTTTTCCAGCGTTCAGGTCCTCAATCTGTTTCTGTGTCAGTTCCACGCCCCCGAGTGTCTGGCGGTTGAAGAGCTTGTCGTTCTCGAAAATGAACTCGACACCCCTGCGTTCGGCATTCACCTGAATGAAGGCGTTGAACTCGTTGCCGGATTTGGCGATCATGCCCTCTACATAGACCTTCTTGCCTTCACGCAGGTCATTCTGCTCCTGCTCTGTCAGTTCCACTCCCTTGATTTCCCTCGGGATGAAAGCATTCTCCGCTTTCATGGCGACCACCTCGTTGGTCAGCTTGTCGATGCTGATGAAGGATGGGATATATTCCCCGTTGCGTCCTTTCAGTTCCACGACACGCCCCATGTTGCCCGTTTCGAGCAGGTTCTTCTTGTCCTCGTCGGAGAAGATGTGTCCGAAGTACGGTCGGTCAAGGTCGGGTTTCTGCCGGATACCGTGGATGCCGAGCACCACTTCGCCCGCCATGGACTGCTGGAAGGACAGACGTGCGTCCGTTCTCAGTACGGCCGAGCCGAAGTTCATGCTTATGGGCACGACCTGGTTGGTCTTGTAGCCCTTGAGCATCTGTTCGAGCAGTCCGCGTTCCTGGAGGTATTCACGGGAGATTCCGAAATTCTTGAGCTGTTCCCAGTTGATCATGGACTCGTTGTAACGGTACTGGGGGGACTGGTTCTGCGGCTGGCTGTCAGCTGCGGCAGCCTGCTGCTGGGTTTCATTTTTCTTTGCCATTTCTTCTTGGTTTTTGGGGTTGATACTTTGGTTTTCCTTGTTGCGCGGAACAATCTCGTACTGCTTGAGAAATTCCTCCACGGCTTTTGTCTTTTTTCCTGCGGCGATGTCCTCGATGGCCTGCTGTACGGCAGGGTCGTCCAGCCTGTCTTCCTTGACGGAGAGGATTCCGAAGCGTGTCGGGTCTTTCAGCTGGCTCCAGAAGTTCTTGATGAAGTTCTCGAAGGCGTCTGCATAGCGGTCAATCTTCAGGAAGGAGTTCCGGTTCTGCCTGTCGGCGGCTACCGTGTTGAATTTTCCGTCCTGTCCGATTTGCGACACCGCTTCCAGAATCAGTTCCATCTTGTCAAGGATGAACACGATGTCACTCATCTGCTCGTTTTCGGAGACCTGCGGTTTCGGGGGTTCTTCCCTTGCATTTTTCTTTGCCATAATTTTTGATTTTTAGTGTTGATAACTCATGTTGTCACCGCAAATATATAGGAGAAAAATTGATAAATAATTGATTTGCAATATGTTAGGACACACATTACACCATGTGTCATCACATTACACCGCAGGCTGGAGAAAACGGAGCGAAAAAGCGTGGGAAAACGGCAGGAAAAGGAGAAAAAACAAGGGACGAGAAAGAAAAGGGAAAAGACGGGAACAGGCTGGAAAGACAAGGGCATGGCGGTACGCACTGCCGAACGGAAGAAAAGGAAAAACTGTAATTATGCGATCAGGCTAAGCCTGACGGCGAAAAGTGTTGCCGAGGAAATGGGGATCAGCCGCCAGCAGCTTTGCAACATCGAGCAGTCGGAAACCGCCCCCGTGGTGGTGAAATACATCGCTTTTCTAAGGAGCAAAGGGGTGGATCTGAACGCTCTGTTTGATCGTATTATCGTGAACAAATAAAATAAATCGTATGAGAAAATTAGTTACCGCCTTGTGCGCTTTGGTCTTTTTGTCGTCTTGCGACGACGAACTGAAACTTGTCAGCCGGGATTTTTCCGTGACGCTGAAAAGTATAGACGTGGGTACGGCCGTAGTGGGGAAGCCCGTTAATTGCACCCTTACGATCTCGGATCTCGATCCGGACAACGGGGATCAGATATTGACACGCTTTGAGGTCAGGGACGGGGACGGCGTTATCCTGGTGGATAACAACGAATACAGCCCCGGAGAAACGTTTGAATATGATTTCAAGGCAAACAATCGGCTGGATTTCGATTTTATCCCGGCAACCGAGGGAGAGGCGTATATCGTCATGGGGG
>CDZK01010676.1_pt1 | contig 10520 bp, 9 predicted proteins | sample 557401 | NCBI WGS metagenome assembly CDZK01 (sample SAMEA3182108, study PRJEB8094) | gut metagenome | biome: human; feature: gut; material: Stool; isolation source: human stools | place: Canada | collected 2013-04-25 | reverse complement strand
CGCCCAAAAGGGAAAGCAGGTCGTTTTGGTGGAGGCACTGCCTGACATTTTGTCTGCTGAATTCGTACCCACCCAGCAAAAGATGATGCTCAACGATATGCTGGAGGACCTGACGGTCGACATTAGACGGGGATACAAGCTGGTGTCCATTACTGAGGAAGGTGCTGTGGTGGAGCCTGCCGCCGGTGGTGAGCAGGAAGTCATCACTGCGGATGATGTGGTGCTTTCCATCGGCCTGAAGCCCAATCCCTCTATGGCTGCGGAACTGCGCGGATGCGGTGCGGCGATCTATGAGATTGGCTCCGGCAAGAAAAACGGCAATGTTATGAACGCAATCCATGATGCGTTTGAGGTTACCTATAACCTGTGATCCGGAAAGGATTCCCGGTTCCCTGATTCAACGGGGCGCGGCAGCCTTTCGCATCGGCTGGCGCAGCCCGCGGAAGGGCGGAGTGAGAAAGCGGCTCTGGATGCAGCGAACTTTTTTGTAAAAGCAAAAAAACACAACCGGGAGCAGCGAAAGTTGGGCGCTCGGTTGTGTTTTTCTGTTCTTGTTATTGGAAAAATGTCCGCGGGAAAACGATTGCGGCTGCGGAGCACCCCAGTCATACGGTGAAGGAACCCTCAGCAGAAGCTGGATCTCCGGAAACCAGAGGCACAAGCGCCTGTTCGGCATGGAGCAGGTCTATCAGTAGCAGTTTTCCCCAGAGAGAGGATTTCCGCCCGCACAGAAGGAGGATCGCTTGGGCGGCCTGTACGGATGCACACAGAGCTGGCAGCGGCGAGAGACAACCTGCTGCACCATCGCCTTGTGTATCAGGCGGGTAGATGCGATCAAGCAGATTGCTGTTGGGGGGGATCACGCAGACCTGGGCGTACCAGTCCCGGACAGCACCGTGTACCAGTGGGATGCCCCGGCGGTCGCATCCGTTGGCAAGGATCCGCCTTGCGTCAACATTGTCCAATCCATCCAGGACCAAATCGCTGTCACTGAGCAGATCAACGCAATTTTCTTCAGTTATGAACTGGGGGACAGCGGTGACTGTGACGGATGGATTGACGATTGCGGCCCGATGAGCGGCGGCGTCGGCTTTTGCCATGCCGATGTTATCTTCTGTGCAAAGAAGCTGACGGTTGAGATTGGAGCAGTTGAATGCGTCGCCGTCAGCAGCGATGATCCTGCCAACACCTACGCGGAGCATATGTTCCATGAGATGTCCGCCCAGGCCGCCCAGACCGGCAATGAATACGGTTTTGGAGGATAGGCAAGCCTGTTCTTCCGGAGTAAGAGGGCCAATATTGCGCATATAGCGTTGGAACATAGTCTATGCCTCCCGTGTTGGTAATGTCCTTTATTATATCGAATACAAAGCCTGCCGGCAAGGGCGGATGCTCCTGAAATGGGCACGAGTGTGCCGGGAGGCTTACGAAGACAGGTTTGGAGGTTTTCGTTTCATGCTGACAGTAAAAACACCCGGGGAAGTCCTGGAGCTAGTGCAGCAACTGCCGCTGCAAAAAACAAACGTGGAGCAAGTGCCGCTGTGTTCGGCTTTGGGCCGCGTTTTGGGAGAAACCATTCATGCATCCGAATATGTTCCTAATTTCAACCGCTCTACGGTGGATGGATACGCCGTCCGGGGAAGCGATACATTTGGGTGCAGTGACAGCATCCCTGCCGTACTTTCTCTGACGGGAGCGGTGAAGATGGGACGGGAAACAGGTCTGACCGTACAGACTGGTACCTGTGTGGCAGTACCGACCGGCGGAGAGATCCCTGATGGTGCGGATGCCGTTGTCATGGAGGAGTACACGGAGGACTACGGAGATGGGACCATCGGCATTTTAAAAAGCGCATCCCCGGGAGCCAATGTTGTGTACCGGGGAGATGATGTTTTCCCGGGAAAAACGATCCTGCAGGCTGGCCGAAGGATCACTGCGCCGGACATAGGCGCACTGGCCGCAATCGGAATGGAAGAAGTGCCGGTGGCCGTCCAGCCGCGGGTGGGGATCATTAGTACGGGGGACGAGCTGGTGGAAGTAGGCCAAAATCCTGGCCCCGGGCAGGTACGGGATGTAAATTCTTCCCTTATGGCTGCCGCAGTAGAATCCTTTGGTGGACAAGCCGTGCACTACGGCATACTCAAGGATGAGGAGGCATTGTTGCGGGAGACCGTAGCCCTGGCCGCGGAGGAATGCGATTGTGTCCTGATTTCCGGCGGCAGCTCGGTTGGGAAGAAGGATGTCACCTGCCAGATCCTGAATAATCTGGGGACGCTCCTGTTTCACGGTATTGCCATGAAACCGGGAAAGCCTACAATTATGGCAATGATTGGAGACAAGCCGGTTATAGGCCTTCCGGGACATCCGTGTGCGGCTTTTTTTGCAGCGCATTTGTTTGTGCGGCCGATGCTCTGGAAGATGATGGGACAGCCCTTTGCTGTGCGCTGCGTGGAAGCCGTGTTGACAGAAACGGTGTCTGCAAATCATGGACGCGCGCAGTATACAGGCGTACACCTGATTCCGGGAGAACGCGGACTGAATGCGGTTCCCATACACAGCAAGTCTGGACTCATCAGCAGTTTGGCTGGCTCAGACGGGTATTTTGAGATCCCGCGAAACTGTGAAGGACTCGCAGCGGGAAGCAGAATTGCCGTTACGGTATATCAGATTTGACAGTTGAGGAAAGAGGGGATATTGATGGCATTTGAATTTTTAGAAAATCTTCCTCTGGAAGAGGCAAAAAGCATTTATATGGAACGATTGCTCCAACAGGGCTTTGCGCCGGCAGCGGAGCGGATCCCGGTAGGGGAGGCTCTGGGAAGAATCACAGCCTGTGCGGTGTATGCCAATATTTGTGCGCCTCATTACCATGCCAGCGCTATGGACGGAATCGCAGTTACAGCCGCAGATACCTTCGGTGCAACAGAGACCACACCTGTCCGCCTGGCCCCGAATCAGTTCACCGTGGTCGACACGGGAGATCCTGTCCCCGCAGACCGCGATGCCGTGATCATGGTGGAGGATCTGATTTATGAGGAAGATGGCGCTGTCAGGATCTATGCTGCGGCATCCCCCTGGCAGCATATCCGCCAGATTGGAGAAGATGTTTGTGCGGGAGAGATGCTGCTGCCGTCCTGCACGGAAGTCACACCGGCAGCTATGGGAGCGCTTCTGGCCGGCGGTGTGCTGGATATATGCGTTTATCGTCGACCGGTGGTGGGAATCCTTCCGACTGGGGACGAGATCGTGCCGCCCAGCGAGAACCCCGCTCCGGGAGAGATCATGGATTTCAACTCCACTATTTTTTCGGCTATGGTCACGGAATACGGCGGAATTCCCCGTGTCTATCCCATCACAAAAGATCGCCTGGAGGAGATTCAGGAGCGTGTGGAGCAGGCGGCGGGGGAATGTGACATCGTGCTGCTGAATGCGGGCTCCTCTGCCGGCCGGGAGGATTATAGTTGTCAGGCGATCGAGAATATTGGCGAGGTAGTCTGCCACGGCATCGCCATCAAGCCCGGAAAACCTGCTATTTTGGGTCTTCGGGATGCGGTTGCGATCCTGGGAGTACCAGGATACCCTGTTTCGGGGATCTTGGTCCTGCGGGAGATCCTGCTGCCGTTGATGGAGCATCTGACGGGACGGGTTCCGGCACAATCCCGCTGTGTGGAGGCAACACTGTCCAGAAGCGTTATGTCGGGCTTGAAATATAAAGAGTTTGTGCGGGTACGTATGGGGTATGTGGGCGGACGCCTCATCGCCTCGCCGCTGAACCGGGGCAGCGGTGTTGTGACGTCCTTTGCAAAGGCGGACGGGATCATGGTTGTGCCTCAGGGAACGGAGGGGTATGAAGCCGGGCAGACGGTACAGGTACAATTGTTGAGGCCTCTCCGGGAATTGGAGAAGACGCTGGTGGTCATTGGAAGTCACGACCCACTGATGGATGAACTGGCGGATCTGTTCCGGCAGGATGGGACGTGTTACCTGAGTTCTTCGCATGTTGGGTCCATGGGAGGAATCATGGCTGTTCGCCGGGGCGAAGCCCATGTGGCCGGAGTACATCTTCTGGATGAAAAAGACGGCTCCTACAATACGGCCTTTATCCAAAAGTATTTTCCTCGGGGCGGAGTACGCTTGGTAGAGTGTGTGGGACGCACCCAGGGGTTGATGCTCCAGGCGGGGAATCCAAAGGACATTCGAGCTTTCTCAGATCTTGGAAGAAACGGTATTTCCTATGTGAATCGGCAGAAGGGAAGCGGCACCAGAATTCTGTTTGACTACCTATGTAAAAAGGAACATCTTGACTGTGCCGGGCTCTATGGGTATGACAGAGAGGAATTCACCCATACTGCTGTTGCAGCACAGATCGCCGCTGGCAGCGCAGATGCGGGCATGGGAATCTGGTCGGCAGCCAAGCTGTATGGGTTGGAGTTTTTGCCAATCTGTACGGAGCAATACGATCTTCTGATCCCGGATAGCGCATGGGACACACCCATGGTTCAAAAACTGATCGCGATGCTGCAAAGCAAGGAGTTTAAGCAGCGGCTGCAAGCGCTGGGAGGATACACCGTTCATGAGCCGGGTACAGTCCGGCACTGGTTTGAGACGCAGTGATCACTGGGGAGCACCTCGGTTTAGACATGTGTGAAATATCAAAAAAAGCGCACGCCTTCCCTTTGAGAGATGGCGTGCGCTTGAGCAGTTATGCGGCTTTCGTGGGAATGATGTGCTTGACATCCGAGAACGTGTGCTCCACATTGGTATGGACCCGTTCTGCGACCTCGTGAGCTTCGCGCAGAGATGGACGGCTTTGAGGGAAACAGCGGTGTCATTATCCTTGCAGCCACCAACCGCCCGGAATCTCTGGACCCTGCGCTGACCAGACCCGGCTGGCTTGACCGAAGGGCGCCTGTGGAACTGCACGACCGGCAGGTAGTGGCGTTGGTGAAGAAGCAGCATGAGAAGGAGGCAGGGATCCTGATGGAAAACCGGGGAAAATTGGAAGAGCACTCCCGCTATCTCTATGAGAAGGAAACCATCACCGGCGATAAGTTTATGGCGATTCTGAACGCCTGAATGGAAGGAGTCTGATTTTATGCGGGGGAAAAACCTGGGCCTATGTGGCTGACGGTGCGCTGTTTTTCAAATACAGCAACGCCGTATTAAGGGCAGGACAGCTGCTGTTTGTCCATCCTGATGCCCGTGCTGATCGGCTGCGCCATGGCGTATGTACCCAATATATTGACGACGGAGCTGGAACACCTGCCGCTTTTGAAGCAGCCCGCTTCCCCAGTTTACAGATTCCGGCGGGGGATCAGCATTCTTAGAGCATTGGCGATCATTGTCTTACTGGTTGTATTGCTTGTACAGATCGTTATCCCCCAGCTTGCCTAGGCCTTTGCTGTGGTATTGGCCGGTATTCCCTCCATGCTGGAGCGGCTGGCCGCATAGAGCCTGTGTGTATCTGAAGGAGACCGGCTATTATCGATTGATGTATGTGCTGAGGACCGCTCACGATGCCTTTACCAAGTTCATTGTGGGGCAGTGCACAGAGGCCGTCATCATCGGAGTGCTGTGTACCCTGGGCATGCTGCTCTTCCGTTTCCCCTATGCCACCATGATCGGCACCCTGATCGGCGCGACGGCTCTGCTGCCCATTGTGGGCGCTTATCTGAGAGCTGCCATCGGTGCGTTCATGATCCTGATGGTCAATCCCGTTCAGGCGGTTGCCTTCCTGGTGTTCATTGTAGTTTAGCAGCAGCTGGAAGGAAATCTGATTTATCCCCGTGTGGAGGGCGCATCCATTGGCCTTCCAGGCATCTGGGCCTTACTGGCGGTCACGGTGGGCGGCGGGATCGGAGGAATGTTGCTGGCGGTTCCCATCACAGCCACGGCATATCGCCTGCCCAAGCAGGATGTGGCCAAGCGAATGGGAAATGTCGAACTTTGTAGAGACCAGGGGGCGGCTCTGTGAGCTGCGTTATAAAACGAGAATCCTCCCGGCTACGGCACCGGCCGCTTTCTTTCGCGCGGACTGATAAACATCACGCAGGAGATCTGCAGACAAAAAACATTTCACGGAGCGGCCCAATGGATATTCAGCGTTCTCTTTGCTTTGCTGCTTTTCATCATCATCTATCTTGCTATTCTCATCATGTCTTGCTATTCTCATCATGGTGACAGGAGATCGATTCATCCGCTCCATAGGACTGCTGCTTTGCGTGGAAGAGTGGGTTGAGCGGTTGATTGCGTGGCAGTGGCTGCAATATGTTGCCTTTGCTCCGGCGCTGGTTTGTTTGGTGATGATTCTTTACCGCTTTTCAGCTCCGTTAAAGAAGCCGCGGCTGCCTGTTTTTCCTGGCACGGCGTCAACCGCTGTGATCATGACTGGGGCGCCGCTTGGGTTTTCTGCTTTTATGGGGCACTCCACCCGATATTCTCTGGTATATGGTTGGCTGGCATCGGTCATCATTCTGTTGATTGGCAATATTTGTGCAGCAATATTCTTATTTTGGCGTTTGGTCGACTATATGGCGTTTATGAAACGAAAAAGGATACATAAAAATAGGAGGAACATATGCGGACAATAATTCCACTGATGAAAAAATGGGCATTCACAAAGCAGGCGCACAGCTGCCCAACAGAGATGCCCGTGGATTGGGTTTGGGTGAACCTTCCTCACACCTGGAACGACATCGACGGCCAGGACGGGGACAACGATTACTACCGGGGCGTGGGATGGTACGCAAGGCGCCTGCACCGGTCGCAGCTTCCCCAAGCGGATTGCTATTTTCTGGAGATTACCGGCGCCGCCGCCTCTGCCGACGTTTATTTCAACGGCAACCTTCTGACCCACCATGACGGCGGGTATTCCACCTTCCGGGTGGAGCTTACAGAACAGATACGGGAGGATAACCTCCTTGTTATCGCCGTGGACAATGGAGAAAACCAGACGGTCTACCCGCAGATGGCGGATTTTACCTTTTACGGCGGGCTATATCGGGAAGTAAATTTGATCTGCACGGCGCAAAGTCACTTTGATCTAATGGACTGTGGGAGTCCAGGCCTGTTGGTAACGCCAGAAGTGTCCGGACGGGTTGTGATGAAAACCAAGATCTGTGACGGTGAATACACCCAACTGCGATTCACTGTTCAGGATCAGGAGGGAAAGACAGTCACGTCTGTCTGGGCCGACCGGCCCCAGGCAGAGCTGCAGGTGTATGCTCCCCATCTGTGGAACGGGCGTAGGGATCCGTACCTGTATACAGCTGTCGCCGAGTTGTTCCGGGATGGAGAGGCGGTGGATCGGGTTTCCGCGCGGTTTGGATTCAGGCAGGTTCAGATCGATCCCCAGCGGGGCTTTTTGCTGAATGGAAAGGAGTATCCGCTGCGAGGGGTTTCCCGGCACCAGGACCGCTGGGGCTATGGGAGCGCCTTGCTTCCGAAGCATCACAGGGAGGATATGGACCTGATCTGCGAGGTGGGAGCGAACTCCATCCGTCTGGCCCACTACCAGCATGACCAGTATTTTTACGACCTTTGCGACGAGAGGGGAATGGTGGTCTGGGCGGAGATCCCCTACATCTCCCGGCACATGCCCCGGGGTCGGGAAAATACCCTCACTCAAATGAAGGAACTGATCCTCCAAAATTATAACCATCCCTCTATTGCGGTGTGGGGACTGAGCAACGAGATCACCGTTGGCGGAGATGGGGGAGAGGATCTTCTGGAAAATCACCGGCTGCTTCGCGATCTTTGCCGCCAAATGGACCCATCCCGGCCCACTGTGGTGGCCGCGGTCAGTATGTGCCCCACGGACAGCCCCTACCTAAAAATTCCGGATGCGGTGGCCTATAACCACTATTTCGGCTGGTATGGAGGGGATACATCCATGAATGGGCCCTGGTTTGACAAGTTCCATGAAACGTATCCCGACATTCCCATCGGATGCAGTGAATACGGCTGTGAAGCCCTGGACTGGCATTCCTCTGACCCCAAACAGGGTGATTATACCGAAGAATACCAGGCCCGGTATCATGAAGAGCTGATTCGGCAGCTGTTCCCGCGAAAATATCTGTGGGCTACCTATGTGTGGAATATGTTCGACTTTGGAGCCGACAGCCGGAACGAGGGCGGGGAGAACGGTCAAAATCACAAGGGCCTGGTGACCTTTGACCGCAAATATAAAAAGGATGCCTTCTATGCCTATAAGGCGTGGCTTTCGGAGGAACCCTTTGTGCATCTTTGCGGCAAACGCTATGTCCGACGGGTGGAGGACGTTACCAGAGTCACGGTCTATTCCAACCAGCCGAGAGTTGAACTGTTTGCCAATGACGTTTCTCTGGGCGTGCAGGAAGCGGCCGACCATTTTTTCTATTTCGATGTACCGAACCGGGGGGAGACCAGACTGCGGGCTGTGGCAGGAGCGTGTACCGACGAGGGCCGGCTCTGTAAGGTGGACACCTTTTATGAGCCCTACCGGCTCAAGGAAGAGGGCGTGCTGCTCAACTGGTTCGACCTGACCCAGCCCGAAGGCTATTTCTCCATCAACGACAAGATCAGTGACCTTTTGGCCAATGAAACTGCCGCGCAGTATGTACGGGACTTCTTGGCACCTGCTTTACGCTCTGCAAAGCAGGATGTGCAGAGACTGGACTCGTTTATGGATATGATCGGCGGATTTACTCTGCTGCGTTTGTGCAATCTCTTGGTACAGATGCAGCCGGAAGGAGAAAAGCTGACGCCGGAGCAGCTGATAGACTGCAACCGCGGGCTCAACGACATTGTAAAACCATGAGACGAAGAAGGAGAAACCCGGAATGACGAAATCAAACCGAACAATCATGAATCTGATCATCTGCATCAGTGAGATCCTGATCGGTGTGCTGCTGCTGATCGACCCCGTGGGCTTTACGTCTGCTGTGCTGATGATATTAGGCATCGCCCTGATGATCCTGGGGGCCTGGAAAACCGTATCTTATTTCCGCACCAGCCCGGAAGCTGCTGCCCAAAACGGGGGACTTGTAGTCGGAATCGTGTGTGTGCTGCTGGGTGCATTCTGCGTATTTCGGTGGGAATGGTTTCTGGTGACCTTTCCGGTGCTTACCGTTGTATATGGAGTCATTACACTGATAAACGGGATCAACAAGGTACAATGGGCAGTGGATCTGCTGCGACTGAAGCAGCGGTTCTGGTTTGTTTCATTGATCGGAGCAGCGCTCACCTTGGTGTTCGGAATACTGATCCTGACCAACCCGTTTATGACCACGGCGATTCTCTGGACATTTATTGCAGTTACGCTGATCGCAGAGGCTGCCATGGATATCGTAACGTTCATCCTTGCACGGAAATGATTCCTAGGGTCTGGTAAATATTCAAGCAGGACTGTAATAAAATAAATTTCTTAGATTGCACCATCTAAACGAGTTATCCCGGATTGCTATTTCAGCAATCCGGGATAACTCGTTTCGTGGCTATATTTTGAACTTCAGACCTGAAAATTTTCCTTTGCGAGAGATTCATTCGCTGCGACGAAAAACGCAACGTTCCCTCCACCAAAACAGAACTCTGCTATGTGCCGTAGAGTGTTATGAACTGTCTGGTTTCCTTCCAAATCGGATGATACAGGACCTGCTCCTTCGGGCCGGATTCCAGAAGCATCCCCTTGTAGAAAAAGAATGCTTCGTCCCCTAGACGACGGGCCTGCTGGAGGCTGTGGGTCACCAGGAGAAGCGTACAGCCCGTTTTCTGTAAATAGCGTTGGATTACCTGCTCGGCAAGAATAGTGCTTTCTATATCCATGGAGGCGGTGGGCTCATCCAGAATGACCAGGTCGTAACATTTCATCATTAAACGAGCTAAGGCCAATCGGGCGGTCTCTCCGCCGGAGAGCCGATGGGCGGGTTTTGCAGCCAGATGGTCCAGATGCAGCAATTCCAACAGCTGATCCGCCTGCGCGGGATCATTTGCGGGCAAAAGCAGGTTCCTTCGTACAGTCATACGATAGCCATAGCTTTTTTGCGGCATATACCCGACGGAAACAGAGGGGGAAAGGACACGCTGGCGCTGATCCGCGGCAAGAACGCCGGACACTATCCGGGAAAAGGTAGATTTCCCGCTTCCGTTGGCTCCAATGACGGCATACAATCTGCCTGGCTTGAGAGTCAGCTCCGGAGATGATACGGCGCAGGTTTTGCCAAAGTGCTTGGTAAATGCATGGAGATTCATCGTGACACCCACCTTTGCACGAAGGAGAGAATCAGGTTCAGTAAAAGGGAAAGACTCAGAAGAATGATCCCAAGGGCGATGCCTTTGGAGAAGTCTCCGCGGTTCGTGTACTGCATGATAGCGGTGGTCATCACGTTCGTTTTCCAGGCAATGGCCCCGCCCACCATGGAAACCGCCCCCACCTCGGCAATGGCTCTGGAAAAGGCCAGCAGGTATGCGGAAAAAACGGAGTAGCGACTTTCGTTCATCAGCAAAAGAAACGTTTTCCCGGAGGATAGGCACAGCCCATGGGC
>CDZK01009824.1_pt1 | contig 10642 bp, 8 predicted proteins | sample 557401 | NCBI WGS metagenome assembly CDZK01 (sample SAMEA3182108, study PRJEB8094) | gut metagenome | biome: human; feature: gut; material: Stool; isolation source: human stools | place: Canada | collected 2013-04-25 | reverse complement strand
CCCGACGAGAACCAGAACCCCGACGAGAACCAGAATCCCGACGAGAACCAGAATCCCGACGAGAATCAGGACCCCGACGAGGTCCAGAATCCTGATGCGGACCAGAATCTCGACGAGGACGGGACCTCCGACGAGGGCGGGACCTCCGACGAGGGCGGGACCTCCGACGAGGGCGGGACCTCCGACGAGGGCGGGACCTCCGACGAGGGCGGGACCTCCGACGAGGGCGGGACCTCCGACGAGGACGGGACCTCCGACGAGGACGGGACCTCCGACGAGGACGGGACCTCCGACGAGGGCCAGAATCCCATGGAGACGCTGGAGGCCGCACAGGTCCACAGTGACCCGAACGGCGATTTGACCTTCCGGGCCAAGGCCGTCACCGTGGAGCCCCTGGATCAACTGGGCGACGTGAGCTTTGACAGCAACAGCGTCGAGGGCAAAATCCTGTATCCGGAGCAGAACGCTACATACGTCCTGCGGACCTACCTTACCAGTGAAAAGCCTGACGGCACGGAGATCGGCGCAGAGTATCTGGTGGATGAGCGGACCTTTACAGACCTGACCAGCAACAAGGAATTCTCTGTCCACGTCCCTCATGAAGGAACTGACGCTCCCAGCGGGAACTACTATGTCACCACCTTCCTCATGCGGCAGGTGAACTATGCCGACGCTGAAGGGACGTCGCAGACCGCCTATGTGGCCATCGGAAGCGCTGGCTCTGAAACCACGGTGTCCTATACCAACTCCAACGCCCCCAGCGCGCCGCAGACCGTCACCCTGACCGCCGCCGGCAACGAGACCATGGTAGCCGGCTGGGATGCGGTTGAAGATGCCGATGGCTACCGCATTACCATCTACGACGCAGATGGAAATGACACCGGCCTGGGCTACGAGTACAGCGCGGCGCAGTTTGGCACCATGCCCGGCCTGAGCTATAATGGAGATACCGGCACCTACACCATCGACATGGCCATGACCGTGGGCGACCCGGATGCAAAGGATGCGGAAGGGAACTCCCTTAAGCTAGAGCCCAATCAGAACTACCGGGTGGGCGTCACGGCGTACAAAACTAACACCTCCATTGCAATCGGCGAAGACGAGGATGGCACCCCCATCACCCGGGACGTGAAGTACTACGGGTCGGAAACGAAGTCTCCGGAAGCAAATCTGCCGAAGTATGAACCGCTGGAGATGACTCTTCAGCTTTCGTCCTCCAAGGGGAGTTCCAAAACTCTCTCTGCCGACGAAGATACGCACATCTACAACGGCTGTATCAACGGCGACTCCAGCTGGGCGCTGGGCGTGTGGGATGCTGACGAAAACAACTCTACCGCTTTCACGGTCACACGGATGGACACCAATGTGAAACTTGGTGACGATGACGAGGACTCTTATTATGAGATCCCCGACTTCGAGGGCTCCCTGATGCTCTCCGTCACCGGCACGGTTGTCAATAATAACGGCACCACCGACACCACCACCCGCTATGTGCTCCTCACCAAGGATGAGGCCGCGCCCATCGTCACTCTGGACGCGGATACCTTCCGCGCCGACAGCGCCACCCGCTCCTACACCATCACCGGCGTCACTGAGCCGGGGGCCACGGTGTGGCTCGGCGATCCGGATCAAACCTACCCGGAGGACAGTTCTCCCACAGCAAATGAAAAGGGCGAATTTACCCTCACCGGCACTGTGCCGGAGAACGCCACCGAACTGTTCCAGCGGGTGGCCGCCATGGACGCGGCGGGCAACAAGGGCAGCGACGACGCGCTGGTGACTACTCGTCCCGCAGAGTCCCAAACCCCCGACGAGCCTGACGAGCCCTCGAATCCCACCACTCCCTCCGGCGGCTCTGACAGCGACCCCAGCTACTCTCCCGTCATGGCCGTGTCCGACGGTGGAACCGTCCAGGTGAACCCCCGCACACCCAGTGAGGGCGACGAAGTCACCATTACCGTGGAGCCGGATCGTGGCTATGAGGTGGACGAGGTCATCGTCACCGACCGCAATGGCAACCGTGTGGACGTCACCGCCGAGCGGAACGGCACCTACACCTTCGAGCAGCCTCGGGGCCGCGTGACCATCGAAGTCACCTTCGTACCCACCGGCACCGCTACCTTCTTCACCGACGTGCCGGAGTCCTTCTGGGCCTATAACGAGATTAAGTGGGCCTATGACAACGGCTATGTCAACGGCACCAGCGACACCACCTTCAGCCCGAATTCCAGTATCTCCCGCCAGCAGGTGTGGATGATTCTGGCCCGGCTGTCCGGCGCGGATCCCGCCAACATGGCCGAGGCACGTACCTGGGCTATGGAGAACGGCATCTCCGACGGCACTACCCCCGGCAACGCCGTCACCCGGCAGCAGCTGGTGGCTCTGCTGTACCGCTACGCCACTATGATGGGCTATGCCAATGACGCCCGCGCCGATCTGTCCAGTTTCCCCGACGCTGACAGCGTTGCGGCCTATGCGGTGGAGCCTTTCCAGTGGTCCGTGGCCAACAACATCGTAGCCGGTACCTCTGACGGCACCCTGAATCCCACCGGCACCGCCACTCGGGCCCAGTTCGCGGTAATTCTGTACCGCTTCTGGGAGCAGATTGGGTAACCGGAAACCAGGAATTTCATAAACATAGCACCCAGCCGGGCGGAACAAAATCCGCCCGGCTGGTTTTTTTGCGGAAGGGTTCAGAGTTCCATTTCCCACCCTCGGGTGGGGCAAGCAGAGCGTTTGGCTTGCCGTTGGCAGCCAAACGCTTTTTGCGGGCTGACGCCCGCACCCACTTTAGACGGCCCAAGGGCGGAAGGGCAGAGAGAGAAACCAGGCGCTGCCCGGCTATAGACTCTGCGGCCTGCTGGATTTTGCTATGCCGTTGACAAAGAAGCCATGAAGCCATTTTTCTCTGTCATTGAGCCCCCGAACAATTCTGTCCCTGTTTGCCCCTGTGAGCCGCTGTGTGGGGCGAATGGGGCCGGGGTGGCATCCGTACCCCTGTCGCCTCTCTTTCGGCGTTTCGGGCAGTCTTTGCGAAAGCGTCCGAATCCTCTCTCTCGGCATGCCCTCCGGCAGTTATGAATGTTCTGATAACTCTTCCCGTAACCCCTGGCTTTCCAGGAAATGTTCTGGTATGGTGTGCTTCCCGGCAGCACCATACCAGAATTTTTATGTGAGAGAGGAGGCAGAGACATGGAGACCAGAACAAGAAACCGGGTCATCGCCTTCCGAGTGACATCGGCGGAGCGGCGGAACATCGAGGCCAAAGTCCGGCAGTCGGGACTGTGCCAGCAGGAATATCTGCTCCACGCCGCCCTGGAAACCCCCATCTATATGGTAGAGGACCTAAAGCCGCTCCTGGGCGAACTGCGGGCCTGGGGACGGAACCTGAACCAGCTGACTGTGCTGGCCCATCAGGGGCACATCGAAAGCGCCAATCTGCGAGAGGCCACAGAAATGCTGGGCAAGGTCTACGAGGCGGTGAACCGGCTGCTGACAGAGGAAGGACAGGTGGTAATCCATGGCGACGTGCAGTTTCATCCGTGAGAAGAAGCAGACCGCCGGCGCCATGGGTGGTGTCCTGCGGTACGTGGCTCAGGAGCAGAAAACCGTGGACACAGACGGCACCCGCTACCTCACCGGCGTCAACTGTGCGGCGGATCTGGCCTATCAGAGCTTCCTGGCTACAAAGAACCTGTACGGCAAGGCCAGCGGCACCTGGTTCTACCACTACACCCAGTCCTTCTCGCCCCAGGAGCGCGTCACACCGGCGGAGGCCCATCAGATCGCCCAGGGGCTGGCGGAGCGCTTCTTCCCCGACTGCGAAGTGTTGGTGGCTACGCATATCGACCGGGCGCACCTCCACTCCCACCTGGTGGTAAACTCCGTGAAGCCGGACACCGGGGAAAAGCTCCACTTCACGCCTCGGACCTTAGAGCGGATGCGGCTGGTCAGCGACCAGATCTGCCGGGAACATGGGCTGACCACCCTGAAGCCGTATCACCAGAAGAAACCGGTCAAGGGCCTCCGGCCGGGGGAGTACCGCAGTGCTATGCGGGGGCAAAGCTGGAAGTTCCATCTGATTGCGGTGATCGAGGCGGCCATGGAGCGCACCGGCAGCCGGGATGAGTTCCTGGCCGAGCTGCGGCGCCGGGGCTACGATGCCCGATGGGAGGACGACCGGAAAAGCATCACCTACATCACCCCCTCGGGAATGCGGTGCCGGGACGATAAGCTCCACGAGGAAAAATTCAGGAAGGAGAAGATAGAAGATGAGTTTCGAATCCGACAACGCGCAGCGCAACACGACCTTGGACAGGCTGAAACAGCGGACGCCACCCACGCTGACCGACCAGCAGCCCAACGTCCTCTACACCATGCCGATGACGACGGTGGAGCGGCTGGAGGAAGTCCTGCGGAGGACCTTGGCCCTACAGGAGACCATCCGGGCGGATACGGAGAGACTGGCCACCAGAGAAAATCTGAAGGAGTTGGCCACAGACCAGCAGTTAGTGGACTGGCTGAATCAGACCAACAGCATCCATCAGGGGATCTGCCGGGACCTGCGCCAGACGGTACAGGAGATGAAGGAAGAACACAAACAGGATGGGAAGCGGCGCGACGGATTTATGAGGGAACTCTCCGAACTGGAAGCTCAGTTCCGCCGGAATTGGGACGAGGCCTCGGCCCGCTTCCAGGGCAAGATTCTACTGACGATCCTGGCGTCGGGCATCGTGTCGGCAGTGGTCAGTGTCCTGATGTGGCGGGTGCTGCTGTAACCGGGGAGATCATCCACCTCCTGGCCCGTCTGGAGGACGGTGGGCAGCAAGTACCGGTGCAGGACAGCACAACCCTCCCCGCCCGCATGGACCGCAAGGCGTGGGCAAAGGAGCGTCGGCACCACATGGGCCGCCAGGGGTCTGAACCAGAGGAAGGGCAGAAGCTGCTCTGAACAGGATCAGACCCCGGGAAATCCCGGGGCCTGATTTCCCCTCCGGGCAGCTCAAAAGCTGCACCGCATAAAACAAAGATAAGGCCCCCGGCCAGACAGCCAAGTTGTTGCTTTTCTGATAACAGACACCAGTTCCCCTGGCTATTGGGGCCGCATCGTGGTATGGTGTGTCGCTGACAGGAGGCGACACACATGAACGACTATATGCGGGCATTGCACCAGCGGTTCTGCAAGGAGCCGGAACGCAAAGAAGTCCGGGAGGAACTGGAGAGGGTTTATGCGACAGTCAAAGAAAGACTGCCCAGACAAGACCAGGAGAAACTGCTGCGGATCGCAGACCTGGAGATCGATCTGCGGGAGGAAACCTCCCTGGCATCCTTCGTCGCCGGGTTTCAGTTGGGTATGGGGATTGCCGGGGAGATGGAACGGTATTGCTTTGAGGACGAGGAAGAAAAGCGGGCTACAGAGAGGGCGAAGATGAGGTGTCTCCTGGTCAAAATTTGATACGCATATTCAAAGAGAAGGGGCTGCCGTGGGCAGCTCTTTCTTAACTTTCTGATAACAGTGGACATAGGCCCTGGCTATTTTTCTTTTCTATGGTATGTTCTGTCGTTGCAAAGGAGGCAGATGCCATGGCAAAGAAACGGGCCAACGGTGAGGGCAACATCAGAAAGAGGAAGGACGGCCGCTGGGAGGGCCGGTACACCGCCGGCTACGATCCCAAGACCGGCAAGCGGATCATCAAGAATGTGCTGGGCAAGACCCAGGCGGAGGTCAAGCAGAAGCTGTCCACGGCGATGGAGGCCTGCAAGGCAGTAGACGTTGTCCGGTCCGATGACTACACGGTGGCGGAGTGGCTGCGGACCTGGTTTGCGCTCTACGCCAAGCCGAATATCCGGCCCACCACCGCCAGATCCTACCAGGGCAGCATTGAACTGCACATCATCCCCAGGATCGGCTGCATCAAACTGAACAAGCTCACCGGCCGGGACATTCAAAAGCTCTACAAAGACCTGATGGAAAACGGCCGGCTGCGAAAAGCCCAGAAGAGCAAGCAGCCGGGACTCAGCAGCACCACTGTCCGGGGCATCCACATGATGCTCCACAATGCCCTGGACCGGGCGGTGAAAGAGCGGCTCATCCTCCGCAACCCCACCGAGGACTGCATCATCCCGAAGGTTCAAAAGCAGGAGATGAAAATTCTCCACCCAGAGGACATGAAAGCCTACCTGGAGGCGGCGGAGAAACGGGGCGTCCTGCCCATGTTCTATCTGGAGCTGGTCAGCGGCATCCGCAAGGGGGAACTGGTGGCTCTACGCTGGGAGGACCTGGATGTGGAGCACCGCACCATCTCGGTGAGCAAGCAGGCCCTGGGCGGTCTGGGGAAAGAGCTGGTGGTAAACCGTCCCAAGACGGAGAACTCCATCCGGGCAATCTCCATCCCCCAGGATGCGGTGGACCTGCTGGTCCGGGAGCACGAAAAGCACCCGGAGAACCCCTACCTCTTCCCATCTCCCCTTACCGGCGGGATGTATCACCCGGACAGCGTAGTAAACCTCCACAAGAAGATTCTGAAGGACGCCGGCCTGGAGCACATCCGATTCCATGATCTGCGGCATACTTTTGCCACCATGGCCCTGCAGAATGGGGTGGATGTAAAAACGGTGTCCAACATGCTGGGCCACTACGACGCCGGATTCACCCTCCGCACCTACACCCATGCCACCCGGCAGATGCAGGAACAGGCGGCGGAGAAGATGGGGAATTTTATGAAACAGGTCCTGTAATCCCGAAAGAAAAATCACCGGGCAGGAGGGATTCCATCCTGCCCGGTGCTCTTGTGTCCGGTGGTTCGTTTCGTGATGTGGGTCACGGTGTGGGTCTTGCGCCGGAACACCACGACACCATGCGGGAAAGCGCAACTTTTGAAAGCAAAAAGCACCCGAAATCCGCAGATTTCAGGCGCTTTTTGGAGCTAATGATGTGACTCGAACACACGACCTGCTGATTACGAATCAGCTGCTCTACCGACTGAGCTACATTAGCTTATTCTCTTCAGAACAAGTGGTATTTTACCATAATTTCTCCCGGGCGTCAACAGGTATTTTTTCCGGCGGCGGGCGTCATCATGCAGCGGTTTTTGTATATTACAAATTGTATTTTGACGGATTTCCTGCAAAATGATTCGTGGTGTTTCCCGCTCTTTCTCCCTGCTTTTCCCAATTCGGACAGCTTATATCTGTCATCTCCGCTGATTTTACCGGCAGAAAATTCGACCTCATTTGGCATTTTTCGTCGGCTTGTCCAGAGGTCTTCTGATTTTCCCGTCGGAAAGTTCTTTACATAATCTTTTCGATAATTTTCATCTACCAAGAGTTATTCACATTTTCCACAGGGTTTTCAACATTTCTGTATTCCTTATATTCCAATAATTCTATCTATAATTGTATATTTTTCCCAGGCCCGCTTTCCGGGATTTCAACAGGCTGAAAAGTGCGTTTTTATTTTACATAACCACTGTCCTCCGAAAAGTTCTCCCATCAGCTCCCTTTTTTTCGCCCGCAAGGAACGGTTTGACGAAGCGGCGGGCCTCCCCTTCAAAAAAAGAAAGGCTGCATCCTTTACAGATGCAGCCTGCATAGGGTCCTTATTCATCGAGCATGGCCGCTGGAGCATCGCTCAATCCGCGATGTCCCGGGTGGCATAGGCGTTCAGGTCCATGCCCGCCGTGTGGCCAGCCAGGTACTCGTAGTACCCCTGGGCACCGATCATGGCGCCGTTATCACCGCACAGCTTCAGCGGCGGCAGGTACAGCCGGATGCCCGCCGCATCGCAGGCCCGCTGGAGATCTCCCCGGATGACGGAGTTGGCCGCCACGCCGCCGGCGGCGCAGAGGATCTTCCGTCCGGTCCGCTCCGCCGCTGCCATGGCCCGGGGCACCAGCGTATCGCTGACGGCCTGGGCGAAGTCCCGGGCCAGGGCCGCCCGATCCAGGGGCTCCCCCACCTGCTGGGCGTGGTGGGCCAGGTTCACCACCGCCGTCTTCAGGCCGGAGAAACTCATGTCCAGCTCCGCGCCGTCCACATGGGCGTGGGGCAGGGTGTAGACTCCTCCAGAGGACTGCTGGGCCAGGGCATCCAGCGGGGCGCCGCCGGGATAGGGCAGGCCCAGCACCCGGGCCGCCTTGTCGAAGCACTCCCCCGCCGCGTCATCCCGGGTGGCCCCCAGGATCTCCATGTCCGTGTAGTCCCGGACGTCCACGATCAGCGTGTTGCCGCCGGAGATGGCCAGGGCCAGGAAGGGGGGCTCCAAGTCCGGGAAGGCCAGGTAGTTGGCGGCGATGTGGCCCCGGATGTGGTGCACCGGGATCAGGGGCACCCCCAGGGCAAAGGCCACAGACTTGGCGAAGCTGAGGCCCACCAGCACCGCGCCGATGAGGCCCGGGGCATAGGTCACCGCCACGGCGTCGATGTCGGACCGGGTGCAGTGTGCCTCCCGGAGGGCCTGCTCTGTCAGGGCGGCAATGGCCTCTACGTGCTTGCGGGAGGCGATCTCCGGCACCACGCCGCCGTAGAGGGCGTGGAGATCCGCCTGGGAGGCGATGGCATCGGACAAAATGGTGCGGCCGTCCTCCACCACTGCCACCGCCGTCTCGTCGCAGGAGGACTCAAAGGCCAGGATTTTCATGGGTCACCCTTCTTTCTCTCACTGCTGCCACTCCACCTTTTCCCCGGGGCCTGCCTGGGGATCAAAGGGGATGCGGACGTATCTTGCGAACTTGTCCGGAGCGAAGGTGTTGGCGTAGACGAAACGGTGCTCCTCCATCAGGGCCGCCTCGTCCACGTCCCCCTCCGCCCAGTACAGGGTCTTGTAGGGCACGCCGAACATCTCCGTGTCATACACGGCGGTGCGGGCACCGTTCCGGGCGTAAAAGCCCAGCCGCCGCTCCGCCATGGCGGGATCCGGGGCGTAATCAGGGATCTCGCTCTCCCCGAAGATCACGGTGTCCCCCTCCGCCTCCCGGAGCTTCTCTAAGATCACAGAGCCCAGGCCGCCGTTCCGACGGTCGGAGGCCACGCACAGGTAGTCCAGCAGGGCCCAGCCGGGGTGCCCCAGCCACAAAAACGCCTCGCCGGCGATGTCGTCTCCGTCAAACAGGCACCAGGGGCGGTACTGTCCGCCGGCCCACATCTCCTCGATGTTCCGCAGGGGCTTCAGCTCCGCGGCGGGGAACGACGCCCGCAGGTCCCGGTCATACACCGTCCGCAGCTGCTCCAGTGTCGGTATCCTCAGTTCCATCGGTAAACTCCTTCGTCATGATGATGGCATCCTCTCTGGGATGCTCGTAGTAATTCTTCCGCCGGCCCATGCCCCGGAAGCCCCGGCTGCCGTACAGGGCGATGGCCCCGTAGTTGGAGGCCCGGACCTCCAGCGTCAGAAACGCCAGATGGTGGGCCTGGGCAAAGTCCAGGAACACCTGGAGGAGCTTGCCGGCGATGCCGCTGCGGCGGCACTCCGGCCGCACGGCCACGTTGGTGATATATCCCTCGTCCAGCACCACCAGCAGCCCGGCGTAGCCCACCACCCGGTCCTGGTCGTCCAGGGCCACCAGAAAGGCGGCGCAGTCGTTTTCCAGCTCCTCCACCAGCATATTGCGGGACCAGGGGGTGGTGAAGCAGATCCGCTCCAGCTCCGCCACCTCGTTCAGATGGTCCCCGTTCATGGGGACGATGCGCACATGCATCTGTTGTCTCATGGTTTTCTCTCCTTTTCCGTGTCCGCCAAAATGCGCTCTGCCGCCGCCCGGGGCGTCAGGTCCGTCACGTCCAGGCGGCGGACGTCCAGGGCGTCGTACAGCGGCAGATAGGCCAGGCTCCGGTCCACCGCATCCGGCTGCCGGACGACCGCCCGGATGTCCCCCTCCAGCCGGGCCCGCAGGGCCTCCGGCGTACAGACCAGTGAGACGGCCCGCAGGGCATACGGCTCCGTCAGGCGGCGGAGCAGGTCCGCCCAGATCTCCCGCCGGTGCAGGACCCAGCAGAAGATCACATGGTCATAGGCAGAGCAGCGGAGGAAGCTGTTCAGGAGAAAGGCGATGTTCTCCAGCACCATCTCCCGGGTCTCCTCCGTCACCTGGAAGGGGTGGGCATCCCAGCACCAGTCCCCGTCCAGGAACACGCTGCGGTCCAGCAGCTGCTGCAGTTGGCGGCAGGCTGTGGTCTTGCCCACGCCCATGGGGCCGCCGATCATATACAGACACTTCCCGGTCCCACGCCCCGTCCCCATTTCAGTAACGATCTCTTTTCACTCTTCACGCTTATCTCTTCGCTCTGATCTTCGTCAGCCCTTGGCCTCCAGCCAGTTCTTCCCCCAGTGGGCGTCCGCCGTCAGGGGGACGGAGAGGGTCACCACCTGCTCCATCTCCTCCTTCAAAAGCGCCGCGGCCTGCTCCGCCTGGGCCTCCGGGCACTCCACGATCAGCTCGTCGTGGACCTGGAGCACCAGCCGGGCCTCCGGCAGCTCTTGGCGCAGCCGCTTCCACACCGCCGCCATGGCCAGCTTCATAATGTCCGCCGCCGTGCCCTGGATGGGCATATTCAGCGCCACCCGCTCCCCGAAGGAGCGGAGGTTGAAGTTGGAGGACTTCAGCTCCGGCAGGTCCCGCCGCCGGTGGAACAGCGTCTCCACATA
>CDZK01045238.1_pt1 | contig 10656 bp, 8 predicted proteins | sample 557401 | NCBI WGS metagenome assembly CDZK01 (sample SAMEA3182108, study PRJEB8094) | gut metagenome | biome: human; feature: gut; material: Stool; isolation source: human stools | place: Canada | collected 2013-04-25 | reverse complement strand
ATTTCAATCGCCATAACGGCAGGCGGCGGGGAGTTTTTCACTCCCCGCCGCCCTTTCGAATCTGAACGATTCTGCCGGAATTTTCCGTCAGGCCGTGTTTTCTCCCGCCTCCAGCATAGTTTCCATCAAAATTCCATATCCTTTGCTTGGGTCGTTCAGCAGCACGTGGGTCACCGCGCCGGCGAATCTGCCGTCCTGCAGGATCGGGCTGCCGCTCATCCCCTGGACAATGCCGCCGGTGGCGGCGAGCAGCTCCGGGTCCGTCACGGAGATCACCAGGTCCCGGCCGTCGGCGGAATCCTCTACGACCTGTAAAATCTCGATGTCATATTCCTCCACGGAATCGCCTTCCACGTTGGAGAGGATGGTGGCGGGGCCGGCGTGGACCTCCGCCGCCGCTGCCACCGGCATGGGGTTCCCCAGCCGCTCGGTGAATTCGCCGGGGTCCAGGGTGCCGAAGATGCCGCTGGCGGTATTGGCGGACAGGTCCCCCAGGTCACAGCTCAAATCGAAGTCGCCCCGCAGTTCCCCGGCGTCGCCCACCGCGCCCTTTTTCACCGCCTTCACGGTGGAGGGCAGGATGGAGCCGGAGGCGAAGGGCATCAGCAGGGCCGTGTCCGTGTCGGTGATGCCGTGGCCCAGGGCGCCGAAGGCGCCGCTGTCCGGGTCATAATACGTCATGGTGCCGATGCCGGCCATGGAGTCCCGGATCCAGGCGCCGATGCAGTAGGCGCCCGCCTGGTTCTGCTCCGGAGAGACGGAGAGCGTCATGCTCTCGCCCTCCCGCCGGACCTGGAGGTCTGTGGCGGTCTCGCCGTTCTCCTGGAGCAGGGCTTGGAACTGCTCCGTGGAGGTGACGGAGACGCCGCCGCATTTGACGATGATGTCGCCGGACTGGAGGCCGCAGTCGTCAGCCGGCGTGCCGGACTCCGGCGCCTTCACCACCATCACGCCCCGGGCAAAGAGCTTGATGCCCACCGTGTGGCCCACGGGGACCAGCATCCGGGCGGAGGTGCCGTCCGCTGTCACGGCGGCGGCACCGGGCGTCATGGCGGCGCAGAGCAGCAGAGCCATGACCAGCGCCGCTCCGCCCCGCAGCGCCTTTTTTGCTTTTTGAAATGGTCCATACATGAGATCACCCCTTTCCGAAACGCAGCCGGCAAATCCGCTGATCTGCCGGCACCGTTATCATCTGCCGCCGGCGCGAAAACACCCCTTGCAAAATGCGGAAGCGGCCCCATGGCAGCCTTTGACTTTGCCCCAGCGGCAACAAAAAACCAGGACCCGCAGGCAAACACCCGCAGGTCCTGGAAGGGATTGGTTCAATCCCGCTTGTTGAAAATTTTGAAAATATCCTCGAAGGGGTCGTCCTCCGCCGTCTCCTCCGGCTTGGGCACGTCCTCCTCCTTCAGGGGCATGGGCTCCGCCGCGGCGGTCTGGCCGGCGCCCGTCTGCACCGGCGGCACCTTGGGCAGCTGCTCCGGCACCTTGTCAAAGCCGGTGGCGATGACGGTGACCCGGATCTCGTCGTCCAGCGTCTCGTCGAAGGTGGCGCCGAAGATGGTGAGGGCGTCGGGATGGACGGCCTGCTGCACCAGGCTGGCGGCCTGCTCCACTTCCTCCAGGCCGATGTCCATGGAGCCGGTGACGTTGATCAGCACGCCCTTGGCCCCCTCGATGGAGGTCTCCAGCAGGGGGCTGGAAATGGCCATCTTGGCGGCCTCCTCGGCCTTGCCCTTGCCGGCGGCCCGGCCCACGCCCATGTGGGCCATGCCGGCGTTCTTCATGATAGCGGTGACGTCGGCAAAGTCCAGGTTGATGAAGCCGGTGTCCCGGATCAGATCGGAGATGGACTGCACCGCCTGGCGCAGCACGTCATCCGCGATCTCGAAGGCGTTGGCGAAGGTGATCTTCTGGTCCGTGGCGTGCTTCAGCCGCTCGTTGGGGATGATGACCAAGGAGTCCACCTTGTCCTTCAGCTCCGCGATGCCGGCCTCCGCCTGCTGCATCCGCCGGCGGCCCTCAAACCCAAAGGGCTTGGTGACCACCGCCACGGTGAGGATGTCCATTTCCTTGGCGATCTCCGCCACGATGGGAGCGCCGCCGGTGCCGGTGCCGCCGCCCATGCCGGCGGTGATGAACACCATGTCCGTGTCCTCCAGGGCCTTGGCGATCTGGTTGCGGCTCTCCTCCGCGCTCTTGCGGCCCACCTCCGGGTCGGAGCCGGCGCCCTGGCCATGGGTCAGCTTTTCGCCGATCTGAATCTTGTAGTTGGCGCTGGATACGTTCAGCGCCTGCTTGTCGGTGTTCACGGCCACAAAGTCCACGCCCTTGGTGCCGCTGCGGACCATGCGGTTGACCACATTGTTGCCGCCGCCGCCCACGCCGATGACCTTGATATTGACAACGGTATCGGGACCGGTCTCCAATCCAAATGCCATATAGAGGTGCCTCCTACTATCGTTTGTGTAAAAAGGGAGGTTCTTCCCTTTGAATTCACAATATCCTGTGTCACATTGCATTTAGTTTATTGTATGACACTTTCGGCCTCCGGTCAAGAGTCCAGCGGCCTTTTCCCGGAGTTTTTTACTTGAACGTGAGAGGGGCGGCGGCCCGCCCCTCCCGATTCGCCGCGCTTCGCCCAGAATTTTCCTATTCCTCGGTGAACAGCACCTGATAGGTGCTGCTGGGGTCCAGCCGGAGGGTTCCCTTCTGATTGGTCTCCAGCTGGCTGACAGCGCCCTCCAGAATCCGCAGGGCCAGGCCGTAGTCCGCGCCGTAGGCCATCTCCACGGTGAAGCGGCCGGCGTACTCCATGGTCAGCTGGGACAGGTCCCCCAGGTGGATGGCGTCCACCTGATCCGTCAGGCCCGCCTCGTCCAGGGCCGCCAGCAGATCCAGCAGGCTGGTCTGCTGGTTGGCGAACTCCGTGGCCAGGGCGATGTCTGTGCCCACGGAGGGGGCCAGCAGCTCACAGCCGTCGATGACGGCATAGTCCCCGGCCTGGGCGGCGGGCAGCTGCTCCACGATCTTGCCCTTGGGGCTCACCAGCCAGGCGCTGCCGTCCTGGATCATGGCCAGGGGCGTGCCGCACTCGGCCACGTCGATCAGCAGGGTGTCCGGCAGCTCCCGGCGGATCCAGATGTCCTCGATGTCGATGTAGGGCAGCTGCTCCGCGATGCTGCGGGCCGCCTCGTACTTGTTCAGCAGGAAGAGGTTGTCGCCCAGCTGGATACCGCTGGCCTGGATCACCTCCTCCTCCGTGTACCGGTCATTGCCGGTGACCCGGATGGTGTCCACCCGGAAAAACAGCGTCAGCGCCGCCACCACCGCCCCGCAGATCACCAGCACGGACAGCAACTTATAGAGGAACCCGAAGTTTCCCCTTCTGCGCCGGTGGTTGGAATGTCTGCGTCTGGCCATGTCGTCTTCTCCTAGCTGTTGTCTGTCTCTTCCACCCGGTCCGCGTCGGCCCCAAGGGCCCGCAGGTCCCGGACCAGGTCCTCATACCCCCGGTCGATGTGGCAGATCTGGGAGACCCGGGTCTCCCCCTCCGCCGCCAGGGCCGCCACGCACAGTGCCGCCCCGCCCCGCAGGTCCGTGCAGCGCACCGGCGCGCCGTGGAGGCGCTCCACCCCGGTGACCACCGCCACCCGGCCGGACACCCGGATCTTGGCCCCCATGCGGGTCAGCTCCCCCACGTGGCGGTAGCGGTTCTCAAAGATGTTCTCCTCAAACACCGTGGCGCCCCGGCTCCGCAGCAGCGCCGCCATCAGCACCGCCTGGGCGTCTGTGGGAAAGCCGGGATACGGGGCCGTCTGCACCGGCTCGATGGCCCGGAGCGGGCCCCGGCACACGGCCCGGAGGCCGCCGCCGTCCGCCGTGATGGCACACCCCGCCTGCCGCAGGGCGGCGGTGACCGTGGTGAGGTGCCGCTCCTCCGCCCCCAGGAGGGAGATGTCCCCGCCGGCGGAGGCCGCCGCGCAGAGGTAAGTAGCCGCCGCGATCCGGTCCGGCATGACCCGGTACGTACATCCGTGGAGCGCCTGCCCTCCCTGGACGGACACACAGGAGCTCCCCGCCCCGGAGACTCTGGCCCCGCAGGCGTTGAGGAAGTTCTGCAGGTCCACCACCTCCGGCTCCCGGGCGGCATTGGTGATCACCGTGGTGCCCACGCAGCCGCAGGCGGCCAGCATCAGGTTCTCCGTGGCGCCCACGGAGGGCATCCGCAGCACCAGTTCCCGGCCCACCAGGGCCGGTGCCCGGCAGTGGAGGAAGCCTCCCTCCTCCCGGATCTCCGCCCCCAGCTGCCGCAGGCCGGACAGGTGCAGATCGATGGGCCGGGGGCCCAGCTCGCATCCGCCGGGATAGCTCAAATCCGCCTGGCCGCACCGGGCCAGGATGGCCCCCAGAAAGATGGCGGAGGAGCGCATCTCCCGCATCAGCTGATCCGAGATCCCGCAGCGGTCCAGGGCGGTGGTGTCCACCGTCAGGGCGTCCCCCTCCCAGCGGGCATCGCAGCCCAGATGGTGCAGAATGCGGATGGAGGCGTCCACATCCCGCAGCCGGGGGCAGCCCAGCAACACCACCTGTCCCCTTGCCAGCAGCGTGGCCGCCAGGATGGGCAGCACACTGTTCTTCGCCCCCTGGACCGTCAGCTGTCCGTCCAGGCGGCGCCCGCCTCGCACCAAAAAGTGGCTCATATCCGTTCCCCTCCGATTCCAGAATGGTTCACGGTCCATCCTATGGCCGGCGGGGTTTCGTGGTTACTGGCAGATTTCCAGCACGGTTTGATAAATTCGCTCCGTGGCGTCCCGGATCCCAAGAGCGGACATGGCTTTCTCCATCTCCGCCCGGCGGGCCTGGTCGTGGAGGATGCCGCAGGCCGCCTGGAACAGCGCCTGGCCGGAGGAGTCCTGCTCCAGCAGCACCTCCGCGCCGCCGGCCCGCTCCAGCACCCGGGCGTTTTTCTCCTGGTGGTTATTGGTGACGTAGGGGGAGGGCACGATCAGCGCCGGGACCCCCAGGGCCGTCAGCTCGCTGATGGTGGAGGCCCCGGCCCGGCAGAGCACCAGATCCGCCGCCCGCATCACCACCGCCATGTCGTAGATATACTCCCGCACCTGGAGAGCCGGGTGGTCTTTCAGATCCACGCCCTTCTCCCGCAGCAGGTCCAGCAGTACCGGGTAGCCGTCCTTCCCGGCGCCGTGGATGTGGTGGAAGGGCTCCTTCGCCGCCTCCAGGGCCAGAAAATCCGCCATCTGCCGGTTCATGCCGGAGGCCCCCAGGGATCCCCAGAAGGACACCAGCAGGGGCCGGCCGTCGTCCACTCCCAGGGTCTTCTTGGCCTCCGCCTTGGTCAGGCGGAAGAAGTCCTGCCGCACCGGCGTGCCGGTGACGACGACTTTCTCCGGGTGATGGTAGTGCTCCCGGCAGGCCTCAAAGCCCACTAGGATCCGGTCCGCGAAGGGCTCCAGCATCTCAGTGGTGAGGCCCGGGACCATGTTGGACTCGTGGACCACTGTGGGGATGCCCGCCTGGGCGGCGGCCTTCACCATGGGAAAGCTGGCATAGCCGCCGGTGCCGATGACCACGTCCGGCGGAAACTGCCGCAGGATGGCCCGGGCCTCTCCCGGGGCCCGCATCAGGTTCCCCACGGAGATCAGGTTGTGGCGGATCTCCCGGGGCTTGAGAGACCTGTGAAAGCTGGAGATGTGGACCGTGCGGAAGTCATACCCCGCCTTGGGGATCAAATCCTTCTCCAGGCCCCGCTCCGCCCCCACGAACAGGAATTCCGTCCCGGGGTCCTTCTCGTGCATCAGCTGGGCCAGGGCGATGGCCGGGTTCACGTGCCCCGCCGTCCCGCCGCAGGTGAAGATCACCTTCTTCAATGATGCTGCCACTTTGCTGCACTCCCATCGAAAGATATGAGATAAAAGTGAAAGGATAAAAGTTCTGGTATCCGACAAAGTCGCACAAATTCTCTTGTGTTGCCTCCGGCGGATCCATTTGGCTCGTTTATCGCTGAACTCTTGTCTGAAGATCCTATCCCGCCTTGGTGGGCTTCATCTGCCGCGAGACCGAAAGCACCACGCCCATCTCCGCCAGTTGGATGGTCAGAGCCGTGCCGCCGTAGCTGAAAAACGGCAGGGAGATGCCGGTGGTGGGCAGCAGGCCCGTCACCACGCCGATGTTCAGAAAGGTCTGCAATCCCACCAATGTCATGATGCCCACCACCATGAGGCTGCCGAACCGGTCCCGGGCGTGGAGGGCGATCCAGAAGCCCCGGAGGATCAGCGCCGCGAACAGCAGCATGATGATGGTGGCGCCGATGAGGCCCAACTCCTCGCAGACGATGGCGAAGATAAAGTCGTTGTGCTCCTCCGGCAGGAACAGGTATTTCATGCGGCTCTTGCCCAGGCCCACGCCCCACAGGCCGCCGGAGCCGATGGTGGTCAGGCTCTGGGACAGCTGGTAGCCGGCGCCCCTCTGGTCCGCCCAGGGGTCCAGCCAATAGGTGATGCGGGTGGTGTTGTAGCCGATGACGAACAGCACCAGATACAGCATGGCCCCGGCGGCGGCCAGGGCGCCGCCCACCCATCTCCACTGGATGCCGCCCACCAGCATCATCACGGCGCCGGCTCCCAAGATCAGGATGGCGCCGGACAGGTGGGGCTCAATGCCCACCAGGGCCGCCAGGACAATCAGCACCAGGGCATAGGGGGCGATGCCGTACCGGAAGGTGCGCATCTTATCCTTTTTCTTGGAGATGCTGTCGGCGAAGTACAGCACCACCGCCATCTTGGCGATCTCCGAGGGCTGGAACTGGAAGGAGGTGCCGGGGATGCCCAGCCACCGCACGGCGTTGTTGGCTCCCTGGCCCAGCAGCTTTCCATACTGATTGGGTCCCGGGATCACCACCAGCACCAGCAGCACGATGGACACATACAGCAGCGGCTTGGCCAGGGCCCGGAACCGCTGGTAGTTGATCTTGCCGATGAAGAGCATGGCCGCCACGCCCATGATGGCGAACACCCCCTGGCGGATGAAGTAGGACAGGGGGTTCTTGCCCTCGGATTCGTAATAGGCGGAGGGGAAGCTGGCGGACAGCAGCATCACCAGCCCGATGCCGGTCAGCAGCAGCACCAGGATGAAGAAAGGCAGGTCCAGCGGGCCACGGGCCAGCTCCCGGCTCTCCTCCTCCATCTCCCGCTGGTGGCGCTGGCGCTCCTGCCGGGCCAGGGCCTCCTCCCGGGTCAGGGGCCGGCGGCGGGCCGCTGCCGGGGCCCGTCTCTGCCGTGTCAACATCTTCGCTCCCTCCTCTCCTTGGGTTCTTGGGAAGTGCGGGGTCCTCACCGCCAGCTCAATACCGCCCTTGGACGCCCAGGTACGCCAGCACGCAGCCCGCCAGCGTCACCAGGGAGAACACGCACACCAGCTTTGCCTCGCTCCAGCCGGAGAGCTCCAGGTGGTGGTGCAGGGGGGCCATTTTGAAAAACCGCTTGCCGTGGGTCAGCTTGAAGTAGCCCACCTGGATGATGTCGGACAGGGTCTCCAGGATGTAGATGATGCCCACGGGGATCAGCACCAGCGGCATGTCGAACACAAAGGCCAGAGCCGCCACGGCGCCCCCCAGGAAGAGGCTGCCGGTGTCGCCCATAAAGACCTTGGCCGGATGGTGGTTGTAGACGAAGAAGGCCGCAAGGCCCCCCGCCATAGCCGCCGGGAACAGGGCCTGGATGCCGCGGGCGCTCCACAGGGCGCCGGCCACGGTGAAGAACACCATCACCACAAAGGTGACGCTGGAGGCCAGGCCGTCGATGCCGTCGGTCAGGTTCACCGCGTTGACGCAGCCCACGATGACGAAGGCCGCGAAGATCAGGTACACCACCCAGTTGATGGTGAAGCTGATATTGGCAAAGGGGATATACAGGTCATTGGTCAGCAGGCCCTCATACCGCATCAGCACCAGGAACACCACCGCCGCGGCCAGCTGGAGGATGAACTTCTGCTTGGCCGTCAGGCCCTCGTTCTGGTGCTGGCGGACCTTGCGGTAGTCGTCCACAAAGCCGATGAGGCCGAAGATCAGGGCGAACAGGTACACGTAGAGGTGGCCGAACTGCCCCTCCAGCATGTAGCTCCATCCCAGGATGAACACGGTGATGCCCGCCCCCAGGATGAACATGATGCCGCCCATGGTGGGGGTGCCCGCCTTGGCCTTGTGCCAGGTGGGGCCGTCCTCCCGGATCTCCTGGCCGGCCTTCAGCTTATGCAGCTCCGAAATGAGAAATTTGCCGATGAGCAGCGTCAGCACGAAGCTGACGGACGCCGCGATCAAAATTTGTGACATATTGGCTCTCCCTCTCCTCCGCCGGGCACAGCCCCGGCGCTTTGGTGCGTGGATTCGGACGGCGGGCCGGACTCCCGGCGGTCACTTCCCCGCCAGATAGTCCGCCACGATCTCCCGTTCATCCATGTGATACTTCTTGTGGTTGATCTCCTGATAGGTCTCGTGGCCCTTGCCGCACAGGGCGATGACGTCGCCGGGCCGGGCGTGGTCCATCGCCCAGTGGATGGCCTCCACCCGGTCGCAGATCACCTGATAGGGGGTGTCGCTGCCTGCCAGACCCGGCAGGATGTCGGCGATGATGGCCTCCGGGTCCTCGGTCCGGGGGTTGTCGGAGGTGACGATCACCAGATCCGCCAGCTCCGCCGCGATTTTTCCCATGATGGGGCGCTTGGTTTTGTCCCGGTCGCCGCCGCAGCCGAACAAGGCCACCGTGCGGCCCTTGGCAAATCCCTTCACCGTCCGGAGGATGTTCTCCAGACTGTCCGGGGTGTGGGAGTAGTCGATGAGGACCGTGTAGTCCCTGCCCGGCGTGGGGACCACCTCCACCCGGCCCTTCACATGGGGGACCTTGGCCAGGGCCCGGGCGCTCTTCTCCAGAGACACCCCCAGGGCCAGGGCAGCCCCCAGCACATCCAGGGTATTATATACCATAAACTCGCCGGGAATGCCAACTCGGATGGGCGTCCGGCCGTCCGCCTTCACCGCGTCGAAGGCGATGTGGTCCGCCGCCAGGACGATGTTCTCCGCCCGCAGGTCCGCGTCAGCGTGGACGGCGTAGGCATACCGGCGGCAGGTGGCGTTTTCCAGCAGCCGCGCCGCCCAGGGGTCGTCGGCGTTGTACACGCCCACCTCGCAGTTCTGGAACAGGATGGCCTTGGCGTCGCAGTAGGCCTCCATGGTCTTGTGGAAGTCCAGGTGGTCCTGGGTCAGGTTGGTGAAGATGCCCACGGCGAAGCGGATGCCGTACACCCGCCGCAAAAACAGCGCATGGGAGGAGGCCTCCATCACCACGTGGGTGCAGCCGGCATCCCGCATCCGGGCGAACAGCTCCTGAAGCTCCAGGGACTCCGGCGTGGTGCGCTCCGTGGGGATCACCTCGTCGCCGATCATGTCCTGGTTGGTGCCGATGAGGCCCACCTTGGCCCCCAACTCCTGCTCCAGCACGGCCTTCAGCAGGTAGGTGGTGGAGGTCTTGCCGTTGGTGCCGGTGACGGCCACCATGGTCATGTGGTCCGCGGGATGGCCGTAAAAATTGGCCGCCATCACTGCCAGGGCCTGGCGGGCGTCCGCCACCTGGACATAGGGGATGCCGGTGTCCTGCGGCACCCGCTCGCACACCACCGCCGCGGCGCCCGCCGCCGCGGCCTTGCCGATATAGGCGTGGCCGTCGGTGGCAAAGCCGGTCATGGCCACGAACACGTCTCCGGGCGCCGTGGTCCGGGAGTCATAGCTGATGCGGGCGATCTCCGTCTCCGGATCCGCCGTGGAGGACAGGGGCGCAAGCCCCGCCAGAAGTTCTTTCAGTTTCATATCGTTATCCGCCCCTTTTGTGCAGTCTGGCGCGCTGCGCGCCGCACTTCATTATAAACGGGAGCTTTTGCAAAGTATACGGAGGAAGGTGCCGAAAAGACTGCGAAACCTGCTTTCTCAGTCCAGCACCGAATTGTCGCCGAACTGGACGGTGACCACCGTGCCCGCCTCCACCTCCGTGCCGCCGGCCACAGACTGGGTGATGGCGTAGACGTTGCCGGAGCTGGCGTTGGTGGTGCCGGTGACCTTCATGATGAGGCCCGCGTTGGTGAGGGCCTTGTTGGCGGCGGAGGCCGTCATCCCCACCACATTGGGCACGGTGCACGGGTCATCCGGCTTCTCCTGGCCCAGATAGAGGATGATGGTAGCATTGCCGGGGACGATGGCGCCGCCGGCGGGGGTCTGGTCGGTGACAGTGTCCCCGTTCCCCACGGTCCGGTAGGTGAAGCCCAGGCTCTGCAGCCGGTCCTCAGCGGCCTCCCGGGTCTGGCCCACCACGTTGGGCACGGTGGTGTCGGCCCCCACCAGCTCCTCGGCGGTGTAGTCCGGCTCGATGCCCAGCATGGGCAGGATCTCCCCCATGATCTGGCTGGCCACCGGGGCCACCATGGTGCCGCCGAACACGGCGGTGCCGGTGGTGCGGCTGGGGGTGTCCATGGTCAGCAGCATGATGATCTGGGGATCGTTCGCCGGGGCAAAGCACATGAAGGACACCACCACGTCCTTGGTGCCGGTCTTGTCGGCGGTGCCGGTCTTGCCGCCGATGCGGTAGCCGG
>CDZK01033806.1_pt1 | contig 10692 bp, 14 predicted proteins | sample 557401 | NCBI WGS metagenome assembly CDZK01 (sample SAMEA3182108, study PRJEB8094) | gut metagenome | biome: human; feature: gut; material: Stool; isolation source: human stools | place: Canada | collected 2013-04-25 | reverse complement strand
GTATATTTGTAGAATATAGGCTGCGCCCCAGCATAACTTCAAGTGAACTTGAGTTCTGTATTCGGCTTTTCCTATATTTGTCATGAGATACATTCATAATTTGTCAAATATTTAAACATCAAAACCTATGAAACAAGCGATAGCCTGCATCCTTATCGTCATGGCTACATTCGGATTTGCCATGCAGGGAAATTGCCGCGAAAAGAAAAAAAATACGGCAAAAGAAGAACAAGCGGTCCCATTAGGCGTATGGGACGACGTGGACCGCAAAGCATCGGTAGATGAGATAGCGGAATGGATGGCTCCTCTGGATGAGGCAGGCATAAAGAATTACTACATGTGCGGAAGCCCCGAAGAAGTAGCCCGCTATATCGAAGCTGCCAAACGGTACAAAGGCGCAAAAGTACACGCATGGATGTTCACGTGCAATGCCCCAAGAGACAGCGTGGCTCTGGCACACCCTGAGTGGTTCGACGTAAACCGCGTAGGGTACAACAGCCATGAGTATGACCCTTATGTCAAACACTACAAATGGCTCAGCCCTTCTTCTCCCGAAGCTCGTCAATACATGAAAGACAAAGCGGCTTCATTCGCCGCACTCGACGGCCTGGAGTCCGTACACCTCGATTTTATCCGGTACAACGATGCTGTACTCGGACGCCGGCTGCAAAAAGTCAAATTCAAGATACAACAAGATACTTACCGTGCCGAATACGACTTCGGTTACCATCCGGCGGCAATCGAAAAATTCAAAGCCATATTCGGATACTCCCCACGCGACCTTCAAGACCCTTGGATGAGTCCCGAATGGCTTCAATTCCGTCTTAACGAAGTGTCGAGCCTGGTAAATGAAATCGTATCCGAAACACACGCCAAGGGCAAAAAAGTATCGGCAGCGGTATTCCCCTACCCTACACGCGCGCGCATGACCGTATATCAGGACTGGCCTGCATGGGATGTGGATATCGTATGTCCGATGAACTACAACTCGTTCTACACGGAAGGCATAGACTGGATAGGTTTCAGCGTGGAGAACGGCATACGCGAAACTCAAGGCAAAAACCAGTACATATCGGGGTTGTTCGTGCCTGATTTGGACAAAGACGAATTGTTCCTCGCTGCAAAGAAATCCGTAGAAGCCGGGGCCAACGGTATCAATTTCTTCAATGCACGTTCGCTTATGAAAGGCGGAAAACTGGAAGCCGTCAAGAAATTGAACGAACTGTATAACACAAGGAAATAGGTATATAAAATTTTTAAATACAAATAACAGCCTATACCGGGGGAAAAACATTTTCCCCCGGTTTTTTATTACTAAAATCTAACGATAAAGAAAAAAGACATGATGTAATACATTTTATTACGGTTTTACGGCAACTACAAGACAGCATACATATATACCTGCCATTTCATAAAAAATATTAAAAGTATTTAGATTGTTAATGGCAATTTTTATATATTTACAGCACATCAAAAACTAAATTTTAAAAAAGCTAAAAAGGAAGTTTCGTACAACTATCAGCAATAGCACGCTCCATCCCAATTATTGAACACATGTTTAAAATCTAACCCCTTATAATTATTAACTTTATACTGTATTTTTATGAAAAGACTATTTTTATTGATCGCAATTCCGGCTCTGTTATTCTCTTGCAGCAAAACGGAAATCGGGCAGGCTGACAGCCAGTCCCAAATGAAATCTTCAAATGCAATTACCGGTTATGTGGTAGGCATAATGCCTTCGCAAAACGGCGACGCCAAGGTGAACAATTCCGATATGGTAACTGTACCGGCAGGCACCACGGTGACGATTACCGCACACCCGGCTAATGACAACTACGTAATCGACCATTGGGTGCAAACGAACTCGCAAAGCGCGACTTCGGGACAAAACGTACATTGGTATGAAAATTCGTTCACCTTCAAAGTTACGGGTGAAACGTGGTTCAAACCTGTATTCCGGTATGCGCCTTTACAAGAGACCGTAGAGGTTCGCATAGATACGTATGTAAGCAACCCTCCGTTTACCAGCGCTTCGAGGATAGAATACATCGACGAACGTGGAATATCCCGCACAGACGACATCCCCACGGCCAGTCCTATATCCAAATACTATAACATTGCCCGGGGATCGGACATCACGGTTTATTTTATTTATTCCGTAGATGGAGGAAGCGGAGAAATGCTTTACTGCCTGTGGAAAGACGAGAACGGAGGCATACACGACGGCAGCAGCGCCAATCCCATATACGAATTCCACACCGCAGGCCAGATATACTCGGATATACGCATTCAGGTAGTGGCCGACACTTACGATTTCAGGGAAGGATTCCAATTCCCGGAATGATGTGAAAAACCTCACTCAACGGTTTGAACAGCCCCGCCGGCTGTTGCCGGCGGGGCTTTTTATATCGCATTACGACCAGGCAATCGGAAGTTCACGTCACAGCACTTCAAGGCAATCCGTATTCATAAACGTAAACATAATCGAAGTCCGAGCCTGTATGGTAACAAAAAATCCGGCATGTATTCCCATCTACGATGTATTTGTCAAAGTATCTGCCGAGGTCGTACTTGGCAATGCCCTGCCCTTCCCAATCGTATATCTCAAGGTACGACCTTACCGGTTCGCGGCCGTCTCCGTTGTTTGCATATTCGTATTTAAAGGCATATATATAATCGTCCGTAGATCTTAGCATCGTAAGACCTTCACCTTTTTTACGGTTCTCCATGTCCATCCCGTTCAACTGGTCCAACGTATATGTTTCCCCGTAGGATTTTTCAAATTCCAAACTGCCGTCAGGATTCAGTTTATATAATTCCATCCTGAAAACATCCGGATAGTAAACCGCAAGTTTTTTCCCGTTGGTGGTCACTCCTGCTTTGTTATACGTATCGCCACGGAGGATTAACCCGCTCTTGTTCTGCATATCCCGGTACGTGAACCCGAATTGTCCGGTGTGTGTCAATAACTGACGTTTTTCTATTTCACGTCCATGTCCGTCCCATATGCTCATACGCCCTTTTACCGACATGTCCGCATAATCGACGGATACCGGTATGTAACTTATCCAAACAGAATCGCTGACTATATAATTGAACCCTTTCCTTATACCCGAAATCCTTTTTTGAGTATATGAAGTGTCGGAAAGACTTATCACATACACAGGCCCTTGGCTTGAACCTATATCGTACACATAAAGGTCGTTATTCATAATGTTACCGTCGGGAAACTTCATAAAGTCCGAAAAATCCCCAGGGCCTTCGCCTTTTTGCCCTAAAGAGTACAGGAACGAGAACTCCGGAAGTTTGTATACGTAAAATACGTTTTCGGAAAGAGGGCTGAATACAACAACCTTATCGCCTGCCCTGGTCCAACTGTCGACTTTTATTATCTGGTCAATCCTTATACTGTCCGCCTGCAAGGGAACATATTCTTTAAAACTTCCTTCGTATTTACGCCCGGATACGCTGCATGATATAACGGCAAATACCAAAAATATTGCTGTCGCTAAATGTATTTTTTTCATAACAAGTTCAATTTTCCGTTAATGGAAATTTATGTAATATGACAAACGAACTGTCTCAAAATTACATATTACATAATATTTAACATTCATACAAAAGCTAATCCGGAATATCGTTTTTAACGTATTTTTATAGTCTTTTATTCATTATAATTGAAGATAAATACAAACGCTTTATGCCGAGGCGTCCGCATGCCGGAAAACAGCATGACCGATGACAGCGTTTTTTTCCGGCGTACCGCAACAGGAAAATAATGCGCAAAAACCTGAATTAAAGACAATGAACAACGACTCAAGGGGTATCTTTGGTTATCGGAACGGTATTTTCCAGCCTGATGATTGTAAAATCGTCCCCTTCCTTACGCACGGAAAAAACCAGTCCTTTTTCCGACTTGAGCCGCGAAGCTATGCTCCGTATAGAAGTAGTTTCTTTGTAATTAGCAGGCACTCTATAAGAAATGCCCGGCTCAAGGCTCCTGAGTGTCTCGGCCCAACTGATAGTTTTTTTCGGCTCTATTGGTATTACTTTCATTTTTTATCTATATTTACAATGTTTATAAACCTTGTTTATCAACAAAGCAAATATAGAATTATTTTCTATATAAGCCAAGATATTATTGAAATATTTTCAATGTTATGGAAAGAATAATCGACAGATTAGATAAATTCTTAAAATACAAAGGCATAACCGACAACGCACTGACCGTAAAAGCCGGCCTGTCCATAGGGCTTATCGGAAAAGCGCGCAAAAACGGCGATTTGGGCAAAAACAGCATTGAAAAGATATTGAACGTAATGTCGGAGTTGAACAGGGTATGGTTGCTGACAGGTACCGGAGAGATGTTGAAAAACGGGGAACATGACGTGGCGGAAGCAATTCCGGAATACCGGACGGAACGCAGTGCAAAAGCAACCGATTATCAATGCAACGACCTTATTTCCGCCTATAAACTGTTGCTCAAAGAAAAAGATCTGCGTATGTCACACATGGAAACCATTATAGAGGAAAAAGACAGGACCATAAAAACTCTCGAAAGGATAATCGAAATACTCAAACGTGAGGAAACCGGCACTCCAGGCTACGACAAAAAATAATACGCGTACCGCACCCTATTTTCAATATCATGTAATTCAGTATTTGGAAAACCAGGTTATCTGGCGCTTGGCATAATTGCGTGTGTTTTGTTTTACTTTTTCCACCGCCTGCTCAAGACTTATCTGTCCGTCGAAATACGGCAAAAATTCCTGGTAACCGACACTTCTCATAGAATTGCATTCCCTGTAAGGAAGCAAAGACTCCACCTCCGCCAAAAGTCCGCGCGACATCATATCGTCTACACGGCGTTCTATCCTGCGGTAAAGTTCGTCCCTGGGAACGGTTATATTGATTCTCTCGGTCCTGAAAGGACGTTCCTTCCTTCCGTTGCCGAGAAATGACGAATACGGCTTGCCTGATGCCAGGCATACTTCCAGTGCCCTGGCCAGCCGGCGCGGATTGAGTCTGTCCACACGGGCGTAATACTCCGGATCGAGTTTTTCCAACATATCCTGCATGCCCGCCATACCTTTTTCATCCATCAGATGCGCTACTTGTTCCCTGACACCGGACGGCACTTCGGGAAATTCGTCCATACCCTGCTCCACAGCCCTCAGGTAAAGCCCCGAACCGCCTACCATAACCACGTTCCGGCCGCGTGAGCGTATCCCGGCTATACATTCCAATGCATCGTGCTCGTACTCTCCTACCGAATAATCGCGTTCCATCGGTAAATGCCCTATGAAATGGTGCGGTACGGCCGCAAGTTCCTGCTCTGAAGGCTTGGCTGTACCTATGTCCATCATGGAATAGAACTGGCGCGAATCGAAGGACACTATTTCGGCATCCGTGGAGAGCGCTTTTTCTATGGCAAGGGCGGTTTTTCCGCTGGCGGTAGGTCCTGTTACCGCGATTATAGTGAACATGGCTTTATCCGGTATTTGAATGCGAAATTACCAAAGTTCGCCGTTTTATGCGTATTTTTGTATGCGAATATTTTTCCCTGACCAAAAATAAGCCCTCATATGGACAAAAAAAATTACAAGGAAACGCTCGGAAATATCGAAGCGTTCGTATTCGATGTCGACGGAGTAATGACCGATGGAAGCGTTACTATTTTCCCGACCGGCGAATTCGTGCGCACGATGAACGTGAAAGACGGATATGCCATGCAACTGGCCGTAAAACGCGGATTTAAAATATTCGTGATTACCGGCGCACGCGACCAGTCGGTGCGTATAAGGCTCAATAGACTTGGCATAAAGGATGTGGTGCTCGATGTTCATCAAAAGATGGAAAAACTGGAGGAATTCAGGGATATTTACGGTATTCCGTTTGAAAACATGGTTTACATGGGCGACGATGTTCCGGATATTGAGCCTATGATGGCCGTAGGATTGCCGTGCTGTCCTTCCGATGCCTGTACGGATGTGTTGGGCGTGTCCTCTTACGTGTCGCCGTATCCTGGCGGACGCGGATGTGTCAGGGACATCGTGGAGCAAGTGCTCAAGGTACAGGGAAAATGGCACGAAGAGGATTTCGGCAATTACAAGGCGTGAACCGGACGGCAGATATCGGTTAACGGTATAAATTACGAAAAACAAATGACCAACAACGACCTGGCTATTGCACTGAAAGGTAAAAAACTGATACTGGCGTCGGGATCGCCGCGCAGGAAAGAATTCTTTGAAAAACTTGGCGTTCCGTTCTCGGTACGCGTTGCCGATGCCGACGAATCGTATCCGTCCGGACTATCCGAATGCGGCATAGCGGAACATATAAGCCGGATAAAAGCCCATGCTGCCGGGACTCCTGACCGGGATGAGATAATAGTTGCAGCAGACACGATAGTATGGGTACATGGGCATGTGCTGGGTAAACCTTCAGGGAAAAAACAGGCGGAGGAAATGCTCGCCCGGCTTTCCGGCAAGACGCACAGTGTGGTAACTGGCGTTACGATACGCTCGGCGGACAAGGAAGAGACTTTTTCCGCAGTAACACGCGTGACTTTCTCTCCGCTTAGCGAAAACGATATAAAATATTACGTGGATAATTTTTCCCCGATGGACAAAGCCGGAGCATACGCCATCCAGGAATGGATAGGCGAAACCCACATAACGTCCGTCGAGGGTTCGTATCACAATGTGGTAGGACTGCCTACTGCCGAACTTTACTCCCGTCTTAAAAAATTCGTGGAATAGTCGTGAAAAAATCGGAAATTTGTATTCCGGTAAAATTAGACATCATCACATGGGAAGGCTCATAGCTTTGGATTTCGGAACGCGCAGAGTTGGAATAGCGCACAGCGACGATATGAAGATAATAGCGTCGCCGCTTACGACCCTTTCCCCGGAAGAAACGCCGGCCTTTTTAGCGCAATACCACCGAGATAACGGTATAGAGACTATCGTTGTGGGAAAACCGGCTCACCTTCATTCGGCACAGGCGCATGTGGATGTGGAAAACGACATAAAAGCGTTTATAGCATGCCTGGAAAAAGCGCTTCCCGGAGTGCCGGTAGAACGTTTCGACGAACGTTTTACGTCGAAAATAGCTTCAGCGGCGCTGTACGCTTCCGGTGTACCGAAAAGCAAACGGCGTGAAAAGGGCGCACTGGACATGACGAGCGCAGCGGTAATCCTTCAGGATTACATGCGATGGAAAGAGAACACTTAAAAAAGACAAAAAAAAGAAAAAGATATGATTTTACCTATCGTAGCATATGGAGACCCGGTGCTCAAAAAGCGGGCGGAAGACATAAGCCGGGATTATCCTGAACTGGAAAAATTGATAGCCGACATGTTTGAAACGATGGAATCGGCCGACGGCGTAGGTCTTGCCGCGCCGCAGGTCGGATTGGGCATAAGGCTTTTCGTAGTGGACGCGGCACCGTTTTCCGAAGACGAGGAACTGCCGAAAGACGAACGCGAATTTCTCAAAGGATTCCGCCGCGCTTTCATAAACCCTGTCATAGAGGAAGAATGGGGCGATCCGTGGGGGTTCGAGGAAGGTTGCCTTAGCATCCCCGGAATACATGAAAAAGTTTTCCGCCCGGAGAGCATACGTATAAAATACATGGACTCCCGGTGGAACGAATGCACCGAAGAACTTTCAGGACTGGCGGCACGCGTGGTACAACACGAATACGACCATCTGGAAGGTACGGTATTCACAGACAGGCTGTCGCCGCTGAGCAAGCGCATGATACAAAAACGACTGCAGAACATCAGCCAGGGACATGCCAACGCGCGTTACCCGATGCGTTTTCCTCATCGAAAATAATACGACAACAAACACAAGAGTATAAAAACACTTAAAAAACAAAATGAGACTGAAAGGAATCCTGGCCATTTCCGGAAAACCGGGGCTTTATAAACTGGTATCGCAGGGACGCGGGACCATCATTATCGAATCGTTGGCCGACGGACGGCGTATGCCCGCTTCCGCTACGAGCAGTATAAGCGCTTTGGAAGAAATTGCCATGTACACGGATACCGGCGAACTCCAGATAAGGGAAATAATGCGCCGCATTGCAGAAAAAGAAGATAACGGCCCGGCGCCGGACCATAAGAAAACGTCTTCAGAAGAAACGGTTTCGTATTTTGCGGGGATAGTCCCGGACTACGACCGGGCCCGCGTATATGAATCGCACATACGCAAGCTGTTCCAGTGGTACAATATCCTTCAAAAGGCCGGAATGGTATCCAAGGAAGCGGAAGAAGAAGACGAAAACGCGGAAAACACAGGCAAAGAATAATTTTCATCCTCCGCAAGCCTGTGTGACGGCAAAAAAACGCAGTATGTTAATTCATACTGCGTTTTTTTGCCGTCACACATGTTTTTGAACTATATTTGTCCTTAAAGCATAATAAAAATATAGCGAAAGCCGAATGCAGAACTCAAGTTTACTTGAAGTTATGCCCAGGCGCATCCTATATTCTTCAAAATAGAGAAAATTGATATGATTGACGTAAGAGTTACTATCGGTATTTACGAAGATTTATCCCAAGCGCGCGTATTCAGGATGAAGCTCGGATCGCTGCCAAGAATAGGCGAATCAGTATTGCTTGGCGGCGAAATAAAGGAATACGAAAAACAGAAGAAAAAAGAATGGAAACTGCCGGATTACGAGCGTATAAACTACGTGAAAAACATAGCATACGACCAGCAGGACACACCTATACTGATGCTTTCCGGTCACCCAGGGTCATTTTTCATAGATTTTTACGTAAAAAACGAACATTCGTTTACGTTCTCTTCGAAAATAACTCCAAAAAAAGGAGAGATGATACTGCCGCCGGAAGGAGATCCTTTGTATGTAGCTGAAATATACCACACGGGCAACGGAGCCTTGGCCGTCATGCTTTCCGACACCCCGCAATACCCTGGTGTGAACATAGAAAACAACAGTGTTGACGTGGTGGTGCAAAACAGTTCCCTGGACGTTTATCTGGAGGGCTCCAGCGGAGAACTGGATGTCAACGTGAGAAACCGCGTACTGGACGTGGACGTTAAAAACCGTTACCTCTACGTGGAAAGCACGAAAGGGGTTTTCGGCGACTGAAAAGAAATCACACCAGGGCTATTCCGCATAATATTCAATACTGCGGCGCACAACGGATACGGTATCATCGCCTGAGGCCGATATCTTCTCAATCCAGTTACCGTTGGCATCGTACCGGTACGAATAGCGGATGACATTTACCGTATCATTGCTCCCGCCGTCGAGAATGGAAAGCGAGGTGTCGTTGCCAAGACTGTCGTGCGAAAAACCGTACCTGACGGACAATATACCGTCCGGGCCGTAATGCTCCTGGGTTAATGGCGGCGTCCCGCCTGTATAAACATCCTTCGATATGACAGTTTTATCCCCGTCGTAACCGTACACGGCGAACAAATGGCCTTCGCTGTCGTATTCATACCTGTAAACAACGTCAGGAGTTCCGTCGGGCTGGCACACGGACGATGATTCGAGCCGCCCGTTACGTCCGTATCTGTTGCGGTATACGGCCGATATTTTCCCTGACGAATTGTAAACAGTCCCTGTTACATCGCGCAAATTGCCGCTGTAAGTATAAACCGCCCTGCTTATGACCGAGTCCGATACGTCGTAACTCGTGCCGGATGTCTGGTTTCCGAGCGTATCGTACCGGAACACCATGCGGTATCCGAATGCAAGCGTGTCTGACGACGAAGGCAGATATGCCGTTTCCGTTACGGTACGTATTGCTCCCCGCATGTTGTTCTGTTCGAGCACGCTCTTTACCGGCTCGTTCCCACAGGCGCACAACAACAGCGACAGCGCTATGATAAGTACCTGTACGGATATGTTTTTTTTCATAAACAAGGATTTTTTTCCTTTCCGAGGAATACGGCTTCAATATTCCGGCGGCAAGTCATTCAATTCCGCCTGTGTGAATACCGGGCCGTCCTTGCACACATACATTTTTCCTACGTTGCACCGGCCGCATTTTCCTACACCGCACTTCATGCGGTTTTCGAGCGTAGTATAGATATCGCTGTCCGAAAAACCTAACGCCTGGAGTTTAGGGAGAGTGAATTTAATCATCACCGGAGGCCCGCATACAATGGCTACCGTATTTTCGGCGGAAAGACCGGCAGAAGCCACCACATCGGGCACGAAACCTACTTCGCCGTTCCAGTCTGGCGTCTGGCCTCCGGGATCTACGGTAGTTATCAGCCGTACGTCCTCACGTTCTTCCCATTCCTTGAGTTCATGCTTGTAAACGAGGTCGGCAGGCGTTTTGGCTCCGTATATTATGGTCACGTCACGGTATTTTTCGCGTTCGTCCAGAGCGTTCCATATCACGCACCTCATCGGCGGAAGAGCGATGCCACCGGCGATGAAAAGCAGGTTTTTCCCTTCCCACCGCTCCATCGGGAACACGTTCCCGAACGGGCCACGGAAACCGACCGTGTCGCCTTCTTCCTTTCCGGCCAAAGCCGAAGTGACTTTTCCCGCCTGACGGAACGTACATTCGATATAACCTTTGCGCGTGGGCGATGACGCAATACAGAAAGTCGATTCCCCATCGCCGAACGAGGAATATTCGCCGAATTGACCCGCACGGAATGAAAACGCCCGGCCCTGTTCCTCATCCTGGAAAC
>CDZK01021459.1_pt1 | contig 10744 bp, 7 predicted proteins | sample 557401 | NCBI WGS metagenome assembly CDZK01 (sample SAMEA3182108, study PRJEB8094) | gut metagenome | biome: human; feature: gut; material: Stool; isolation source: human stools | place: Canada | collected 2013-04-25 | reverse complement strand
AAGAGACAGGTATTACGTCACGGCAGACAGTTCTATGTGAACCATACGGACAAAGATGCAACTATAACTGTGTTTTTAAGTAAAGCGGCAATTTCATAAATTAGCAAACTGAAAACATAGCCGCATGGCGCAATGAATACAGACGAAAAATACATGTCGATGGCCGTAGAACTTGCCCGAAGGGCATCAGGCATGACATATCCCAACCCGATGGTAGGCGCCGTGATAGTATGCCGCGACCATGTGATAGGCCGTGGATACCATCACAAATCAGGGTTGCCTCATGCCGAAGTAAACGCCATAGCCTCCGTAAACGACAAATCACAGCTCGCAGAAAGCACGATGTACGTAACGCTGGAACCATGTTCGCATTACGGTAAAACCCCACCCTGCGCCGACCTTATCATATCATCCGGCATACCTGAAGTAGTAATCGGAATGCAGGACCCGTTTGGAAAAGTAAACGGTCGTGGCATCGACAAATTGCGCCGTGCGGGCGTAAAAGTAACGGTAGGCATACTCGAAGACAAATGCCGCCGTCTTAACAGGCGTTTTATTACTTACCACACCTGCAAACGCCCGTATATAATCCTTAAATGGGCGCAAAGCCAGGATGGATATCTGGACAGGTTACGCATTGACGCATCCGTGCCTCCTGCCGCGATAACGGGCTTACCGGCACGGAAACTCCTACACAGGTGGCGCAGTGCCGAACAGGCGATAATGGCCGGGACGAACACTGCCGTTATGGACAATCCGAGGCTGGATGCCCGCTTGGCCAACGGAGGCCGCAACCCCGTCCGTGTAGTGCCGGACCGAACAGGACGCATACCGTCCTGCAATCATTTGAAAGACGGAAGCATACCTACGATAATATTCACCGGCCGCGACGCTCAGAGGGATGGGCAGGCGGAATACGTAGACACTGATTTTACAGGCGACGTGCTTTCCTTTATATTGGACGAACTGTACTCCAGGGGAATACAGTCGCTCATCGTCGAAGGCGGGACGAAACTGCTCGCATCTTTCATTTCCACAGGACTTTGGGATGAGGCGCGCATATTCACCGGCACCGATACTTTTGGTTCGGGGATAGCAGCCCCTATCTTATCCGGCATACGGGTACGTTCAGGCAGGGCAGGAAATGACCGCTATGAAGTAATCGAAAATGAACAGGCACCGTGGAAAACGAAATAAAAGACACGTACCTAACCATTTCATCCGCTACGGAAGAACAGCTTTTCAAGGATAAAGGCAGTAAGTTTTTCTCGTACGCCTATCCCGTATCGTCAAAGGAACAGGCTGAAGAAATAGTGCAAAACGTACGCTCAGCCCACCATTCGGCTCGTCACTGTTGCTATGCTTGGCGCGTCGGGCAATTATCGTTCTCGTACCGTGCCAACGACGACGGCGAACCTTCGGGCAGTGCCGGAGCTCCTATCTACAACCAGATACTCTCGGCAGGAGTTACTAACGTGCTGGTGGTGGTGGTCAGGTATTTCGGAGGCGTGCTGTTAGGCGTGCCGGGACTGGTAAACGCGTACAAAACGGCTGCCCAGCTGGCCCTCTCGTCGGCCGAAACGGTGGAAATGACGGTGGAAAAACCGTTTTCCGTACATTTTACCTATCCACAGATGAATACAGTCATGCGGATAATGAAAGATTCCGGAGCGCGTATAACCGGACAGGATTTTAAGACCGAATGTGTGCTGTACTTCTCAGTCCGCCTGTCCTTGGAGAATAAAATACGTGAAGCATTTGCGGCTCAGCTTTATTCTGCCGTACTGAAGGATGAGTTACTGTAAAACCCTATTTCATTTCCAGCATCGTTCCGTTATTATTTCCGCCCTCAAAAACATGACGGTATATAGCCGTGGCAAATCTATTGTCATTTTTAATTATGTTCAAATGATCGCCATACGGCACTCTACCCATAAAATCCCGACTGTTGCTTGTGGATATCGGACGACATACGACCGTATTCTTGCTGATGCTGAATGGTTAAATTGTCAGAACCGGAAATAAATATTGCAAACATCCGGCCCCCTCCGGATACCCGCCTAAAAAAAAACCCCTGCACGGCAGTAAAACCGGCAGAGGCTTTTTAACATTACACATGTTCATTATTTTTTCTTCGCAGGTGCTTCCTGAACGTCTTTTTCGAACAGGCCTTTTATAGCACCGAGCGAACCGAGAGCCGCCGTAGCTTCATAAGGCATATATATGGTTTTATTGTCCTGACCGGAGGAAATATCCTTGAGCGAGTCGAGATAATGCACGGCGATAAGATACTGTGCCGGGTCGGTAGTACCGGTACCCTTAAGAGCGGACGTGACCTTTTCAATAGCTGCGGCTTCGGCATTGGCTACCGCAATGCGGGCCTCGGCCTGTCCTTCGGCTTCGAGTATCTGCGAACGCTTGCTACCCTCGGCTTTCTTTATCTGGGCTTCCATCTGTCCTTCAGCGTGCAGTATCTGGGATTGTTTCGTTCCTTCGGCTTCGAGTATCATGGCTCGTTTGTCTCGCTCGGCACGCATCTGTTTTTCCATCGCATCGCGTATGTCGCGCGGCGGATTTATGTCCTGAAGCTCTACGCGGTTGACCTTTACGCCCCATTTATTCGTAGCCTCGTCCAGTATTTCACGAAGACGGGAGTTTATCGTATCGCGCGATGTGAGGGTCTGGTCCAGATCCAGATCGCCTATCACGTTACGAAGAGAGGTCTGCGTAAGTTTTTCTATGGCCTGCGGCAGGTTCGATATCTCGTAAACCGAACGCACCGGGTCCATTATCTGGAAATAGATAAGCGCGTTTATTTCGGTGACGATATTGTCGCGCGTTATCACGTTCTGTTTCGGAAAATCGTAAACCGTCTCACGCAGGTCTATGCGTTCTTTAGACACATGCCGTACTACTACCCCTGCGCCCGGTATTTCCTGTGTGTAACGCCACAGTATGCTGCGCGGCTGGTCTATTATGGGGATGATGATATTGATACCCGAATGCAGGGTTTTGTGGTAACGCCCCAGACGTTCGATTATCATGACTTCGGACTGCTGTATTATCCTGATGCCTTTTGCCAATATTGCCACCACGAGTATGGCCAGAATGACCAGCACTACCGTTCCTGCTGTAATTGTTTCCATAAATTTATTTAAGAGTTTATTGATTGATATTCACACAAATAATCACATTGGAACGACATCCAAAGGGCGCACTACCAGTATCGTACTGTCCACTTTTACGATTTTCACATCCGTTCCTTCGGAAATGGGCATCCCGTCGGCAGAACGCGCCATGAATACGTCGCCATCCACTTTTACACGACCTTTCATAGATTCGTTGTTTATGGCAGTCACCACCCGTCCGATCCTGTCGGGAAGAGCGTCATGATTAGTCGTTATACGGTTTTTAGGATTGCGCATCAAATACTTGAGAGCAAAAGGCCGTATGAAAGCGAAAACACCTAGCGTCACTGCGGCGAACACTATCAACTGTGCATTGACTCCCGCGCCGAATGCCGCCACTATTGCAGCCACGGCAGCACCTACCGAAAAACAGGCTATGACAAATCCCGGCAACAATATTTCGAGTATCAGTGTGAGCAAGGCCAATGCCAGCCACACATACCAAACGAACAAATATTCCATAATCGTTGTTTTTTAATTTGCTTTTTCCGTACAAACAGGTACAGGTTACGGATTACTTTTTATCAAAGTTAAGAAAATTTTTGTCTTGTAGATAATAATACGATATTTTTATTATTTATATCGCGGAAAGCAATTAAAAACATATCCGCCGAATCCTTAAGTCCGAAACTGCGCCGCAGGCTCTCGGCCGTAGCGGGGTAATTTCGTGAAATTACGGAAGCCCGCGAATCGGACAGCAGTTTTTTCAAGTCCTTCTTGCCAACAGGGGCCTCCACGCGGAACACACGCCCGCAAAACCCGTCGTACAGGACATCCGACGTATAAAGCCATGTGTGAGGGTGTAATTTCCTAAGGCCGAGCGATACGGCATAAGCGTCGGCCAGTCCCGACTTGCGCAAGGTCGCCGATACGTCGTAAACGTACTTTTCATATCCGGAAAAAAATACCTCGTCTTTTTGCCCGTAAACGCCTTTGAAAACGAACGGAGACTCGTCCTGCTCGTACGCGAAATCCGCAGAAAACAGTTCTGCAGGCCCTTCATATCCGCGTGAGATTACGAAAAGGAGTTCGCGTACTTCACCCCTGACACCTACCGTATGTACCTCTCTTGTGTGAGGAAGCGATGCAAGAGCGGAATGTATGTCGAGCATGGGCGAGAGTTTCACCATCAGCACGGGACTTTTTTCCAGCAAACCGGTGCTGCACGATACGATATCCGGCGTGCAGTCCTCTATACGGTACACGCGCGATGAGTTGGTGTCGCGGCGCGCGGGATCGGCGAAAATAAAATCGTAGTTGTCCGTTCCGCCGGTAACCTCAGCCACTCCGTCGGCACAAGCGGCGGTTATGTTATCGAGGCCCATAACAGCGAAGTTATGTGCCGCCACAGCGGCGAGTTCGCGGTCGGTCTCGAAGTAACGGAAACGTGAAAAGTTACGGCTCAAGGCCATCGCATCTACCCCGAAGCCTCCGGTTATGTCCACTCCCAATGCCCCGTGAGGCGCTATCGATGCTTTGTAAAACGATGCAGCCTGGCCTGAGCATTGCTCCATGGATATGCCTTTGGGGTACAGGATGTCTCTGACCGAGGAGAGCCTGGGGAGCTTGTTTTTCGACTTTAAGAATCCTTTAATCTGTATCGAAAGCGCGGATGGGGAGACATCGGGAAACGGGCTTTTAACAATGCCTGAAGACAACATGCGCGCAGCTTCATCGGAACGCACAAAATCCTGTATATCATCGCTTAAAAGCGTATTTTCAGCCCCCATAACCTTTTAACCTTACTATAACTTTTCATTCGTACTTTTTCAGAAAACGCATGTTTATATTTGTAACGTTAGGAAAGTGTTTTCATTTTTACGTTTTTTAAAAATATACAGGAAATAAAAAACGTTTTTAGTGTTAATTGTTATGAATATTTGTGGGAAAAAGGCATTCGGTTGACAAACCGCAATGCCTTTTTCTTTTCCGTGTCGTTTTTACTGACAAATCCGCAAATTTTACTGTGTTCAAAATTCGCTTCTTGCTTCTGATTTTATGAAATCCAGCGCTTTTTCGGACGGAAGGGTATGTTCGGCAGCATACACTATGAGCATTTGCTGCGCTTCGGGTACGGTTTTCGGTTTTCCGTCCTTTATCACCTGTGCTATGAGGGCCTGCGTCTGGCGCCGGGCTTCACGCACCATTTTCCATGCCTGGTCGGAAATGTACACCTGCTGGGAGAGGTTATATTCGTATTCCTGTTCTATATGGTCGGTAAGCAACCTGACGTATTCGGATACGGAATCGCTGTACGGCCGCACGCGCGAGACGAGTGAGGCAAGGCCCATGCGTTCCAGAAGCAATACCATGCGTTCATAGGCCTGAAAGCGCATTGGCACGGACTGTACTACCGGAGGGACGATTCCTCCGGGCGCCGATGCGCGACGGCGTTCCTCGGCTTCCGTGTACTTCCGGAATATGTACCACATGAATGCCCCTATCAAAAGGGCCGGTATCACGTATTTGAGCATGTCGAGTATCTCGGAGAGCGTTCCTGTCATTTTTACGGAGTTTTTATAGCTAATGTCAAAGTAAAGATACGGCCCCAGGGCCTAAAGGCGCAAGGGGCCGTATGTATTTTTTACGTTTTTTTCAGGCTTCGGCCAGTTTTTCACGTACACGGGCTTCTATTTCCTCGGCCAGTTCGGGATTGTCGCGCAGCAGGTCTTTTACCGCGTCGCGCCCCTGCCCGAGTTTCGTGTCGTTGTACGAGAACCACGAGCCGCTTTTCTTTATCACCTCGTATTCCACTCCTAGGTCTATTATTTCGCCGACGCGGGATATGCCCTCGCCGTACAGTACGTCGAACTCCGTGGAGCGGAAAGGAGGAGCCATTTTATTCTTCACGACCTTCACTTTCGTGCGGTTTCCTATGACGCTGTCGCCGTTCTTTATCTGCTGCCCGCGGCGTATGTCCAGACGTACCGAAGCGTAAAACTTAAGCGCGTTACCGCCGGTAGTGGTTTCCGGGTTACCGAACATGACGCCTATTTTTTCGCGGAGCTGGTTTATGAACATCGCCACACAGTTGGTCTTGGATATCGTGCCCGTGAGTTTACGCAGTGCCTGCGACATGAGACGCGCCTGAAGGCCCATCTTCGAGTCGCCCATTTCGCCTTCTATTTCGCTCTTGGGAGTGAGGGCGGCTACCGAGTCGATGACTATTATGTCTATCGCGCCGGAGCGTATCAGGTTTTCGGCTATTTCGAGGGCCTGTTCGCCGTTGTCGGGCTGGGAAATTACCAGGTGGTCTACATCGACGCCGAGTTTTTCGGCATAAAAACGGTCGAAAGCGTGTTCTGCGTCGATAAATGCCGCTATGCCGCCGGCTTTCTGCGCCTCGGCTATCGCATGCAGCGTAAGGGTGGTCTTACCGGAAGATTCCGGCCCGTACACTTCGACTATGCGGCCTTTAGGATAACCGCCTATACCGAGAGCCACGTCAAGTCCCAACGACCCGGTAGGTATCACTTCGACGTGTTCCACGGACCGCTCGCCCATCATCATTACGGAGCCTTTGCCGTACGTTTTGTCCATCTTTTCGAGGATGGTCTTCAGCGAAGAGAGCTTCGCTTCTTTGTTATCGTCACTCATTCTTGTTTATCTTTATTTATCCGTTTATTCACATTATTCAATACGTTCCGCACATTGGGCACGCAGCGCCTCCGGCGCAGAGCGTAAATATAAGAATTATTTCCGCGCAGCACAATAAGCGACCACCCGCAAAGGTCAGCATTGCTCGAATTTAACCGCATTTCCGGAAACACGCTCCAGATTGTCGAGCACCTGTTGGTCGAGGTCTATTCTGAAACCGTGCACCGGCATGGAAAGGCCTACGCCGGATTTGGGGTCGACGACCCTTATTTCCACGGGATTCACGCCTTGCGAGCCTTTGACAAGGGCCGCTATATCATGTATCACCGTGCGGTCTATGTCCGCTATGCCGAATGTCACCACCACCTTGCGGGGATATGACTTGGGAACTTCGGAAAGCAGGCGAACGTCGTTGAAAACGATACGCGGACGGCTTTTCACACCGGTCTCGCGGTTTACCCGGCCGTCCTGCACCGTAGCCTTGACGTAAACGAAAGCGTTGTCGAACAGGAAGGGGCTGAACATAGCGTACTTTACGTCGTAAAGCTGGAAGTCGAACGACGAGCTGAGGTCCTCTATCGTATAACGCCCGGCCGGGTTGCCGTTTTTGGCAGTGAAATTGTCCACCTTGGTTATCATGCCGCCGAAAGTGATGTCGGTGCCGACAAACCTCTCAGGCTCGACAAGCTGGTCCACCCCTACGGAACAGTAATGGTCGAGCACGAAACGGTAACGGTCCAGAGGGTGCGCCGATATGAACAGGCCGACAACGTCGCGTTCCTTTTTCAGTTTGTCCAGATCGGGCCATTCGTCGCACAGCATCACGGTAGGTTCTTCCATCTCGAACGAAGCATCGCCCATGTCGCCGAAAAGCGAAGACTGAGCGCTGTCCCTTTGCGCACGTACCGCCTCGCCGTATTTCACGGCTTTGTCGATAAGGTCGTAACGTCCGTCGGAAGCGAAATACTGCGAGCGGTTCAGGCCGAAACAGTCGAATGCGCCGGAAAGGACGAAATGCTCGATACTGCGCCGCGAACAGCTCGATTTGTCCACACGGGTGGTAAAATCGAACACCGATCTGTAAGGCCCGTTTTCCTTGCGGTCCCTGAGGATAAAAGCGATGGCATTGTCGCCCACGTTCTTCACGGCGCCCAACCCGAAACGTATGTCACCGTCGCGGTTGACCGAAAACTTGCGCTGCGATTCGTTTACGTCAGGACATAGTATCCTTATGCCAAGACGGCGCGTTTCCTCCATGTAGAACGATATGTCTTTTATATCGCTCATGTTGTTGGACAGAACGGCGGCCATGTATTCGGACGGATAGTTAGCCTTCAGGTAAGCGGTCTGATAGGCTACCCATGCGTAACACGTGGAATGCGATTTATTGAAGGCATATGCGGCGAATGCCTCCCAGTCCTTCCATATCTTTTCGAGCACCTGAGGGTCGTGGCCTTTTTCCGAGGCCTGCTCGACGAACTTCGGTTTCATTTTGGCCAGTACCGCTATCTGCTTTTTACCCATGGCTTTTCGCAGTACGTCCGCTTCGCCCTTGGTAAAGCCCGCCAGTTTTTGCGAGAGGAGCATGACCTGCTCCTGGTACACGGTGATACCGTACGTTTCGGCAAGGTATTCCTCCATGTCGGGCAAGTCGTATGTGATTTCCTCCTCGCCGTGCTTGCGCCGTATGAACGAAGGTATGTATTCCATAGGTCCCGGACGGTAAAGGGCGTTCATGGCTATAAGGTCAGAGAACACGGAAGGACACAGTTCGCGCAGGTTTTTCTGCATGCCTAGCGATTCGTACTGGAACACGCCTATCGTATCGCCGCGCTGGAACAGCTCGTATGTCTTAGGGTCGTCTATCGGTATCTCGTCGGGATCTATACGTATGCCGAAACGCTCTTCGATGAGGTTTATCGTGTCGTTTATCAGGGTAAGAGTCTTAAGGCCGAGAAAGTCCATTTTCAGCAGGCCGGCGGACTCGACCACTTTGTTGTCGAACTGCGTGACGAGCATTTCCGAGTCTTTGGCCGTAGCCATCGGTACGTGCTCGCGTATGTCCGAAGGAGTTATTATGACGCCGCAGGCATGTACGCCCAGGCTCTTTATCGAGCCTTCGATGACTTTGGCCTGGTTTATTATCCTGGCAGTGGTGTCGCTGCCTTGGGCCAGTTCCTTGAGAGTGTGTGCCTTGTCTATCTCTTCCTGTTTGTTTTTCAGTTTGTCGCGAAGGTCCTGTTCGGACAGTTTGAACAGTTTTGCGAGGCTCACATCGGGGACTTTCTTTCCCAGTTCGTTCACTTCGGCAGGCGTGAAGCCCAACGCGCGGGCCGTATCGCGGATGGAGTTTTTGGCTGCCAGAGTGCCGTAGGTTATTATCTGCGACACCTGGTTTTTGCCGTACTTCTCCACCACCCAATCTATTATGCGGCCGCGGCCTTCGTCATCGAAGTCCGTGTCGATATCCGGAAGGGATACGCGGTCGGGGTTGAGGAAACGCTCGAACAGAAGGTCGTATTTTATGGGGTCTATCGAAGTTATGCCTATGCAGTACGCCACGGCGCTTCCCGCGGCGGATCCCCTGCCCGGCCCCACGAGAACGCCCATTTCGCGCGCTGCGCGGATGAAGTCCTGGACGATGAGGAAGTATCCCGGATAACCGGTCTTGGCGATGATGTCAAGTTCGAAATCGATGCGCTCGCGGGTGGCCTGATCCATGTCGGGATATACTTTTTCCGCGCCTTTGTAAGTGAGGTAACGCAAGTAAGCGTTCTCACCACGCTTGCCTCCGTCTTTTTCATCCTCCGGATCGCGGAATTCCTCCGGTATCTCGAACTTGGGCAGAAGTACGGGTTTGGCCAGCTTGTAGTTTTCGACTTTGTCAACAAGATGGCCGATGTTGCGTATCGCGTCGGGCAGGTCGGCGAAAAGGGTTTTCATTTCGTCCTGGCTCTTGAAATAGAACTCGTCGTTAGGGAAACCGAAACGGCAGTCGCGGCCGCGTCCTATAGGCTTGCTCTGCACCTCGCCGTCCCGTATGCACAACAGGATGTCGTGGGCGTTGGAGTCTTCGCGCGAGGCGTAAAACGTGTTGTTCTGGGCTATGTAGCGCACGCCGTATTTCTCGGCAAAAGACAGCAGGGTGCGGTTCACGCGGTCGTTTTCCGGCAGTCCGTGCCGCAGCAGTTCGACATAGAAATCGTCCCCGAAAACATCGAGCCACCATTTGAAAGCCTCCTCGGCCTGCCGCTCGCCCACCTGGAGTATCAGCTGGGGAACTTCGCCCTGCAAACCGCCGGTGGTGGCTATCAGGTTTTCACGGTACTGCGCTATCAGTTCGCGGCCTACTCTGGCATACTGGCCGTAGAGCCCTACGGTGTTGGCTTCGGTGGACAGTTTTGCCAGGTTGTGGTAACCGGCTTTGTTTTTTGCGAAAAGCACCTGCTGGAAACGGCGGTCGGGCTGTTCCTTTGTAAAACGCGTGCGTTTGTAATCCTCGGCCACGTAAAGTTCGCATCCGATTATCACTTTGCCTTTGTATTCTTCCCACAGTTCGCCTTTTTCCTTGCCTTCCTCTACGGCTTTATTGTGCTTGGCTATTTTTTCGTTTATCTTGCCTATGGCCAGCGTCAGGTTGAACGCACCGTACATATTTCCCAGGTCGGTAAGCCCTACGGCCGGCATTTTGTTTTTCCAGGCCAGTTCGACAAGGGTATCCACGTCCGTCGTGGCCTGGAGTATGGAGTACTGCGTATGGTTGTGCAGGTGACAGTACGGCACGTCTTTGAGCGCTTCGAGCGCGGCGGCGACATCGGCACTGTCCTTCTCGCCGGATGTACGTCCGGTATCGGCCTCCGCTTGGCCGTAGTCCATTGGCTTGTACGGCTGGACGTTGAGGCCGATGGCCTTTATGGGTTCAGGATTGGCGCGACGGAAATCCTCTATGTACTGTGGCG
>CDZK01010287.1_pt1 | contig 10744 bp, 6 predicted proteins | sample 557401 | NCBI WGS metagenome assembly CDZK01 (sample SAMEA3182108, study PRJEB8094) | gut metagenome | biome: human; feature: gut; material: Stool; isolation source: human stools | place: Canada | collected 2013-04-25 | reverse complement strand
GCTCTCGCCTGCCGGTTTTTGAGCGGTAAATAATTTTTGCAAAAGAACCGGAGTTGTGGTATCGCCTAGCGCCCATAAAAACTCTTCATAATCCATCGGAAACATACTTATTTTTCGCTCTTCGCTTGGAATAAGTATATTTTGCACATTTTTTTTGATGGAAATCAGGGAACCTGTTTCAATGTAATCATAGCGATGATCTTTGACCAGCGATTTAATTGCCTGCCTTGCCAGTGGGCAAAGTTGTACTTCATCAAAAATAATCAGTGATTTTCGTTCTATCAGATCGGTTCTGTATTGAAATTGTAATTGTAAAAACAGATAATTTAAATCGGAAACATCTTCAAAAAGTTCACGGACATTTTTGGATGCCGTGGAAAAGTCAATCAGAATATAACTGTCATATTCATTTTTCGCAAATTCTTCCACAACAGTAGATTTCCCAATTCGACGGGCTCCTTCTATCAATAGTGCTGTTTTTCCTGCAGATTCCTGCTTCCAGGCTAAGAGCTTGTCATATATTTTTCGCTTAAACATAAACATCTCCTACAAATGCGCATTTTTTATATTGTTATTTTACCACAAATGCGCATTTTTTAAAGCACTGTTTTACCACAAATGCGCATTTTCTACAGGATTATATACTGTGACCGCCACCACCACCGGAGTGGCCGCCACCACCGCCACCGCCGCCGGAATGTCCACCACCGCTGCTGCCGGAAGATACCGGACTGTAGGTGCGCGTCTGGTTGATAAATTGTGTGCGTGGGTTATTGATCTGCATCTGTGCATACAATCCGGTCATCACCTGTCTGTGGTCTGCCTTGTGGGAACGTGAACTCCACAGCGCGAAAAAGAGATTGAGAAACAGTGCAGCAACAATGGCCAGCAGCGCACTGCAGAGGTAGCGCATCGGTTCTGCAATCCGTTTGCCCTGCATCAGCGTTTCGATCTGGGCAAAGACCTTGTACGCACAGGTATAGTAAGCCTTATCGCGCGCGTAGGTATAAGTGTTATCGGTAATTGAACGTGCGCGGGAATTGGTGATGATTTTGTGCGCCTGTCCATCGCTGTAGAGATAAATCTCATTCAGGCAGCGGTCAATGACGAAGATCGTACCGTTGGCATGCGGACCAAAGACATCATCGAAATAATCTGCAGCAAAATCTTCGGTGGAAGATTTACTGTGTTCGGTTGTGGTTACAAAAGCCACATTACAGTATGCGGTCAGATCATACAGCTGCTTTTGCATACTGTTTTCCTGGGAGTCTGTCAGAAAATCGGCAGAATCATCCAGCACATAAACGTAGCCGGTTTCCTCATTGGAAGCGGAAACTGCGGATGCACAAACCGGTATGGTGCTGGCGGAGAGTATCAGACAAAATACAAATGCCGTAAGGATACGTTTTATTTTACGCACGGTCATCACCTCCCTGTTTGTCAAATTGTGGCAGCCGGCGGGTGGACAACAGATTATACGCATGGATAATACTGATGAACGATACGAGGATGGCAGCCATGGAAAGAATTGCGGCTCCGTAATAGTAGAGATCCGATACCGGATGCAGGAACCATACCCCAAACGAAAGTACCGCAGCACAGAGCGGAAGAATCCAGCCAAGCGGATTCGTTTTTGCGGCTGGCTCCGGCTGGGCTTCAGGGGTTTTCGGTTTGTCTGCAGCAGAAGCTTTCTTCGATTGGATGAACATTTTGCCCCGGTCATTTGCCCCGGTATCTTTTTGGTGGATAGAAACGCATTCGTAACAATAGACACCGATGGAAAGCAGTGACAAAAGCAGGGTAGTCATTACCAGGGAAGAGGGCTGTAAAAATGCCGACCATGCCAAAAGAGCAAAGATCGGAATTGCCAGAAGCAGCGAACCGAGCAGATAACGCTTCGGATCAATCGGGATATCCGCAACGACCAGTCCGGTCTGTCCGTTGACCGTTGCATAAGCGACACGGTCTTTTTTGCGGTAGGATAGAAACCATACCGGAAACATGGTACTGTCGATGGTTTCTGTTTTTGTATGGAGCTGTTCAGGACGGATGGTATCCATAGTAAAACCGGCAAATGTCCCGTCAGAAGCAATACGCCCGGTTGTTTCCGCAGATGCAGTGTATTCGGCATCGCCCTGATATACTTTTGCATCCACATCGGAAGTGTCCGCGTAAAATCCGCTTAAATAGGCGGGGGTAAAGGCTTTCATGCCTTTTAAATTATAAGGAGCCAGTTCTTCACTGATATTGTCATCAAAAGAGGATGAGGCATCATAGGAAAGACCTTTGTAGTAGGCATCCAGATCCCCGGTAAGTGCGTAGTGATCGGTAATAATATAATCACCGCGGCGGGAAGTCTTTTTCCCATTGAGCGAGAGAGAACCTTTCTGGGAGATATAAAATGCCCAGTAAGGCATGTAAATTCCGCGGAAACTATCGATATAAGAAGGATCGCGGAGTTCTTTTGGCACAAAAATGGAATGTTTCATACGGCGTGCGTACGCTTCCTTACACTGTTCCTTTGTCTTCTGGAACGGAATAATATAATTGGGCCGTTTTTCGTGACTGATTCTGCTGTAAAGAATCGTGGAGGCTCCGCAGAAACTGCAGAAACCGGCAGCTGCATTGTCGGTACTTAAGATTTCACCGCCACACTGCGGACAGGTAAAGATCGTGACCTCGTAATCTCCGTCGAATGTCTTTGATTCTTCGGCATCACTTGTTTTCCCGTCAAAATCATAAGGATCAAACAGTGTGTGACAATGCTCGCATGAGAGTTGCTGGGAAGGAATGTCAAATTTGAGATTTCCTCCGCAGTTTGGACATGATAGCATAGTGTTTTCCCTTTCCAAAACATTTTCCTTTGTAACTATTTTATTCTAGCATTGTGGAAATATTTTTACAATGGGTTTCATGCCATGGAACGTGAAAATACCGATTTACAGGGATTTTACAGACTTTACGCAAGTTTACAGCAATTTTACAGCATTACAGAAATTTTACACAGGGTTTACATTCTGGGATGGTTTGATTTTACACTCCGATGATAAACTTATTACAATCTCAGAAAAAAAGTATACGGAGTGTAAAGTTTATGAAAAGAAATGGGGAGGAACCATAAGTGAACGAGACGATGAAAATTATTTTCGGACTGGTCGGAGGTCTGGCAATCTTTATTTACGGCATGAATATGATGAGCGAGTGCCTGCAGAAAGCAGCGGGGGAAAAGATGAAGAAAATCCTTGCCCTACTTACAAAAAATCCAATTCTTGGTGTGCTTGCGGGAGCTCTGACGACTGCAGTGTTACAGAGCAGCAGTGCAACAACGGTTATGACAATCGGCTTTGTCAGTGCAGGATTGATGTCATTGCCACAGGCGATCTCCATTATTCTCGGTGCCAATATCGGTACGACCATGACAGCACAGATTATTGCATTTAAAATAACGGATTATATTTATCTGTTCATTTTTGCGGGATTTCTTATTTCTTTTATTTCAAAGAAAGAAAAGGTGAAAAATATCGGACAGACAATTTTCGCATTTGGTTTGTTATTCCTTGGAATTGAGACGATGGGCGATGTCATGAAACCATTGGCATCCAGTGCATTCTTTGTCAACATGATTGGAAAAGTATCCCATATTCCGATTCTTGGGGTATGCGTGGGTGCCGTTATGACACTTGTGGTACAGAGCAGCAGTGCAACGATTGCCGTATTACAGAATTTTGCATCCCAGGCAGGACCGGACGGCGTGACCAGTATCATCGGACTGACCGGTGCCATTCCGATTCTGTTGGGAGACAATATCGGTACAACGATTACCGCAGTGCTGGCTTCTATCGGACAGCCGAAAGATGCCAGAAGAACGGCGTTTGCCCATTGTGTATTTAATATTTCCGGAGCAATTTTATTCCTGTTCCTTGTAAAACCGTATGCAGCCCTGATTCAGTTCATTTCGCCGAAAGGAAACGAAATTGATGTGATTTCACGGCAGATTGCAAATGCCCATACGGGATTTAACCTTGTCATGACGCTGATCTGGATTCCGCTCATTCCTCTGATGGTAAAAATTGTGATGAAACTTGTACCGGATGGGAAGGAAATGGGAGCTAAAGCACTGGAAAATCCGAACTATCTGGATAACAAGCTGATTGCACAGCCGGCAGCAGCATTGCAGCTGGTGGCAAAAGAAGTAATGTACTGCGCAAAAATTGTAGATGAAATGATCGGAAAACTGCAGTCCGGAAACGGAAAGATTGATAAAGAAAATGCAGGAATTGTAGAAGAAAAGGCGAAAATACTGCAGAAACTGTATGCTTCGGTCAATGATTGTTTTGCATCACTGTATTCCGGAGGTGTGCTGACCGAGGAACAGGCATCACAAAGTGCCGGTATGCAGTCTATTCTCTGTGATATTGACCGGATCGGGCAGCTGACGAGGGAAATCATGGAAACCGTGGCAAAACAGAATAAAGGAAAACATAAGTATTCCAAAGAAGCCTTAAAGGAACTGAAAAAGGCAATGGAACAGATCCAGATGATTTACGGAAGCTGCATCCGTGCGATTTCCGGGAATGTGGATATGGATATCAAAGAACTGATGCGGCAAAAAGAAGACATCATGCAGCTGGATGAAAAAATGCGCAAAAACCATATTGCCAGAGTGGGAAAGGGAAAGTGCGATTCCAAACTTACTATTCCGTTTAATGATGTGCTCCATAATATTGACCGGATCGGAAACAGTTGTGTAAATCTTGTGGAGGTAGCAAAGGAAAATGTAACTATGCAGGCATTTTTTGCAGAGGATTAGGGCATGTACATATGGAATCGGTTTCTGCACCAGCTGGCAGGGCAGCTGAAACGGGCAGAAAATATAATCCGGCAGAGGATAAAAAGACAGGAGACCAATCAAATGAAGAAGAACGAAAAATGTTATACAAACAGAGAATTGTCATGGCTGCAATTTAACGAGAGAGTTTTAAATGAAGCGGGAAATCCGCGGGTACCGCTGGCAGAACGCATGACTTTTGCATCCATTTACCAGACGAATCTGGACGAATTTTTCATGGTGCGCGTGGGTACACTCATGATGCAGATGAATGCAAAAGAAAAGGTGATTGAAAATAAGACCGGAATGACCAGTGAGGAACAGGTAAAAGAAATTTTAGCCCGTGTCTGTCTGCTGGAAAAGAAAAAGGCAAAAATTTATGAACAGCTCATGGGAGAACTTGAGCCAAAGGGAATCCGGATTATCAATTTTAACCGTCTTTCCAATGAAGAAGGAAGACTTCTTGAACAATATTTTGATGCACATATTGCACCGTTTTTATCTCCGATGGTCATTGGAAAACAGCAGCCGTTTCCGTTCCTTGCAAATAAGCAGCTGTATGCAATTGTGCTCCTGACATCACAGAAAGGAAAGAAAAAGACCGGAATTGTTCCGTGTTCCAACAGTGTGTTCAAACGTCTGATTGAGATACCGACCAGACCGGGATGTTTTATGCTGTCTGAGGAATTGATTCTGCATTTTATTTCAAAATTGTATCCGAAATATACCATTCGCGAGAAATCCATTATGCGTGTGACACGGAATGCAGATATTGATGCACATGATCTGTATGACGAAGATATGGATTACCGGGATATGATGGAGCAGCTTATCAAAAAACGTGTCCGTCTGGATCCCGTCCGGGTGGAACTGAGCCGTAAGATCAATGATGAAGCAAAACGGGAACTGTCAAATTTCCTCGAAATTGGAACCAGTCATATCATCAATGTAAAGACGCCTTTGGATCTTTCGTTTGTTTTTACGTTGCAGAATTATCTGCGCGATCAGAAAGAACTGTTCTATGAAAAGAGAAGTCCGCGGGAGACTTCAGCATTATCCATGCATGAAAGTATCCTGTCACAGGTGGAAAAAAAGGATGTTCTGCTTTCCTATCCGTTTGAGAGCATGAAGCCGTTTATCAAAATGTTAAATGATGCAGCGGAAGACCCGGATGTGGTATCCATCAAAATGACATTGTATCGTGTCGCAGACCGGAGCAAGATCATTGATGCGCTGATTGAGGCAGCGGAAAACGGAAAAGAAGTGGTGGTACTTGTGGAACTGCGGGCACGGTTTGACGAGGCAAATAACATTGAGATGTCGCACCGGCTCGAAGATGCAGGCTGCCAGATTTTGTATGGACTGGGCGATTACAAAGTACATTCGAAGCTTTGCCTGATCACACAGAAAAAAGGGGACAGTTATGCGTACATCACGCAGATTGGAACCGGAAATTACAACGAGAAAACTTCAAGACTGTACACTGACCTGTCATTGATTACCGCCAATCAGGCAATCGGTGCCGATGCAGCAAAAGTGTTTCTTGCATTACAGCAGGGAGAAACGGTGGATGAGGTTTCGGAACTGCTGGTTGCACCGAAATGCCTGCAGAACAAAGTTCTTCAGATGATGGACGGGCAGATTGCAAAGCAAAAAGCCGGAAAAGAAGCTTATATCGGGGTTAAGATTAATTCCCTGACGGATAAAGTCCTGATTGATAAGATGATAGAGGCTTCCCAGGCAGGTGTAAAGATTGATCTGATTGTGCGGGGCATCTGCTGTCTGAAGCCACAGATTCCGGGCGTGACGGAAAATATCCGGGTGATTTCCGTTGTTGGACGTTATCTCGAACATTCCAGAATTTATCGTTTTGGTGTGGGGGATGAGGAAAAGATGTACATTGCATCTGCCGATTTTATGACGAGAAATACGGTGCGCCGCGTGGAAGTGGCAGCTCCGGTTTATGATCCTGCAATCCGGGAGCGCATCCGGTATATCTTTGATACCATCATGAAAGATGATGAGAAGGGAAAAGAGCAGAATGCCGAAGGCATTTATGAGGACCGTCATATCAATGAGGAGCCTGTAAACTCACAGGAGATTTTCTTTCAGGATGCTTACGAGGCATGCAATAAATAAAGCTGTCAGTAATAACGGTTCGCGGAAATCTGCGAACCGTTATTTTTATACAGGTACATAACTCTGATCCACATGAATCATAAACTGGTAGTTTCCTTCGATTTCCTGAAGCTTGTTTTCAATTTTTTTCTTCAGGTCTTCCGGACGGATCCGCATACCATAGGGGATGACCGCGTCAAAGGCAATGCTGGTGTAGGTATCGCAGTTGATCAGGCGGAAATCGTGGATGGTAATACGGCGGTCAATTTCAAGAACCTTTTGTTCTACCTGCTGCTGCATCTGGGCAATTGCGGCATTATTGGTTTCAATTGGATCCATGTGGATGACGGCTTCACATCCGAGTTTCTGATCCAGCTCCCGTTCAATGTGATCGATCATGTCATGGAGCTGAAAGACATCTTCATCCCCCGGAACTTCCAGATGCAGGGTGATCATGCGGCGGCCGGGACCGTAGTCATGAACGATCAGATCATGGATACCGTGTACTTTGGGATGGGACATGACAATGGCACGGATTTCCCGGACAAATGTCTGGTCCGGAGCTTTTCCGAGAAGCGGGTCCATGGTGTCTTTGACCGCTTTTATTCCGGCATAGAGGATGAAAATGGCTACCAGCAGACCGCCAAATCCATCGACATTGATGGATGTCAGGCGCATAATAATCATGGCTGCCAGAACCACAGAGGTGGCAATGGTGTCGGAAAGCGAATCCATGGCGGTCGCCTGCATGGCATCCGAATCGAGTTTTTTCCCAATATAATGGTTGTAACAGTACATGTAGATTTTTACCAGAATGGAGCATACCAGAATTCCCATGGCAAGCAGACTTGTGTCTACGGCTTCCGGATGCAGAATTTTGGAAAAGGAAGTTTTTAAAAGCTCAAATCCCATCATCAGGATAGCAATCGCTACAACAAATCCCGACACATATTCAAACCTCCCATGTCCGAACGGGTGCTCCGAATCCGGAGTTTTCCCGGCATAAAGAAATCCGGCAAGTGTAATAAAAGAGGAACCGGCATCGGACAGGTTGTTGAACGCATCCGCTGTGATGGCAACGGAACCGCTTAACATTCCGGCAAAATATTTTCCGGCAAACAGGCAGACGTTTAAGCAGATTCCAACGATACTGCACAGGGTGCCATATGCCTGCCGTTGTTCTTTTGCCGGACGGTTTTTGATAAAGATTTTCGCTAACATTGTAATCATGGATATCCCCCCCAAGAATCATACATGTCCATTGGTTTTTCCTATTATATGCTACGTTTGGGAAAAGGTCAAATTATATAAATTTTACCTGCATTTTATACATGCACCATCCCAAAATTTACAGAGCCGGCATATAATTGGATATAAGATGACAGGGAAAGGGGAGAAACAATCATGCCGTCAACTTATGCACATTACCGGCTTGGACAGCAGGTTCGCAGGGAACTCGAAGGGAATGAGAAAAAAATCATTGAAAAATATCCACAGCTGTATCTGATCGGACTTCACGGACCGGATATTTTGTTTTACTATAAGCCATTAAGACCGAATCCGGTCAACCAGATCGGATATGATTTGCATGGACATTCCGGAAAAGAATTTTTTGAAAGAGCCAAAAATATAATTAATAGCCAGAAGGAAAAAGAACCATTTCTGGCATACACCTATGGAGTGCTTAACCATTTTGCACTTGATGTAAGCTGCCATGGGTATATTGATGAGAAAATTGCAGCAAGTGGTATTTCCCATACGGAAATTGAAGTAGAGTTTGACCGTATGCTTATGGATGGGAAAGATCCGTTGCGGCAGAATCTGACGGAACATATTGTTCCGTGTATGGAAAATGCGGAAGTGATCCGCTGGTTTTATCCGAAAACGACACCGGCAGATGTCCGGGAAGCATTAAAAGGAATGATCACCTATAATAACATGCTGATTGCGCCATCCAGAATCAGGCGGTTCTTTATTTATGCACTTTTGTATGTTTCCGGGAATTACAAAGAAATGCACGGTCTGCTTGTAAATTACCGTAAAAATCCACAGTGTGAAGACAGCAACCGGCAGCTGATGCAGTATTACCGTCAGGCAAAACTCAGTGCCCTGCGGATGATCAGCCAGTTTGGCACTTATCTGGATGGGAGCAGGGGATTGGAACCTATCTTTGATTATAGTTTTGGATCACAGCTGGTTGGAAAAGAGGTTGTACAAAATGGAAAAGAGGTAAAACATGCAGTTTAAATTGACAAAAAAGGAGAAAAGCTGGATCCTTTATGATGTGGGCAATTCGGCATTTGTTTTGATGGTTTCCACAATACTTCCTGTTTACTTTAATTATCTTGCGCAAAATGCGGGAGTTTCGGATGTGGATTATCTGGCATACTGGGGGTATGCGGCATCCATTTCCACACTGATTGTTGCAGTTTTAGGACCGGTTATGGGAACGCTGGCAGACACCAGGGGATTCAAAAAGCCGCTCTTTTTATCGTGTATTCTGGTCGGGTGCGCCGGCTGTCTGCTGATGGGACTGACCACATGGTGGATTTCGTTTCTGGTAATTTTTATCATTGCAAAGGTTGGATTTAATTCCAGTCTGGTTTTTTATGACTCCATGCTTTCGGATGTGACAGCCCCGGAGCGGATGGATCGGGTTTCTTCTTCCGGATATGCCTGGGGATATGCAGGAAGCTGTATTCCTTTCATCGTAAGTCTTGTTTTTGTACTTGGGTATCAGAAAATGGGACTTTCTTTTGAAACAGGAATGATGATTGCGTTTGCAGTGGTTGCGGTGTGGTGGCTTGTGATGTCGCTTCCTTTAATGAAGCAGTATCGCCAGGTTCATTATGTAGAGCGGAAACCGCATGCCATGAGGGAAAGCGTTGGACGTATCATAGAAACGCTGCGCAGTGTACGGAAACAAAAGAAAATCTTTCTGTTTCTCATAGCATTCTTCTTTTTCATTGATGGAGTCTATACGATTATAGATATGGCAACGGCGTATGGTTCTGCCCTGGGGCTGGATTCCACAGGACTGCTTCTTGCATTGCTTGTGACACAGTTTGTTGCATTTCCGTTTTCCATTCTGTTTGGCAGGCTTGCGGAAAAATACGATACCGGAAAGCTGATTTTAACCTGTATAGCTGCGTATATGGGGATTACTGTTTTTGCCGTGTTTATGAAGGCACAGTGGCAGTTCTGGGTGCTGGCAATCTTTGTGGGAATGTTCCAGGGGGGCATTCAGGCACTGTCTCGGTCTTATTTTGCAAAAATTGTTCCGCCGGAGCGTTCCGGAGAGTATTTTGGTCTGATGGATATCTGCGGAAAAGGAGCATCCTTTATGGGAACGACGGTGGTCGGACTGGCTTCCCAGGCTTTTGGGAGTATAAACATCGGGGTATCCGCTATCGTATTTCTTTTCCTTGCAGGAGCACTGTTTTTTATGAAAACAGTGCACAGTGGGTCGGAAAGTATGAAAAATCAGGAGAACATTATCATGGAACAGCAGATGTTCCATGATTAAAGTAATACAATATATGATGTGAATTTGTAATAGAAAATGATATAAAAATGTATTTAATATTTAATTAATATTTGATGAAATTTGGAGAAACCATTGACATATTTGATAATAGTGGTAGACTGATGTTAGTTGCAACTTACAAAAGGTCGCGCAGACTAAATAAGACTAAAATGATGGAGGTAACAAAAGAAATGAAAAAAATCAAAAAAATAATGTCTATGGTTCTGGTTATTGCTACTTTATTTACTACATTCAGTCAAACAGTGCAAGCA
>CDZK01007887.1_pt1 | contig 10779 bp, 10 predicted proteins | sample 557401 | NCBI WGS metagenome assembly CDZK01 (sample SAMEA3182108, study PRJEB8094) | gut metagenome | biome: human; feature: gut; material: Stool; isolation source: human stools | place: Canada | collected 2013-04-25 | reverse complement strand
TGTATCACAAACGGCGATTTTAGGCTATTTCGTGTTACACAACAGACATCTACAACACACGGCAGAAAAATAAAAACGAGCGATAATTCATTGATTATCACTCGTTTCCTATGAGCGGAAAACGGGGCTTCATCCGCTTATAGAAGTCGCTGTATATCAGTTGTTTTGCAAAAGAACTAAGTCATTGTACCACACTTTGGCTTTGCGCGAAAAGCGTTGGTTTGCTTGCCTGTTCGTAAACTTTTCAATATGATGCAAATATAATAAGTTTATACTAATTAATAAGTTTCATATTGCAAATTGAACAAATTTTTTGCTTTTTATCAAATGACACATAGTTATTATATAAATGATTAGCAACTCTTGCTTTTATGATGTGGATAGCAACAGGATTGTCCTTATATTCGCCCATTAATGCTTCAAGCTCACGGACATTCATCCGATCGTAATATGTTTTTATCGTAAACGAAATTAGCTTTGCAGCGGGACTACCTATTTTTTCTGCGACAGAATCATATATGGATTTTAAACTAGACGTTCCAACAGAAGAAGCTAGATTAGCAAAAGAAGTTAGACACGTTTTATATCCTAATAGGAAAAGGAAATCCGACACTCTTTTTTGTATAATATCCTTATTAGCAGTGTCTTGTATTTTATCTGTAAAAGATTCAATAATTTCACCTCTCGCCTCTATGAGCATTGTTGAGAAGAAATTAATTAAACGGAAACATGCTAAATATGCAGATTCAATTAATGATTCCAACTTATCTTTTTCAAATACTCCATGTTGATTCTTGACAATTTGGCCTAATATCTTTATTACTTTTAAAGTTTGGGTTATATTAACAATATTGGGATCTTTAAAATCTTCTTCAGTAAGTTGATTTCTTGTTGTGGTATTGGTTTCCTGCTGCTTTCTTTCATCAATATCCTTTAAACGCTTTGCTCTATATTCTTCTGGATTAGTATTGTGTAGGACGATATCATCTTTAATTTCTGATATAAATGAAGTTAAAAATGCAAAAAATGGATCGTCTTTACCTAAAGTAATAGGCATTCGATTTTCAAAAGGAAGTAGGCTTGTAATTAAAAGTTCTTCAATAAGTCGATTGTTTGTTGTATGATGTGTAATGAAAATAAGAATATTGGCATTACGTTCCATATGCAAATTGTTGCAAAGATTAACAATTTCTCGATAGCCCTTTTCCTCGTGTATAAAAGATGCAATCTTTTTTGCAGATAAATAATAAGATAAATATTTGTAGGAGAAAGAATAAAACTCTTCATCCTCTTTAATCAAATTACTCAAGAGCAATACCTCAATCACATCGTCTAGTGAATAATTAAAAGTGTATTTCTCGGTATATTCGTTGTAAAACGAACGGAATTGTTCACTAGATATACTTGTAATCTTTTTTTCATAAAGAAGATAAGCAAATTCAGTGAGAAAGTTAATTAATCCACCAACATCATTATTAGAAACTCCAGCCCTCATTAAACTTAATAGTATTAAGCTCTGATAACAATATGCATAGGATGTTTCAGTTAGATTAAATGGTTTTAATTGATTATCAAGGCTTTGTAACAAGCTAAGAATAAATACGGGATAAGAAGGAATAAGTTGTTCTCCTAATAGACTAGAAATGGTGTCGAAAGTCGATTGTATTGTTGTTGCAATTTCATCTGCTTTGAGTGTATTCTCGTCTTGTCCGAGTTTTAACCATAATTCAATTAGGGCATTACGTTTGTAATATCCTAATGGTTTAATTCTATAATATTTAAAATCTGAATATAGTTTTGTGTTTTCAGTTAAAGAATGTATTTCATTCGTTTCTCTCGTTGTGATGATAACTTTAGAAAAATCCTTTTTGAGTTCTTCTAGAAGCTTTTGTTTCCCGGTCGCATTCAAGTCACAACGATCTATATCATCAATCAATAAAACTCGTTTGGAAAATTCCTTCTCAATATAATTTTTTTCAGTAAATGGTTTCCGATACTGCTGTTTAATACATTGTTTTATTATTTCTTTGACTTTTTGTTTTTTTATTTCTTTACCTTTGATATATAGCGGGAAATATCCTTTTTTAAATAATTGATAATAATATGCATACAATAAAGATGTCCGTCCCGATTGGCTGTCTCCCTCTATAATGATTTTTTCATCATCGAATTTCAGTATTTCAAAAGAATCTTTGTACTTTCTTGCTGCTAGATCATCTGTATCCGTTAGTGGTTCTAAATCTGGATATACGAAAATGTCAGGTAATGTAACTTTTTCAATAATAGGATGCTTAATTGGAATTATGATATCTGTAATTATTTTAAAAAATTCATTATCAATATTAACATCATTTCTTGAATGGCTTAATTTATAGCTTATATTGTCAATTTGCACGTAATCATTCCCCCTGAATTCAAATGTATAGCTATTCCCGGAAAAGTCAACAGTATCAAAACAGATAAGTTTGAACGATGACTTCCCGCTCTTTTCTTTAAACGCTCCACCCTCAAGGTAGATAAACTCGTCATTCCCTTTTAATGATAATATTTTTTTTGATGATGTCGAATGTTCATGACCACATAATACGATATTCGAAGACTGCAAAAGATGATCTTCAAATATCTTTTTATTATTCTTTTGTGTATGAGGGCTAAGCCAACTCGTCGGATGATGGAAAAGGGATATTATAATATCATTGGGGCGTTTTTCATATGATAATAAAGATGATACTGGCATGATTTTATTACAGTCTGCCTCATTTTTAGTAGACATCCAACTAGTATTATAACAGTTGAAAATTATGCTTGTATCTAAGGATAATTTATCTTTTATCTGATATGAAATCTTTAAACTGGGGATGTCACCACATATTCGGCTGTAGAAGTTCCAAAAGTTATCTTGTACCTCAAGGCATGCTGTGGCAATTTCTGGAGCAACATCGTCCGCTTTGATTGTCAGCAATAGAGCATCCCGAACAGGGTTAGATGCTTCAAATAGGCAGTCGTGATTTCCGGGAGCAATAATAAATTTAATTGAATTAATGAAGCTATTGTTTTCTTTAATGTTTTTTTGCAGCTCTTCAAAAAATAATCTAGCTATATCGTATTCTGCACTATTACCTGTATTGGCAATATCTCCTGTAACAATTATGTATAATTTAATAATTTCATTTAATTCAAAATGACAAGTAGATTGAATTTTGGGAATTAAATAATTAATCGTTGTTTCGTTTTTAGATATATGTATATCTGACAGATGCAGTAGTCCAATTTTCATAACAAATAGTTTTATGATGTTAGTATATTACATTGCAAATATACTATAATTCAATCGTACGATGTTTCAATTTAGGCTCAATTTATCGAATGCAAATAAGAAATACTTGTTGACGATAATTTAATATTCTTTATTAATAACGGGCTTGTAGTAATTCTTTTTCAATATTTCCGTGATTTTTGTTTCCGGGTATAGGATGTTCCCACCTACCGAGACAAAGGGTATTATCCCCTTATCCCGATAGTTTTGTAATGCCCGTCGGCTGATATGGAACAGGTCCATCACCTGCTCGGTTGTGAAATACCGCTCGTTAAGTAGGCAGGGCCGGACCTCTTTCACAAGTTTGTCGGCAACCTGTACGGTGTTCCGCATCGTTGCGATCAATTCTTTGTATTCTGGCGTGTCGCGGGTAATCACGCTGTTGTCGCATAAAATCTGATCTTCTGCCATCGCTATTTCTGTTTGGTCGTGTTTCGGTCGAATACCGCTTTCACATCTTCGGGTTTATAATAACATTTGTTCCTTATTGTGGTATAGGGCAGAATCCCGCTGTTGCGGTAGTATTGCAGGGTTCGTTTGGAAATATTCAGTCACAGGCAGACTGCGGCATTGTCGATTCATCCCGAATCTCCTGCCGGGAAAAAATATTGTTCCGTTTTTTTCATTCGTTCGTTTAACCGTTTAGCTTCTGCCTGCATTTCCAGCCATGCCTTTTTTTCGATTAACAGATATTCCATAATTCAAAATATTAGTGGTGATTGTTAGTCTTTTCTTTTCCATCGTGACCCCGCGGCCCGTCGGACTCCACACCGGAATCCTCGAATCGGTTGCGTCGCAGAATCATCCGATTTTCGTTCTGAATTCCGGTACAAATTAAAGCGTGAAACCCGCTGAAAGATACCCCGACAACGCAGCCAAGAAGCAGCCAGAATCGTGAGGGGCGATTTGCCAATACCGCCTTTTTGGTTGGCGAATGAAATAGAAATAGGTTTTTGGTCATAATTTTATTTTGGTTAATTCTGTTTGTTTCACGTTTTAGCCGCTTTTGAATCTTCCCGTCCCGGCATCTTTTCGGCTCTTACCTATACCCGACCCCGCGTCTTACAGAACCCGGCATCTTTCCGGCTCTTGCGTCTTGCCCGACCCTGCGTCTTACAGAACCCTGCGTCTTTCCGGCTCTTGCATCTTGCCCGACCCTGCGTCTTACAGAACCCGGCATCTTTTCGGCTCTTACGTCTTGCCCGACCCCGCGTCTTACAGAACCCGGCATCTTTCCGGCTCTTGCGTCTTGCCCGACCCTGCGTCTTGCAACATTTTAATGCTATTACTGCCAGAACCCGGCACAAATTAAAGGGTGAAATCCTCGAAAAGATACCCTTTACGCCCTCGATCTACCTCGATCGCCCTAATTGGCCCGTACCACGAGCCGAAAAAGTCCTTACCTTTGCAGCCGGGAAGATTACCAATTTGGTATATAGGTTTTAGGATGGAAAGTCGTTGCCCGCGGCAACTCCTTTTCGTCCCGTGGGGACGGATTTTATTTGCGTAGAGCAAATAGCAAGATATGTTAATGTAATACAACGTGCCTTTTGTATTACATTAACGAAGAACCGGAAAACCGTGCTGGTCAATCTCCCAAGTCGATTAACCTTAAAATATCAGTTTATGGAAAAACAGAAACGGGTCGTAGACCCCAAGAGTTACATGCACACGTTCCGGTTGAACGAACAGCAACAGGTGCAGTTTGAGAAAATGATGTTAAAGGCGGGCCAGCGCAGCCAGTCGAAATTTATCCTCTCCCGTATCTTCGGCTGACCGTTCCGGGTCGTTCAGACCAACAAGGACGCGCACGACTATTACCTGCGCCTGACGAATCTTTACGCCCAAATTCGGGCCGTCGGGGTCAATTACAATCAGACCGTCAAAGCCATCCACACCAATTTCAACGACCGCCGGGCCGTGGCTCTATTGTCACGGCTGGAAAAGCATACCCAAGAGCTGACCGTGCTTTTCGGGCAGGTCATTCGTCTGACCGAAGAATTCAATCGCAGATGGTCGGTCGAATAACCAAAGGCGCATCCATTCGCGGCGTATTGGAATACAACGCCGGGAAAGTGCTGAACGGCGAAGCGTTCGTTCTGTACGGGAATCTGGTTTTAGGCGACTGCGAACAGTCCGACACATTCGACATGCGGCGCGCCCTGTTGAGTTTTCAGCCCTACCTCGATACCCGGAAGATCAAAGACCCGGTATTCCACGTATCGCTGAATCCAGCCATCACCGACTGTCTGACCGATGCCCAGCTTGCGGAGATTGCCCGCGAGTACATGGAGCGCATGGGCTTCGGGGATCAGCCCTATTACGTATTCAAACACCGCGACATCGACCGCGAGCACATTCACATCGTTTCGGTGCGCCTGCGCGACGACGGGTCGATAATTACCGACAGTCAGGACAGGCCCCGGTCGAAAGCGATTTTGCAATCCATCGAACACAGATACGGCTTGCGGCCCGCCGTCAAAGGCGACGAGCAGCGGGAGTTCGACACGGCCCGCCGGGTCGAGTACGGACGCGACAACCTCAAACAGCAGATGAAGTCCGCCGTGCGGCTTCTGGCCGAGCAATATAGGTTCGGCTCGATCACCGAGTACCGAACCCTGCTGAATCTTTACAATGTCGATCTGGAGGAACGCAAGGGCGAAGCCGACGGCAAGCAGTGGAACGGCATCGTCTACACCGCCACCGACGAGCGGGGCAAGTGGGTCGGCACGCCGATCAAATCCTCGGCCCTGACCCCCAAAGGCGGCTACAAGTTTCTGCAAAAGCAGATCGCCAAGAACGACGCCGACATCAAATCCGAGCAAATCAAGGGTCCCATTCGTGGAACCGTGGCCCGCGCCATGCACCGCGCCCGGACGCAGGACGAGTTTGTGCGCCTGTTGAAAGCCGACGGCATCGACGCCGTTTTCAGGCAGAACGCCGCAGGCCGCATCACGGGCGCGACGTTCGTAGATCACCGGACGAAAACCGTGCTGAACGGCTCCCGGCTGGGTAAGAGTTATTCGGCGAATGTCTTTCAGGAGTTGTTCAACAATCCCCATGCGGATCGGGCATCGCTGTTGCCGAAACTCACGGCCCCGGCTCCAGCTCCGGCAACGCTTCGCCAGCAGACGCCGCAGAAGCCCGAAGCGACCGCACGGCCGCATGTCGTGCCGCCCGCAGCTCCGGCAGCGAAACAGCCGCCCAAGCCCGCCCCGACACCTCCACGGCAGACGGAGAAGATCCGCACGGAGCCGCGCGGATTATCCCCGCAGCCGCACCCGGCGCAGCCCGCACCCCGCGGCATCGGCGAAAGCCTGTTCCGGGCCGCAGGCGACCTGCTGGGACAGCTCGCCGAGGACGGACCCATGTCGCAGGAGGAGTTCGAAGCCCTGCGCCGAAATCTTTCGCGCAAGTACAAGCGTCGCCGGAAGCAGAGCCTTTCTCGCTAACGCAAAAAGCCGGACGCAACTCGCGTCCGGCCTTTTATTTGTCAGTCCTTTGCCTTATGGCCTGTTTGGCAGTTGTACGGTATCAATACTATGCGGTCGGAGGGTTCGGGTTTGCTTCCTGCGCTTCGATTCGTTCGATGATTGCGTCGTAATTCTCCACGTCGAAAATATCGAACTCGATCAGGGGCCGCCCCGCTTCCCTCATTCCGAAAATGTAATTCAGCAGCAAGATATATACCCTTAAATCCCTGCCCGCGATTTCCATTTCGGCGGCGTCGAATGTCGATATATCCCGGTTGAAGCGTTTTTGTAGAACATGGTCGAATACGAACACGGGAAGTTGAGTTTGGGACAACGTATTGTTTTGGCGGGCAAAACTGCGTTTGTATTCCTCTGCCTGCTTCTCGCCCGGCATCGGCATCAGCCACTTTTTAAGCAGATCGTCCGGCAGTTCGGTAGACAGCACCCGGTAATGATGCTTATGCAGATAGGCATAACTTTTTTGAAGCAATATCAGGAACTCCCCCAAAGGGATTACGCCGCCCGAAGAAAAGGGGCCGAAAAGTCTGTTCAGCAATTTTCGCAGCATGCAGCGTTCTTGTTATTTCTAAAATCCGCGGCGTTTCAGCTTACCGGCATTTCGGCATCCTCCTCCCCGTTTTGCATTGCGACGATCCGGTCCAATGCTTCTGTCATGTGCTCACTCATGGCAGCCATCATCCGCTCGTCGTAATAGGTGGACAAATCTGTGTCCGGCAGCACGTCCGACATGGCCATCGCCATCAGTTTGGAACTTAATACCGTCAGGTAGATAAGCGGGATATACGGGGGCCTGCTTATCCCGTCGGTCCGCACCGTGATCCGCTGCTGCGGAGCCGCCAGACGCCCCGGTTTTTGGCCTTTTTTCTCGATGTTCCACAGCACGTTCTCTTCGGCCTGCGTGACATAAAGGTTGAATGACAGATCATCGACATACTCCGCCCGGTCGACCCAAAAATCGACGCCGTAATCTTCGGCCGTGGGGTCGGCGCAGATGCCGCAGTCGGGCATGTCGCACATAATGGCCCGCAGGATGATGTTCTTGTCGGCCAGCTCCGCGGACCGCATTCGGCCCAATGCCGCGATGCAGATACTAACCTGCGTCGTGTAAAAGTGGTCGATGGCCCGCAGAACTTTTTCGGAATCGAGGTCGTTTTCGTTCATCATGGAGTTTTACCTTGTTCATCAATGCGTGCGTCGTTTTGCGGATTCGTATGCGGGGGTATCGCTTTGAAAAAAGGGGCGGTTCCGGTTGAACACAGTGACGCAACTTCACTTAATGAAGAATTCAATGCGGAGACCGCCCCCGGCACAGGCTGGAGAACCCGTCCCGTAGATGCCGCGCAAACATGCGTGCCATTTCCATACGGAGCAGGAACGCAAGACCAGATTTTAGAGGTGCGACCTTGCAGGCAGGATTTATTAGCTGCGACTGAAAGGCGGGATTTGCTTTTTTGCACGGCAAGACCCGGCGTCCGGTTCCATGCCGGAGCCGCCAAAACATACCGATTCCGCCCGGCCCCAAACCGGGAACGGGTGCAATCCGCAGGGACGGAGATAATACGCATGGACGGCAGGACGCAACGGGGTTCCATAGATTCGTGTGGATTGTTGGAAATGCGCCCCGGATAGGCATAAAAAGGGGGCGCGGTGTCAATCTACTACCGTAGGGATTGGGATACCCCGTAATCAATAGATTGTCCTACGCCCTTGCTGCCCTGCTCACATAAAGCAAGCAGGACATAACAAGGACTGACAACATCTATACCTGATTACTATAAAACTCCCAATTTTACGGTAGGTATAAAGGTCGTTTACCTTTATTTTTTTATGTCCGTCGGCTATGCCGAGCTATACAAATGCAAAGTTAGCATAATTTCTGTATTCAGTTTCTATTATTCCATTTACAAATGTAATAAAAAAGACGTAAGTCGGTCTACACAGACTGACTATTATCACAAATAAATTCATTTTTTTGTAAAAATTATAGAATACTGAAACTTCCAGATCAAATATTATTAGATTTAGTTGCTTGTCGGATGCGTGAGATTCGAGAGCAACATAATCATACACAGGAGTTTCTGACAGAAAATGCACATCTGCATCTTTCCCACTATGAACATGGCCGAAAATTGCCGACGTTGGGGACGATTATAAAATTCTGCAAATATTATAATTTATCCCTCAAAGAATTTTTCGGAGAAATGACGTATCCAAAAGAACCAAAGAAATAAACTAATCAAATAAATACCGGGCATCAGAGCAGTTTAGAACTCCGATGCCCGGTTCTTTTTTTGTTACTGTCGTTCAGTTTGCCGCGGCGAACACTTGGCCGATCTTCTGCATCTCCCGGCCGATAAGCTGTTCGGAGAATTTCGCGTAATGGCGCGTCATATTCGTATTGGAGTGTCCCAGAATCTTCGCCAGCACGTCTATCGGCATTCCGTACTCCACGGCAAGGCAGGCGAACGTATGCCGGGCGACGTGCGTTGTCAGCGTCTTGTCGATATTGCAGATCGTCGCTATCTCCTTGAGGTAGGCGTTCATCTTGTTGTTGCTCGGTATCGGCAGCATCCTGCCCCGCTCCCGGCAGGTTTTGTCCGTTTCGTATTTGCGGAGCAGCGAGATCGTATAAGGAAGCAGCGGAATCCGGCTCATAATGGCCGTTTTCTCTCTCGGTTTGTGAATCCACAGCGTCCCGCTGGCATCCGCGCCGATATGTTCCGGGCGCAGGTGGTCGGCATCCGTAAAGGCCAAACCTGTAAGGCAGCAGAACGTGAACACATCCCGGATGCGCTCCAGCCGTTCGTTCGGCATTACTTTTCGGATAAGCGTTTCCAATTCGGCTTTTGTCAGGTGGTCCTTATCCTTGTTGTGTTCCGGCTTCATCTTATAGTGCTGGAACGGGTTTTTCTCGATCCACTCGTTGCGGAGCGCGTACAGCATAAAGTTCTTCAGGCAGCACAAGAGATTGACCGCGCCGTTGTTCTTGCAGTTGTGCGCCGTCTGCATAAAGGTATTCAGCCCGTCGATATAGGCGTAATCCACGGCGGTAAGCGGCAGGTCGTCCTTTTTGTAGCGTTCCGTCGTGTACTCTTTCAGATAGCGGTACAGGCGGTGATATTTGTTCGCCGTAAGCTGGGTTATCCGCACCCCGACCTCGCCCTGCCGTTTCTCGCAGTACTGGCCGAACTCCGAAAGGAATTGCTTGGATTGTGCCGTGGGGTTTAGCAGCAGGTTTTTGATTTCGATGCAGTTACCCTCGCGCCCTTTACTGATAAGTTCCTGCCGGATTGCCAATATCCGCGCCCGGTATTCGTTCAGGTAGGCGTTCACCTGCTGGCACAGCTTGTCCCGGCCCGTAGCCCACTCTTTCGACTGGTTCCAGCGGTCGGCAGGCACGGAGCATTGGATATACACCTCTTTCGACACCCCGTTCGTGGTAATGCGGGCGAGAATCGGGGCCAGTCCCGCCTTGTTGGTTCGTGCCCTGCGCAGAAAAAAGGTCACGCAAAATCGTTTTCTTTCCATCGCTTAAAATTCAGTTTAGTTTAACAATCCTAACGATTGAAAAGCCTTGAATGTTTGGAGCAAACCGATGTCGTTCAGCGCATTATCACCATTCGCGTGGTACATTTTCGCAACTCGTACCCATGTACCACGATTAAGCACTTTAGTGACCTGCTTTCGTGTGCGTCCCTTTGCTATGGCCGGAAAACGAAATAATCCCGCATATCGTTGATATACAGGATTATTTGCTTCTGTTTGCGTCGCTTTGCGCAACAAAAAAAGAGGCCATTTCGACCTCTTTGGAGCGGAAAACGGGACTCGGACCCGCGACCTCAACCTTGGCAAGGTTGTGCTCTCAAGCCCCCAAAACGCTGCGCGTTTAGGGGTAACCAACTGAGCTATTTCACGTTACACACTCTGCCGAGTGTTCCACTCGCATCCTAAAATCGGTCTGTAACACAC
>CDZK01032607.1_pt1 | contig 10795 bp, 12 predicted proteins | sample 557401 | NCBI WGS metagenome assembly CDZK01 (sample SAMEA3182108, study PRJEB8094) | gut metagenome | biome: human; feature: gut; material: Stool; isolation source: human stools | place: Canada | collected 2013-04-25 | reverse complement strand
GGTGTGGGGGCTTTGCCCCCGGCAACTGCGGTTGCCTCCCCCAGCAGGGCCGCCCTTTGAAAAGGGCACCCTGCACCCCGCCTAAACTTTGCTGCTCCCCGTGACAGCCGTGACGACCGTGACGATGTTTCAGACACCGCCGCCACTCTCAAAAAAGCCGTCACAGCCGTCACGGTCGTCACGCCTGGGACGGTTCCAGCGTCAGGCTGATACTTCTCCCGGCGTGGCTCCTGCTGTTCTCATAGCGGATGTGGTAGTCTGTCAGCAGCTTCCCGGCCCGGACGTTTAGCCGCATCGCCAGGGCGTTGGGCTTCATGTCAGTCTGGAGCGCCGCTACCAGCTCGGTGGCCGTACCACCCCAGGTCGGCTTCTCCACCGTCACAAGGGCGGCTATGGCCTCCAGCACCGGGTCGGGCGGCTCTGTCCATGCCTCCGTTTCCGTACGCTCCAGCGTCCATATCAGCCGTTCCTTGTCCTTGGTAAGATAGAATCGCTGGTCTTGCTGGTCACGCCCGGCCACGTCCAGAACGGCGCTGCCGTCTGTCCGCTTCTCCTTTTGAAGAAGAAAGGCCCCGTCCGCCGCTCCGAGCAGGCCGTTGGTGCCGGAAATCATATCGAACTTATCATCGGCCTGTTGTTTGCGGGTGTGATGTACCAGCAGGAGGCAGACGCCGCAATCATCGGCAAGGCGTTTCAGTTTCCCCACCACTTCGTAATCATTGGCATAGCTGTACTTATCCCCGCCAGCCTCCCGGATTTTCTGGAGAGTGTCAATGATAATCAGCTTGGTGTTCGGGTGTTCCCGGACGAACTTCTTTAGCTGTTCCTCCAGGCCAACGCCAAGCTGTTTGGCGTAGACCGCAAAGAGCAGATTGTCGGTGCCCTCTGTGCCGAACATTCGGTATAGCCGCCCCTGCAAGCGGCGGTGGTCGTCCTCCAACGCCAGGTAGAGGACAGTCCCCTTGTGAACAGGATAGCCCCACAGGGGGAGGCCCATGCTGACATGGTAGGCAAGCTGAGCCATCAGGAACGACTTGCCCACCTTGGGCGCTCCCGCAAAGAGGTATGTCCCAGGGTAGAGCAGACCGTCAATGACGGGCGGTCTGCTCTGGTAGATGTTCTGGTAAAGGTCGTTCATAGAAACCGTGTGGAGGTAGGCCGGGTCGCTCATGCGCCGCATATCTCGGAGCATTTCTTCCAAACTTTCCTCTTGGGGGTTGTTTTCAGCCGTTTCCTCTGCTATACTTTTGGCAGTTGTTTGTGAAATGGGCTGTTCCCCGTCTGTTGGCGCAGACGGAACCGGGACAGTCCTTTTCGTTTCTCTGGAATCCATCAATCTATCAATCCTCCTTCATGCCGCCCATGATAGCGGCGATCATCCGAATGGTGTCCAGCAGCTCGCTGTCCACGTTGGCCCCGTCCCTGATCCGCCACAGCTCGGCCAGCACAGTGGCCAGTTCGTCCCGCAGGGCCTTATACACCCTGGGATTGCCCTGCACTACCACGTCCCGGCACAGGAGCCGCTTGGTGATGTAGTCTTGCTTCGTCAGGCCAGAGAGCCGCACAGCGGCGTCGATCTGCTCGTTTTCCTCCGGGGATACCCGGAAGGCCACGGTCTTGTTCCTCCAGCGGTTGTGAGTGTCCAAATTCTTAGCTGACATTACGCTCCCATCCTTTCAAAGTCCAGTTTGTCCGCCATCTCCGTCTGCTTGGACGGAAACAGGTGGGCGTAGCGGTAGGTGATCTCGATACTCTCATGCCCCACGCGGTCAGCAATCGCCACAGCGGAGAAGCCCATGTCAATCAGAAGTGAGATGTGCGAATGCCGGAGGTCGTGGATTCTGATACGCTTGACCCCTGCCGACTTCGCCCCTCTGTCCATCTCATGGTGGAGATAGCTTTTCGTGATGGTGAAAATGCGCTCCTTCTTCTTGATGCCGTAGAGCATCCCCAGGTAGTCCTTCATCTCGTCACAGAGGAAGTTGGGCATTTTAATGGTGCGGTTGCTTTTCTTCGTCTTTGGCGTGGTAATGACGTCCTTGCCGTGGAGCCGCTGATAGGACTTGCTGATTTTCACCGTCCCGGCCTCAAAGTCAAAGTCTGCCGGGGTCAGGGCCAGCAGTTCCCCCTCCCGAATACCACACCAGTAGAGCATTTCAAAGGCGTAGTAGGAAACGGGCTTGTCCATCATGGCGTCCGCAAACTTCTGGTACTCCGCTTTCGTCCAGAACAGCATTTCCTTCCGTTCCTCTGACCCCATGTTTCCAGCCTTGGCGGCGGGATTGGAGCGCAGCTCATAGAAGCGGACGGCGTGATTGAAGATGGCGCTAAGCTGGTTGTGCAGGGTTTTGAGATAGGTAGCCGAATAGGGCTTGCGCTTCTCGTCCCGGTAGGCCAGCAACTCGTTCTGCCATGCGATCACGTCCTTGGTGGTGATCTCGCTAATCTTCCGCTTGCCAAAGTAGGGCAGAATTTTCTTCTGGATGATGTTCTCCTTGGTCAGCCAGGTGTTCTCCTTGAGCCGGGGTTTCACATCCTTGGTGTAAAGCTCGGTAAAGGCTTCAAAGGTCATATCCAGGTCGCCGGAGGTCTGCATCTGGAAACTGCGCTCCCACTCCTGGGCCTCCCGTTTGGTGGCAAAGCCACGCTTGCACTTCTGTTTGCGCTCCCCCGTCCAGTCCTGATACCGCACCATGACGTACCATGTTCCTCTTGCTTCGTCCTTAAAGACTGGCATTTAGTTCCCTTCCTTTCTGGCCCCGTAGAGCCGTTCGTTGAAATACTGGCGGTTGACCCGCCCTGCGATGGTGATGAAGCCCTTGTCCTTCAATTCTTCGTTGAGCTGCCGGATGAGTTTATAGGCGTAGGGCTTCGATACACCCAGCTCGTCCGCAACTTCTTCCGCCCGGATGAATCTGTTCTCCATATGGATTCCTCCTTTCTTTTGATTTAACGCTATTTGCTTAACGTAGTCCTATTATACTAACTCTATTCCGTTATGTCAAGACCTTCCAACGAGAAAATATAAACAAATTTATTTATTTTTCTCTTGACTGGTCTAAACATATCTGTTATACTTCAAGTGTCCCCATTACATAGATTGGAGTTGGCAGTTATGGCGATTGGTGAACGTATTCGTTTCTTCCGCAACATGAAGGGCATCACACAGAAGTATCTTGGCATGGTGGTGGGTTTCCCGGAACGCTCCGCCGATGTGCGTATGGCACAGTATGAAACCGGGAGCCGCACCCCCAAGGCCGACCTGACAAAGACACTGGCTGACTTCTTTGATATTTCCCCTGATGCCCTGACCGTCCCTGACATAGATACCGACATCGGCCTGATGCACACCCTCTTTGCTTTGGAGGATATTCGGGGGCTGACTATTGGGGAGATTGACGGCGAGGTTTGTCTGCGTCTGGACAAATCCAAAGGCAAGACCTATACCAATATGCTTGATATGCTGTCCGCCTGGGCGGAGCAGGCCAAGAAGCTGGAGGCCGGGGAGATCACCAGGGAAGACTATGACCGCTGGCGGTACAACTACCCCAAGTACGACACCACTCACCGCTGGGCCAAAGTCCCCTCCAAAGAGTTGAGCGATTTTCTGGTAGAAGCGTTCCGGGACAGGCTTGACATAGACGAATAGACAGCAAAAGCCCTTACCGACGTTGCCATCGGTAAGGGCTTTCTAATATGGTTGTCCTCACTTATAAGCCGTAAAAAAGCATTCTTTACCCGCAATCCAGTGGGAATATAGAATGATACGGTATATGGGGAGCGTTATCAAATCGTTATCAAAAGAGAGATATAAAACCGTAAAATCGTTGTGCCACAACGGGTTCGGAGTTTCAAAAAATCACTCCCACTCGCTCCTGTTAAGCATATTCTAAACGGATTTGCTTATGAGATTTAGCTCAGAGTGTTTGTATTGTTTTCATTATCCAGATAGTTTGGGCTATCTGATTTTTTGTTGCCATGGTGTTGCCATAAGATTACAAAATTATCCTGCCTTTAATTTGTCTAATTGCTCCTTTATTTTTTTAGGAGCTTTGCTTTCATCTACACGATGCTCCTCAATTGCAGATTTCAGCAAGTCTTTTATTTCCCCAGCTGCATAACGAATAATATATGTTTCTCCATTTGGATCCAATTCCACAATTCTTTGATATACCTTTGTGCAGTTGACAAGTTTTTCAATCGTGACACCTATAATATCATAATGAGTATCTTGAAGATCCGGGATGGCGATGTCCTGCCCTGCATATGTTTGCTTATACTCAAGAGAGTTCTCGGTGAGTAGATCGGTATTGATGATTATAAAATCCATTTTTGTAATGTCAGAGGAGGTAACAGCAATTGCAAGCACTGCATTTCCAATTTCCTCAAGTGAATTGATGCGCCAAGTTGACAGAGTTCCATTTTTGGATCGAAACTCCATGGTAGGTATATCGGCATAAACTTTTTTGATATCACTCTTATCACAAAGAGAAAATATCTCATCCATTTTTCCGAGCTTACGTACTAAGAACGCCATTATTCAATCCCATCTCTTTCGATATACATTATAACCTTATCAACATACTTCTGAAGCCATATAGGAGAGCATGATATATTTTTTAAATAGGCTAACCCCTTTTTTGAATTCCATTTTTCGAAACATTGAATTGCCTTATCTCTTACGGAAAGCGTTTTATTTACTAGTAGACCCATCGCCATAATTTGCCCTTTTGGTGAAATAGCTTCATACGGAACACTTGCAATCATGGTCAATATTCCTTCAAGCATATGTGCTTCACCTAAACTGGATGAATATACACGCATCAACGCATCTGCTATAAAATCTAACTGTCCTCGCTCATATCCTTCCTTCATATATCGTTCGGAACGGGATATTTCGCCGTCGATAAACTCATCTTGCTGAATCAGTATACGTATTTCGTTTGCGTACTGTGAGATAGTTTTCTCTCGTGTCTCTGCTTCTGATTGCGCAATATAATCAAGAATTGCCGTTTCAAATAAAGTGGTAGATCTTTGGCTCTTGAAATTATTAGTCTGAGGTGAAAGCTGATTTTCGACTTTAGACTGGCAGCTTGGGTAGTCATTGCTTGTAGACGTATCCTCTTCTTCATCAAACTCTTCAATGACAGCACGTCGTAAAGATGAACTGACGGGCAAATGATACACAATTGATCCATCCCTAAACTTAGCAAAAAGCTCTTGCGACGTTTTATTTGTCATTTATAATCAACCTTTCGACATCTTCTATGAGCTTTATAGCAATAGCCTTTGCGTTTTGAACAAAGGGTGGCAACGAATCCTTTCTGAAGCGCATACTCTGATTTTGGGGAGCAGTATTTATATCTATATGGAATAAACACGCTGCTTTTTGTCCAGTTATGTCTTGCCCAGAAGAAATGTCCGTAATAACATTAAGAACTTCTTGACGTTCATCTAATTCAATGTCTACTTGAGAATTTGTACGCATGGACCATTCTGAAAACTCTTTATCATCGTAATATGCGGCACTGGTAACTAACTTCTTTCCACATAAGTGCATTTTTTCAAAACTGTCAAATTCACATACCTGCTGAATATTGACAGCCAATCTATTGGAGACTATTCCGAAATAATCCATAATTGCAACAAGTGCTTTGGCTGAAAACGCATAAAACGTCTCTATGTCAACATCTGAGTCGACTGTTTTGTTATAATTAACGTCAATTCGGTTATTTAGAATCGCAATGCTGTATTGTTGATTTTGAGTAACAAAGCCAAGATTTGCGGTAGTTATAATTCTATTAGATGGAATTTCTATTTGTTGACTGTTAATAATATTGGGTAAAAAGGTTTCTTGGGTTTCGGCGTTAATCTTATTCATAAGAGCAGTGATTACATCGGGGAGCGGTGCAATTGTGAACTTCCCGAATACTGACAACTGATAATTTAGTGCAACAGACATTTTAACATCCTCCCTGCTATTCTCGGCTAAAACATAGTAATTCTTATTAACTCGAAAAAAATACCTATTAATAGAAGCCATCAGATGCATCAGCCTTTCATACAACTCTTAATAACAGTCTCAATAGGGGTAACTGTTGTACAAAAGTATGCAACAACCTTGAATATATTAACCGATGTCCTCTTTTATTTCAGCAAACACTGGAGTTTTGAAATTAGTACTCCGCGCTGACTTGCTTTTAGTTCACACTCCCAAATTCGCAACACCGTCCAGCCGCGCGCCTCGAACATGGCCGTTACCTCTTTGTCGTGCTTCATGTTCCGCTCGCGCTTTTTCTGCCAGTATTCCTGATGATCGGCAGGACGTGTATTCCGGCAGTCATGCCCATGCCAGAAGCAACCATCTACAAACACGGCTATTTTCCTCTTTGGAAACACAAAATCGGGATGCCCTTTTACTGGGTAGTTTCTCCGCCAGCCCGTGATCCCGTTTTTCTTAAATATTTCAATTAGCCGCAGTTCGGTGGACTTGTTCTTTTTGGATTTGACCTGTCGCATAATGTCAGAGCGTTTTTCCGCATCAAAAACATCCGCCACGACAGATCACCTGGCTTCAAATTCTATGCGAAGGCTGGGATCGGTTTCCGCCTCCAGCACGATTTTATTGTATCGGTCAATGATACCGGAGAGCGTGGAGTTTCTCTTGGCCTCGTCAAAGAGACTGTGCTCGTAGACGTTAGCGGACAAGAACTGCTGAATGTCCCACACTTCAACGCGCCCGGCCAGACCGGCGTCCTCGGCAAGATTGAGAGCGGTATGTACGCGCTCGAAAATCGTGATGATGACGGGGTGGCAACCGGCGCGGAGATTTGCCTTGCATTTTTCAATCAGCAACGCGCCGGGCATAGTCGTACAGTGAATGACCGTATTGCCAATGACAAAATCACCGTTGCGATCTGTGGGGCCGTCGGCCACGGATGCTCCGTGAATTTCAAAAGAACCTTCCGGCAGGATTAGGCAGAGCTTCGCCGCGACAAGATGTTGCAACACTGTGCCGAGATACTGCGTGCCGGGATTTTGCTTTTGACGCTTCTTCGCCTGCTCGAACAGATCGTCCAGGTTTGCGCCGATTGTTTTGGATGTGTCGGCGGTCAGGACGAACGGCTGATTTCTAAAGTATTCGCGCACCTGCTCGGCCCAAAAGTCCTCGACCACAGAAAAATCTACAGATTCCTCCGCATTCCATGCATTCAGAAAGTCCACATATTTAATCATCAGGCCCATGCTGCCCCGGCTGGTTCTTCCGCCTTCGGAGGATAGTTGCTGGGTAATGCCGTGTTCTCTCAAAATTTTCTTCAAGTTGGCCCCGCCAAGCCCCGCTACCTGTCCTTTACTGCTTGTCTGGAAGTCGTCGGGGTTCAACGGGAATGCCTTATCTCTCACCATGCGGGTAAACTGCACAACCAAAGAGAGAGGCCCTTTCGTAGTAATATGGTTTTCAGCTTGAAAGACTCTCAAGCGTTCTTCGGGACTAATCATTATATACCGCCTCCGCAATTTTGGTTAGGAATCGCTCCCCTATAAACTGCGCGACCGGCGCGGCCACTGCGTCGCCCATCGCTTTATATCCGTCGTTATAACTCCCGGGAAGTTCAAAGCTGTCTGGCGCTCCCATCAGTCTGGCCGCTTCGCGCACAGTCAAAAGCCGCGCGTGTATCTGACCATTTTTTTTGACTACAAGATACTGCTTACTGCTCCCGCCTTCCGGCGTCCGCAAGCAACCGGCAATTCCATCAAAGCGCAGCTCCAACTGCTGCGTTCCGTTCCTCGTCCTGCGATAGCCTGTGGCGTACACAGTGTCGTGCGCCCGCAATTTGCTCCAATGCCGTTCGGGAACCAGACGTAAAACATCGTCTTTATCAAAGGTTGCGTTATCCTCGACAATATCTTTGAGGGATACGGCACGGCGCGAGGGCTTTTCCGTATGCCACCAGACCCATCCCGGCAGTTCACGGCCCAATTGCGTTGCGGCGCTGTTATGGAGCCAGCATGGCCCGTCACCCACCAATTCCTCTGGAATGGGACAATCCTCCTGCACGGCGATAATGAATACTCTCGGTCTGGACTGTGGAACGAAGTGGAACGCATTCAGCAAAACAGCTCCGCAGCGATACCCTCTTTCCACAAGCGCCAAATGAAGAACCCGGTAATTATCGCCGCCGTTTGTCGAAAGCAGACCCGCCACGTTCTCCAGCAAGAGAATCTTCGGTTTATCGTCCATCTCATCCAACACTCGCAACCATTCCCACACCAAACCGCTGCGGGACGCATGGATTCCGCCGATAGAACCCGCCAGAGATAAGTCTTGACAGGGAAAGCTGGCCCATGAAAGATGAGCGAACGGTAGATCGGCCCCCTTGATGTTCTTGATGTCATCCAGAACAAACCGTTCGCACCCGAAATTGGCTTCATAGACGGCGGCCTTTTGTTCGCTGATGTCGTTTGCCCAAACAGGCGCGAACATCCCCCTTAGTCCATACGCCACAAGGCCGCTACCAGCAAAAAACTCATGCATCGTCCAAGGAGCAGAAGATAGGTCAATATTCTGTTTTTGATACACGGTGCTTTGAAGAATCATTTCTTTCCCTACCTTGTCCTCGTTTATCGCTTGTCGGTTTCTCGGCGTTTTCCGGGATAATCCAGATACGACTCATGCGCGATGCGCCTGCTATGCGGTTTTCTTTGCATAATATCTGAACTTGCCGCGGGGTCACACCCCATTTTTCGGCGGCTTCTTGAACCGTTATATATCCATTCACTTGCGACACCTCATAATCACTATGGATGCGAACACTACATCAAATATATTATATTCGTTTAAGCGAAATAAAGCAAGCCTTGACCTGCAATTTACAGAAGAAAGATCACAAAACGCCCGTGAGGTATCCTCCCCACGGGCGGCGTGCCATCACTTCTTTCCTTGCTGTAAGTTCTGGATATTCTTCTTCGCCAACTCGCTGGCCGCTTTTCGGCGCTCTGCGCTGTATGGGGCAATCAGCTTGAAACTGAACCGCCCTTTCCTGATCTCAAATGTCAGGCATCCATTTTCATCATCGTCCACCAACCAGCACTCGGACGGATACTTTCCCGCATACTCGTTCAAACGGTTTTTGAGGGAAGTATTGTAGGTACACACCTCTATGATGGGGCTTGTCTCGTCAAAAAAGACGCTGGTCGTCTTTTGCTTCTTGGAAAGACCTGTTCTCATAAAACCTCCGTATTTTCATAAATTTTCTCCGGCTCTACACCGGCAAAAGTAGGCAGATTTTGGGATAGAAAGCATCCAAACGATATATGATTCAGTTCAGATGCCTCTATCCGCAAAAATCCTATTTTCTCAGGTCTACACGGGATTACCGCTCATCCCGATTATACCGCCGCGTTTGACTGCGTTTCTGCTCTTTTTCCGCCTGTTCCTGCCGCTTAACGGCGGCCACCGTTTCGGCTACGCGCTCCGCCCCATAGGCCCGGCACAGCCGGTGATAATCTCTGGCGGTCTCCTGCAATTCTGCATTTTCACCCTTGATCTCGGCTAACTGCTTTTTCAAATACGGAACCTCCGTATCATATTTTCGTTGCAGCAGCTCGAATTTCTGGCAGACATCCAGATAAGCCCGGTAAACGGAGCGCACTACCTTGACGATCTTCTCCAGCAACGGTTTGGATTTTTTCTCCCGGTAGGATTTTGCGGACTCCATTCGATCGGGAAGCGGCAACAGCTCCTCCGGGTCGGAGGAATACTCAGCTGCCAGCTTCTCCATGTGCTTGAGTTTAGGCGCTAATAGGCGGAGTTCGGTCTGCGCTTCTTTGGTAGATTTTTCGGCCTTTGCTTTATCTTCCTGAAGCTGGCCGATCTCCGTTAGAACTTCAGATTTTGCTTCTTGCAGCTCCGCCAGACGCGCCTGCTCTCTTTCCACCTTAAACTGCGTCACTGTCAGATGTTCCTCAGAGCTGCCGAGCTCACCGCGCTCCACATCAGCGTATCCGGCCTCACGCATATACTGGAAGAAATCGTCCTGCAACACACTATACGATTTTTTGAGGACAGGCTTGCCCTTTGCCGTTTTCAACGGTTCGCCGGTGACTTCATCTAAAACCGGCTTGGACGCCCATTTCTTGCTCATGCTGACCTGCATGACCGTTTCTTTCACCTTGCCCACCAGCGACTTGTCCTTGCAGCGTTTGGACCAACGGATCTGTTTTTCCACTACTGGCACATAGACCACATGAAGGTGGTAGTGGTACACATCCTGCCCCAACGCCTCAGACATAGCCCGGTTGCGCTCGTCAGCGTGCATGACCGCCGACAGAATGTACTGCTCGCCGCCCACGATTTTGATTGCAGCCTGGTATGCATCGTGGTAAAATTGTTTTGCGAAGTCATATCCGCCGTGGTTGAAAAAGTAGGCGGAGTTTACATCGAAGATCAGCTCGCCATAGCGGAAAGCGTCCTCTTTGATGCCCCGTGTGGAGATAATTCCGTCTGCCACCATCTGTTCAAACTGTTCCAGATAGCCGCTGCCCGGTTGCTTGAAGTGGACATTCAGATGTGAGCGTTCCGGGACTATATCCTGGTTGACATACGATTCTTTTTCGCGCTCGTTGTGCTGCTGCGCGTTTTTCAGTTTGGGTGTGGTCAGTCTCATGTTTCTTGCGCTGGTACGATGGATACCGTCGCCTCTTGCCATAGAACTCCTTTCTCGCCCCACAAGGGCGGTTGAGATGTGGGTAGCTTTTGGGGATGCACTTCTGCGGAAGTGTAATAACCCACTAT
>CDZK01046744.1_pt1 | contig 10878 bp, 6 predicted proteins | sample 557401 | NCBI WGS metagenome assembly CDZK01 (sample SAMEA3182108, study PRJEB8094) | gut metagenome | biome: human; feature: gut; material: Stool; isolation source: human stools | place: Canada | collected 2013-04-25 | reverse complement strand
AGCGCCATCGCCAAGGCCATCCACAAGATGAGCAACCGGGCCGACGGCCCCTTCATCGAAGTCAACTGCGCCGTGCTCCATGAAAATCTGATCGAATCCGAGCTCTTCGGCTACGAAAAGGGTGCTTTTACCGGCGCCTCTTCCACCGGAAAGATCGGCAAGATCGAGCTTGCAAACCACGGCACGCTGTTTCTCGACGAGATCGGCGAGCTCCCCCTCCACATCCAGTCCAAGCTCCTCCAGCTCATTCAGGAAAAGACCATCGAGCGCCTCTCCGGCAACCGGCGGATCTCCCTGGACTTCCGGCTGATCGTAGCCACCAACCGGAACCTGGAGGAGGAAGTGCAGCGGGGGCTGTTCCGCTCCGACCTTTTTTACCGGCTCAACGTCATCCGCATCCACATCCCGCCCCTGCGGTCCCGGAAGGAGGACATCTTCCCCCTGGCCCACCAGTTCCTGGCCCGCTTCAGCGGCGAGTATGGAAAGAATCTCACCTTCAGTCCCCGCTTCCTGGCCTTTTTGGAGCAATATGACTGGCCCGGCAACGTCCGGCAGCTGGAAAACCTGATCGAGCGGCTGGTCATCACCGTTCAGGACCCCATCATCGACACCACGGCCCTGCCGGTGGAATACACCGGCGACGCAGTCCCCCCGGCGGAACTGCTGGCCCAGCGGGGGTCCCTTGCGGAACGGATGGACGCCTATGAGGGTGAGATCATCCGGGATACCTACCGCCGCTGCGGCACCACTGTGGCGGTCGCCAAGGAGCTGGGAATCTCCCAGGCCACCGCGGCTCGAAAAGTGGCCAAGTACGTCAGCGGCAAAGCCGGAGAGAGGAGCGCCACATGAGCCTGGTCTCATTAAAAACCGAACTGCGGCAGGAGCTCAAGCTCACGCCCCAGCTGCTCCAGTCCATGGAAGTTCTGCAGATGAACGTACAGGACCTGGCGGAATATCTCAGCCGGGCCAGCGAGGAAAACCCCCTGCTGGAGGCGGAGAGCCCCGCCAGTCTGCAAAACGCCTACGCCCAGCTGCGCCGGGCCGCCAGCTGGCTGGACGCCGGTCCCCAGGGCGGCACCTTTCTCCACGAGGACGGGACCGTACCGGAGCGGGGCGCCGCAGATCGGGAAACGGAGAGTCTCGCCGCCTTCCTGCGGGATCAGCTGGAGCGGCGGCACTTGGAAAAACCCCTATTGGCGTTGTGTACATACCTGGCAGAGCTGGTGGATGAGGACGGGTATCTTGCACCGGAGGATCTGGAGAGTCTGGAGGAGTTGAATCTGCCCCAGGAACTGACGGACCGTGCCCTGACGGAACTGCAGTCTCTGGACCCGCCGGGCGTGGGCGCCCGGGACCTTGCAGAGTGCCTGGTGCTGCAGCTGCGGCGCCAGGGCGCCTGCCAGGTGTCCATCGACATCGCCGCCCAGTTTCTGCCGGAGCTGGGCCGCAAGCACTACGGCCCCATCGCCCGGGCGCTGGGCATCACCGTTGAAGAGGTCCAGGCAGCGGAGAAGATCATCGCCGGACTGGACCCCCACCCGGGGCGCGCCTTTGAGCCGGCGGAGCCTACGGTCTACGTCCAGCCGGATGTGTTCATCGTAGAGCTGGAGGGACAGCTCAAGGTGGTGCTCAACGACTACTACCTGCCCCGCATGTCCATCAGCACCTACTACGCCCGGCTCCTCAAGGAGTCGGATGACGCCAAGACCCGGACCTATCTCCGGGAGAAGATGCAGCAGGCCAAATGGCTGCTGGGCAGTCTGGAGCGCCGCGGCAATACGCTGCGCCAGTGCGCCGAGGCCATTCTGGAGGCTCAGCGCCCCTTCTTCACCGGGGAGTCCACAGAGCTTTCCCCCATGCGCCTCTCCGCCCTGGCAAACCAGCTGGGCGTCCACCCCTCCACCGTGTCCCGTACCGCCCGGGGCAAATACCTCCAGTGCCGGCAGGGCACCTACCCCCTGCGATACTTTTTCAGTCTAGCTGTGGGGGCATCGGGCCCCTCCCGCCAGGCCGTCAAGCACAGGCTGCTGGAGCTGGTCCAGAAAGAGGATCCCCGCCATCCCCTCAGTGACCAGAAGCTCTCCCAGCTTCTGAGCACCCAGGGCGTCCAGGTGGCCCGGCGGACAGTGGCCAAGTACCGTTTGGAACTGGGGATCGGAAGTTCCACCGCCCGGAAGCGGGCCTGATGTCCCCCACCGAAAACAGCGCCTCCGTCCCTTGGGACGGAGGCGCTGTTCTGCTTTTGGACCGTTCCCGGCGCTTACACGCCGGCGGGCAGTTCTCCTGCCCCCGTCTCCGCAGCGGTGCCCTCCGCAGCGGTGCCCTCCGCAGGGGGCTGCTTGCGGCGGGGACGGCGGTGGGTCAGATTGTCGATGACAGAGTAGTACACCGGCGTAAAGAGCAGCGTCACCACGGTGGAGATCACCATGCCGCTGATCATGGTAATGCCCATGTCGCTCATCATCTCGTTGGTGTCGCCCCAGCCCATGGCCATGGGGACCATGGCGAGGATGGTGGTGAGCGTGGTCATCATCACCGGCCGCACCCGGAGCGGGCAGGCCTTCAAAATGGCCTCTTCCCGGCTCTCGCCCATATTCCGGCGGATCTTGATGTACTCCACCAGGATGATGGAGGAGTTGACCACCGTACCGGCCAGCATGATAATGGCCACTAGGGAGATCATGGACATATCCCGTCCCGTTACCGGCAGGGCAAACAGTGCGCCGGTAAAAGCCACCGGCAAGATCATCATCACGATCACCGGCATGACAAAGGACTCAAACTGGGCAGCCAGGATGAAATACACCAATCCCAGCGCCACCAGCAGCGCCAGCAGCAGATCGCCAAAGCTCTCCATCATGTCGGAGTAACTGCCGGTGATTTCGGCGGTATAGCCCTCAGGCATGGTGTAGCCGTCCAGAATAGCGGTGATCTGCTTGGTGATCTCGGTGGTGTTGCCGCTGATGGTATCACCGGTGATGGTCACCACCCGGGACTGATTGGAGCGGTTGATGCTCTGGGGCGCCTGCTCCACGGAGATCTCCGCCACCGTGGAAAGGGGTACATAGCCGCCCCGGCTGGAGGCAATGGGCATGGAGCGCAGGGCATCCAGGCTCTCGGAGGCCGCTCCGTCGCCCCGGACGATCACGTCCAGTTCCTGGTTATCGATGGTGACGGTGGTAGCGGTGGCGCCGGTGAGCTCCGCCCGGACGGCGGCGCCCACAGTGGCGGCAGTCAGACCGTACTGGGCGGCCGCCTCCCGGCGCATGGACACCTTCACCTGGGGCACCTGTTCGCTGAGGGAGTTGGTAACGTCCACAGCGTCAGGGAGCGCGGAGATCTGGCTCGTCAGGTCCCCGGCGATCATGGCCAGGGTGTCATAATCGTCGCCAGTGATCTCCACACTGATGTCGTCGCCGGTCATCGCGGTCATCTGAGAGGCGCTGGCGGTGATCTCACAGCCGGCAATGTCCTGCAGCGCCACCCGCAGGTCGTCCGCCACATCGGAGCTGCTGCGGGTCCGCTCGCTCTTGTCCACCAGGTTCAGCCCGATGGTGGCGGATTCCGCCTGAGACATGGCGTACACGCTCTCCAGCTCCGGCACGTCCTGCTGGACGATTTCCGTGATCCGGTCGGCGATGGCGCTGGTTTCCTCCACTTCAGAGCCGATGGGCATGGACACGCTGATGGAAACGGTGCCCTGGTCCATCTCCGGGATCAGGACCATATTGGTGGACAGGCAGCACACCGCAAAAATTGCCACCATGGCAACCGATACCAGCATTCCGGTTTTCAGGTGGTAGACGAAGTACCGCAGCAGCCGCTGGTAAAGGCTGCTGAGCCGTCCGATCCATCCGCTGATTCGTGCCACCAGGCCATTGGAAGGCCGCCGGGACTTCTTCAGTGCCTGCTGGCGGACCTTGTTCTCATCCAGCATCATGTAGCACAAAAGGGGTACCAGCGTCAGGGCGATCACCAGGGACGACAGGATCAAAAAGGCGATGGTCAGGGAGAAGTCCTTGAACATCATCCCGGCGATGCCGCCGGAGAGGCCCAGGGGCAAAAATACGGCCACAGTGGTCAGCGTGGACGCCATCACGGAAGAGGTGACCTCCTTGGTTCCCTCCACGCAGGCACTGAGCCGGTCATGGCCCTCCGAGGCAAAGCGGTAGATGTTTTCCAGCACCACGATGGAGTTATCCACGATCATGCCCACGCCCATGGCGATGCCGCCCAGACTCATCATGTTCAGCGTCAGGTCGAACACGTTCATCAGGATAAACACCGTCAGGATGCACACCGGCATGGAGATGGCGATGGTCATGGTGGCGCCCCAGCGGCGCAGGAACAAAAATACCACGATGGCCGCCAGCACCACGCCCAATGCGATGTTCTGCAGCGCGGACTCCACAGCCAGGTTGATATAATCCGAAGCAAGGTAGGGAGCCGCATAGTGGATGGAGGGGTTTTCCGCCGTCAGTTCATCCAAGCGTTCCACCACTGCCTCAGAGGTGGCCACCTCGTTGGCGCCGGACTGCTTGGAGATCTGGAGCAGCACGCAGCTGGTGGTGTCCATATCCGCGATGGTGTCGGGGTCCGTGGTCTCCAATGCCACGTTTGCCACCTCGCCCAGGCGGACCGTACCGCCGGTGGGCAGAGGGACCAGCATATTGGCCACGTCCTCCACCGACTGGAACTTAGCGTCGGTACTGACCGTCAGCTTCTTGGAGCCGCTTTCCAGATCGCCGCCGGGATAGAGCAGATTCTCCGCCGCCAGGATCTGGGAGATATAGCTGTTGGAAAGGCCCAGCTCCGCGGTCCGGGCGGCATCCAGCTCTACGGCGATCTGCTGGTCTACGCCGCCGTAAACATCCACGGAGGCCACGCCGTTGATCCGCTCCAGCGCCGGCACCACCACGTCGTCCGCCAGGGACTGCAGATCCGCCAGGTCCTCGCCCATCAGGGCGATCATGGCGGTAGGCATCATGTCGCTGACGTTGATGTTGACAATAACGGGATCCATGGCGCCGTCCGGCAGGGAGAGCATATCGAACTGCTCCCGCAGCTTGGTGGCGGCGATGTCCACGTCCGTGCCGTCCACATAGGTGATCTGCACCTGGCTGACGCCGTCGGATGAGGTGGATTCCACCTCATCCACGCCGGAGACCGACATGATAGCCGTCTCCAGCGGACGCGTCACCAGCTCCTCCATATCGCTGGGGCTGGCGCCGCTGTAATAGCACATGACCACTGCCGTCGGAAATTCCATATCCGGCAGCAACGCCATCTGCAGCTGGGTGGTGAACATCACGCCGAACACGCTGATCATGATAACAGCCAGCAGGGTGGTCACCTTATGATGGATGCAAAACTTTGCCGTACTCATCCGCCGTCAGTCCTCCCCGTCCACGATCCGGACCGGGGCACCGTCCTCCAGGTAGGCCTGGCCCACCACGACCAGCTGGTCCCCCTCCTGCAATCCGGAGGTGATCTCCGTCACGCCGCTGCTGGTAAGCCCGGTGGTCACTTCCACCTTCTTGGCAGTATCATCCGTTACGATGTAGACATACTGGGTATCGCCGCTGCTGAGGACGCACTCCGAGGGCACCACCACGGTGTTGTCGGAGCGATCCGTGTGGAACGTCACCTCCGCGGACATGCCGGAGAGCAGTCCGCTGACGTCCGCGGGCACGCCCAAAGTGACGGTATAGAGCTTGGTCTGCTGGTTGGCAGAGCGTTCCACCGCCCGGATGGTGCCGGTGAAGGCCTGACCGGCGGCGCTGACGGAGATGTCGGCGCTGTCCCCGATGGTCAGTTTGGGCACCAGGGTCTCCGCCACGGAGACGGTGACCTTCATCTGGTCAGCGCCGTCGATCACCGCCACCGGCATGGTGGTGGAGATGAAGCTGTTTTCCACGGCGTTCATAGTCACCAGGGTGCCGGATATGGGGGCGATCACGTTGCCGGCCCCGTCCACGTTTTCCAGTGCAGTGGAGAGCTGTTCCACGCTGGACTTGGCGCTCTCCATCCCGGCCTCCAGCTGGGCAAGCGTGGAGTTCCGGGTGGCGATGGCGGACTGGAGCTGCAGCTCCGCCTGATCGATCTCCGTCTGGGAGGCGGCACCGATCTCAAAGAGAGCCTTGAGGTCGTTCACATTTTTCTGATACAGATCGATCTGAGACTGGAACACCGCCGCCTGATCCTGATAGCTCTGGACCGAGGACTGGTAGTTGATATTTGCCGCGTTGTAGGATGCGATGGTGCTCCCCAAGTCCAGCGTGCAGATGACATCTCCTGCGTTGACGATGTCTCCCGCCTCATAGTTGACCGCGGTGCACTTGGCCGCCATGGAAATAAAAATCGTGGAGGTATCCTCCGCCGCCACCTGGCCGGAAACGGTATTCTCGGTGGCAATGCTGTCCAGCGTAACGGACTGTATCTGCACGGCGGTTCCGGCGGCAGGTTCACTTTCCGGGTCCTCCTGCTCCTCACCGCTGCCGCAGGCGGTCAGGCCCAGTACCATGACAGCTGCCAGTGCAGCCGCCAGCCATTGTTTATTCTTACTCATGCGTTGCCTCCGAAATCAGGTATTCAAAAGTCCCCTGTCCACAGCCCAGCGATAAGTCCGATAGGCAGTAAACAGGTTGTGCCGGGCGGTGTCCACCGCCGTCTGCGCGTCGTCCAGGTCATCCTTGGCGTCCTGCAGCGCGTTCTTGGAAATGCTTCCCTGCTGGTACTTGAGTTCCATGGATGCGTATGTATCCTGCTGCAGCGCCAGGGCCGTCTGAGATGCCTTGAGGATCTGCTGCTGGTCCGTCACGGCATTGAACGCCGTGCGGAAGCTCAGTTCAAAGGACTGCACGGCAGCCTCATAGGTGTACTGTGCCGCCTTCCAGGTATGCTCGGCAGACTTTCGCTGGTAGGAGCTGATGCCCTTGCCGTCAATGGCATCTTCATAGGTCTCCTTGGCGTCGTTGAGCGTCTTCTGGGCGTCGAAGAGGGCATAGCTGACCTCCTTGGCCGCGGCCAGATCCTTTTCCAGGTCCATGGCGGCGATCTGCTCATCGGTGACGTCCGGGATCTCCCCCAGCTTCAGTGCACCGGTCTGCTCCGCGCCGATCATCACTTCCATTTGGACGATGAGATTGTCCAGATTCATCTCCACCGTCTCCAGGTTGCTTTTGAGCTGGGTACGGCCGCTCTCCGTCTGCTGAAGCTGCAGGGCGGAGATCTGCCCCAGATCATAGCGCAGCTCCATTTCCTGCACCGTACGGTTCATGGCCGCAAGAGACCGCTGGAGCTGTTCGTCGGTGTTCTGCAGTTCCAGGATGTTGATGTAAATGGTCTCCGCCGTCTTGATCATCTGATCTTCCGTGTTGCGCAGCTGGCGGACGACAGCGTCGTAGTCGTCCTGAATCTTGCCCTCTTTCAGATCGTCAAACTGCTCCTTGAGGGCGTCGTAACTGGACTGCAGGGAATCAAAGGTCATTCCGCCTGCCGCCTCCGGATAGGCGATGGAGACATACTGCAGCTTTGCGATGTCATTGAGCTGATCGCGCAGGTCCTCCTGCATCTTGTCAAAGTCAATCTCGTCGATGGACGCAATGCTCTCTTCCAGCATCAAAACCGTCAGGTTGTTCTCCCGCATCCGGCTCTCCAGGTTGGCAAAGGACAGCTGTCCCACCGGGTCTGGAGCCGGGATCTCGGTCTCGGCGTCCTGCTGGGGCTCCTCAGTCTCCCCGGCAGTGCTCTCACCGTCCGTCACGGCGGTCGTTTCGCTGCTTTGATTTTCCGTCGGTGCGCTCTCTTCGCTCTGGGCGGCCTCCGCCGGAGCGCCGTCCTCCTCCGCCACGGCCGCCGTGACCAGCAGTGAGCTGATCAGCGCCGCCGCCAGCACAAAGGCCAGGATTCGCTTCCGCATCATAACACTCCTCCATTGTATGTTTTCACAGCGTTTTGACTTTACGCTGTCAAGTTTAAGCCAAGATTGAAACAGATCATAAAGTTTTTCCCGCCGTCACAGCGTCACCCGGAAACGGGCCCAGGCGCCGTATTCGCTCTCTGCCGTCAGCGTCCCCCGGCAGCCTTGGACGATGGACTGGGCAATGGCCAGCCCCAAGCCGTAGCTGCCGTTGCCGGGCCGGGCCTTGTCACAGCGGTAAAACCGCTCGAAGATATGGGGCAGGTCCTCCCGGGAGATCCCCTGGCCGGTGTTGTAGACCTCGATGACAAACCGCCTCCCCTCCCGCTGCAGCTTCACGGACACCTCGCCTCCGCTGCGGCCGTATTTGAAGGCATTGTCCAGCAAAATCGCCATCAGCTGCCGGATGCGGGCAGGGTCGCCGGTATAGCCGCATCCCTCCGGGATCTCCATGGTATAACGGATATTCTGCTCGAAGGCCATGCTCTCAAAGGGCAGTGCGGACTGATAGACCACCTCGGACAGGGAAAAGCGGATCCGCTGCTCCGGTGTTTCCGCGCCGTCCTCCAGGCAGGCCACGTCCAGCATCTGGCGGATCAGCCCCTGCATCCGCTCCGCCTCGGACCGGATACAGTCCATATACTTGTTCTCCCCCAGCTCATCCTGCAGCACGGCAGCGTTGACGCTGATGGCAGCAAGGGGCGTTTTCAGCTCATGTCCGGCATCGGAGATGAACTGTTTTTGCTTTTCAAAGGCCGCCACGGCAGGCCGGAGGATCAGCTTGGAGAGAAAGATGCTTATCAGGATCACGACCAGCAGGATGGGCACTCCTAAAATAGCCATTGCCTTGAGCAGATGGCGGGAAAACAGCGTCTCCAGTCCCTGGCTGCTGTCCATCATGGCCACGTAATAGCCGTAGGGCTTCTCCACTTTATAATACCGGAATCCGCCGCACTTACCGCCGCCGACGGCCCGCTGCGCCGCCTGGCGGATCACTTTTTCCACCCCCGCTGTCTCCGGAGATACCTCTTCCCCCCGAAAATCCGTCAGAACGCGGAGCTGTCCCTCCCGGTCCAGCTCCGCGCCGTACAGCGGCGTATTGGTCAGCGCCACCAGTGCCTCCTTGTCCAGGATCAGCGTCCCCAGGAGGGGTCCCTTTTCCAGTTTGATCTGGCTCTCGCCCCGTACGCCCTCGTCGCTTTCCGCCAGGACGGCCAGGAGCTGCTCCGTCAGTTGGCCGCAGGTGTAGACCACGGACAGATGGGTCACCATGTTGGCCAGCAGCACCAGCAAAAACAGCACGCCCACCGTCATCCACACGATCTTGCGCCGCAGTTGTGCGATCATGGCTGCACCTCCAGATGATACCCTGCGTTGCGGATGCTTTTGATCTGCACTTCGGAGTGGAGCGCCCGGAGTTTTTTGCGCAGGAAGGAGATGTAGACCTCCACGTTGTTGTATTCCGCCTCGCTCAGAAGTCCCCACACCTTCTCGCAGAGCAGGTTTCGGGGCACGATCTGATTTTTATGCACCAAAAGGCACTCCATTACCAGGAATTCCTTGGGGCCCAGCCGGATGCGCTCCTCTCCCCGGCACAGCTCCAGCCGCCGGTGATCCAGCCGGATGTCCCCGAAGGACGGGTCCTCTTCCAGCGGCATGTCCTTCCGCCGGGTCAGCGCCCGGACCCGGGCCAGCAGTTCCCCGGTGTCGAAGGGCTTGGTCAGGTAGTCGTCCGCGCCGTGGTCCAGCCCCCGGATCCGGTCCTCCACGCTGCTGCGGGCCGTCAGCATCAGTACCGGCGTCTCGATGCCCGCCCGGCGCAGCTGCGTCAGCACTTCCAGGCCGTCCAGCTCCGGCAGCATGATGTCCAGGATCAGCAGATCATAAAGCCCGGTCAGGGCGCAGTCCAGGCCGGCTACGCCGTCCGCTGCCAAGTCCACGGCATAGCCCTGGTGCTCCAGCAGCCCCCGCAGGCCTTCGGCCATTCCCCGTTCATCCTCCACGATCAAAAGCCGCATGCCACGTCTCCTCTCTCCGGACCTCCCGGCAGCAATTCAGATATAGGCTACACCCGCCGCAAGACTTTCGCAAGTCCATTTTTGAGATTTTTGTGTCAAAAACCGTGAAGGATTTCCCCGAAAACACCGGAAGGTCTTGATTTTTTTTGCAGCAGCCGCTAATATAGAATTCACCGTGTACCACGTTCGTGTGATACTGATTTTTCCGGGGCAAAAGGAGCATCCAAAACCCATGAACGACCACGTTCCCCATTGCCCGGCGCAGCAGTCCGCCAAGGCGGCAGACATTGTGGCGCTGGGCGAAATTCTGATCGACTACACCCCTCTGCCGGACTCCGATGCCGGCATGGCAGTCTTTGAGCAAAATCCCGGCGGCGCGCCGGCCAATGTGCTGGCCTGCGCCGCAAAGCTGGGGCGCCGCACCGCCTTTGTCGGCAAGGTCGGCGACGATCTCCAGGGGCGCTTTTTGGCGCAGACGCTCCAGCGCATCGGTGTGGATACCCGGGCGCTGCTGGTGGATCCCCGCTATTTTACCACGCTGGCATTCGTAAAACTCTCCGAAACCGGGGAGCGAAGCTTTTCCTTTGCCCGCAAGCCCGGCGCGGATACCCAGATCACGCCGGAGGAGCTGGACCGGGATCTGATCGCAAACTGCGGCATTTTTCACTTCGGCTCGCTTTCTTTGACGGATGAGCCGGTGCGCTCCGCCACAGAGGCTGCCGTAAAGCTTGCCAAGGCCTCCGGCGCCATCATCGCTTACGACCCCAATTACCGTCCGCTGCTGTGGGAGAGCCGGGACCAGGCCATGGAGCAGATGCGCCGTCCCCTTTCCACAGTGGATCTTTTGAAGGTCTCCGACGACGAGATCGCGCTGCTCACCGGGGTGGACGATCTTGCCCAGAGTGCCCGGCTGCTGGTGGACCGGGGCATCCGCTGCGT
>CDZK01008997.1_pt1 | contig 11046 bp, 7 predicted proteins | sample 557401 | NCBI WGS metagenome assembly CDZK01 (sample SAMEA3182108, study PRJEB8094) | gut metagenome | biome: human; feature: gut; material: Stool; isolation source: human stools | place: Canada | collected 2013-04-25 | reverse complement strand
CGGTTTCCACCTTGTCAATATCCTCTGCCTTGGGCAGGGTGAACGGATGATGCATGGCCATCCAGCGGCCCTCCTGCTCGCTGTACTCAAACAGCGGGAAGTCCACCACCCACAGGAAGTTGAACTTGTCGGGGTCGATCAGGCCGTACTTGCGGCCGATTTCCAAACGAACCTGGCCCAGCGCGGTGCAGGCCTTGACCCAGTCAGCATCGCTGACGATCAGCAGCACGTCGCCGGTTTCCAGCTCCATCGCCTTGTACAGGGCTGCCTTTTCCTCTTCGGTCAGGAACTTTTCAAAGCTGGAAGAAGTGCCTTCCTCGGTCAGGCGGCTGAATGCCAGGCCCTTAGCGCCATAAGTCTTGGCAACCTCGCCCAGTTTGTCAATGTGCTTGCGGGTCAGCTTGCCAGCCAGGCCCTTGGCATTGATGGCGCGGATGCTGCCGCCCTGCTCCAACACTGCGGCAAAGGGCTTAAACTCGGTGCCATCAAAAATGTCGGTCACATCCACAATTTCCAGGCCAAAGCGGGTATCCGGTTTATCGGAGCCAAAACGGCCCATAGCCTCGTCCCACGGCATGCGCACGAACGGGGTCTGCACATCCACGCCCAGCATTTCTTTCCACAGGCGCTTGATCAGACCTTCGTTGATGGTCATGATATCGTCCTCATTGACAAAGGACATTTCCTCGTCCACCTGGGTGAACTCCGGCTGGCGGTCAGCGCGCAGGTCCTCATCGCGGTAGCAGCGGGCGATCTGGAAGTAGCGGTCAAAGCCGGACAGCATCAAAATCTGCTTGTACAGCTGCGGGCTCTGCGGCAGGGCGTAGAAATGGCCGGGCTGCACACGGCTGGGCACCAGATAGTCACGGGCACCTTCCGGCGTGGACTTGATCAGGGTCGGGGTTTCAATCTCGGTAAAGTGGTTATCGCAGAAATAGCTGCGGATGATCTGCATGATCTTGCTGCGCAGCACAATGGGCTCGTGCATCGAAGGACGGCGCAGATCCAGGTAGCGGTAACGCAGGCGCAGGTCATCGTTGACGTTGATATCATCGCGGATTTCGAACGGCGGGGTCTGGGCTTCACTCAGAATGCGCAGTTCGCTGACATACAGCTCCACATCGCCAGTGGCGATCTTGGTGGTCTTGGCGGCGCGCTCACGCAGCAGGCCGCGGCAGATCACAACATACTCGCTTTTCAGGCTTTCTGCTTTAGCAAAAACGTCTTTCGGCGTATCCTCATCAAAAACAAGCTGCAAAATACCGGTTGTATCGCGCAGGTCGGCAAAAATAATACCGCCTTTGTCGCGTGCACGGGCGATGGAACCGCAAACGGTCATCTCCTGGCCAACGTTTGACATACTCACTTCGCCGCAATAGTTGGTACGGCGCAGGCTGCCCATCGTTTCCATAGGTAACTCCCCTTTTCTGTTAAGTGACAATTTATTATACAGCGGTTTGCACTGTTTTGCAAGGAACCCCCGCATTTTTCCCCGAAAATACGCATTTTGCCTTGTTCTTCGCCTTTCCTGCCCCGCTGCAGCTTCTAACTCCTAACTCTGTTCTCCCAGTTCCAGCCGTTTGAACCCTTCGCCTTCCACCTCGTTCGCCTGCAGCATCACGATAAAACTGCCGGGGTCAATGCGCTTGGTTTCGCGGTTGATGATATACAGCTGCTTGGAGCTGCAGGCACACAGCACCACATCGCGCCCATCCTGGGAATAGCCGCCGTAACCTTTCAATATCGTGGAACCGCGGTCCACTTTTTCGCCGATCATCCTGCACACGGCGGGGCCGTCGCTCGTCACAATCAAAGCCATCATACAGGCGTTGAAACCGAACATCATCCGGTTGATGATGTAAGAGCACAAAAAATTGAAGATCAGGCCGTAAATGATGGAATCCACATCATGGAACACCAGCCCGTTTGCAAGGATGACCGCCAGCGCTGCCGCAAAGGTCAGGTTGCCGAACGGCATGTGCGGGTGGCGGGATTTGATGGCCATGGTGATAAAATCCAGGCCGCCGGTGCTGGAGTTCTGCATATAAATCAGCGCATCCCCCACGCCGCCGATCACACCGCCGCAGATGGTGGCCAGCATGCGATCCCCCTGGTACACCGGCAGCGCAGCCAGCACATAGTCCGTAAAAATGGCAAACAGCACCATGCACCGCACACTGCGGAAAAAGAAATCCTTGCCCAGGTACTTGAAGCAGATCAGCACAATGGGGATGTTCATAATAATGTTGGTCACACCAATGGGCAGACCAAACAGGCGGAACAAAATGGCACCGATACCGGCCACACCGGTTACCGGCACCCCGGCCGCCACAGCAAAGCTGTACAGGCCAAGGGCCGAAACAAAACAGCCGATGACCTCCAGCGCCAGGTTTTTCCAGCGGGAATCCGTCATATCCTATCTCCTGCTTCCGCAGCTTGTGCGGGTATATTTGTGGGGGCAGCGGGCATTATTTGCCGCCCTTCTTGCGGTGGTAAGCAGACTTTTCGTCCTTCTGCTTCTGGGTCTGTGCCTGGGTGTTCTGCAGCTGGCGGCTGATCAGCACGGCTGCCACAATGCCGGCGCACACCACGGCAATGCCCACCGCCACATACAGCGGCAGTTTGCTGCTGGTTTGGGCGGCCTGTTCCTGGCGCTGCACCTGCTCCGGGTCCGGGGTCGGCTTTTCGGTCGGCTCCGGCGTGGCGGTGGGTTCCAGGGTGGGCATGGGGGTTGCTTCCGCCTGGGCGGCGGTGGGGTCTTTCAGGGTAGCCTTCGTGGTCGGGTGCGGCATGGCTGCAGCCGGGCGCTGAGTTGCCGTTGCCGCCGCGGGGGCCGATGTGGCGGCAGCAGCGGGGGGCTCGTCACTGGTATTGTTTTCTTTCTCCTGCTGCGGGGCCGCGGTAATGGCCGGGGTGGCTGTAGGCATCACCACAATATCCGGCGCGGGGTACACCTGCGGGGTACCGGTGGGTGGCAGCGTTGCCGCACTTTCCGGTGTGGAGGAACCGCCCGGCGTGGGGGCCGGGGTCGGGGTTGCCGTTTCCGGGGTGGCCGTGGGGGCAGTTTCCGGGGTGGAGGTTTCCGGCGTAGCGGTTTCACCCGTTGCGGTTTCCGCCGTTGCCGCCTGGCTCAAAGGTTCCTCCCCGCTGAAAAACCGCAGAATATCCCCCAGCACCGGGATGTCCAGCAGCGTTTCCACAAAGCTGGTCCGTGGGGTCTGACGGGTGCTTTCCGCATAGGCGGGCACTGCTGTTGCCACACACAGGCAAAGCGCCGCACACAATGCCAGCATACGCATGTTTGTTTGCTTCATGTAAGTGTTCCCCTTTTTTACATCTTTGGCTGTTCTGTAAAATCAAAAAGCCGGGGCATGCCGGTTTTGAACCCGCACTGCTCCGGCTTTGGTGCCCGATGATTACTTTACGGTCTTTTTGATTTTGGATGCGCTGTAGGTCTTCATCACGCTGGCGGAAAGGTTATTTTCCATCTCGGCGCCCTCTGCATAGAACTCGTCCTGCAAAGCATCGCTCTTCATAGCGTCCAGCAGATTATAGCGGCTCACAAAATCATCCACCGTGCCCTGCTCCATGGGGTCCAGGCTGCGCACGATCATGTAGCTCATGCCAAGATCGGCCACCGTCCAGTTGCCGGTACCGGCTGCTTTTACCGCATCGGTAATGCTGTTGCCGCCGTCATTGGTGTTGTAGCTGGACAGGTCCGAAGGCGTAAACAGACCGCTGCCGGTGTAATACAGTGCCTGGGTTGCTTCCACGCTGCTGCCCAGTGCGGTAAAGGCCTGCGGCACATAGGTCATTGCAGCACTGTACAGGGCAGATTCGCTGGTAGCCGCGGCCAAGTCTTCACGGCACTGGTTGGCCAGGGCTTCAATCTCGGCTTTCTGGTCGTCGCTGGCAAAGGTATAAGTGCTCTGGTCAAATAGCGGCAGCTGGACCAGCTCCAGGTAGTAGCAATCGTTGTTGATGTAATCGGCATATTCCTGCTCGGTGACCGGGCTGCTGCCGTTTTCGCCGTAGATCAGCTCCAGGCAGGCATCTGCCTTTTTGCTGTTCAGCTGGTACTTTTCCAAGGTTGCCTTGGAAATGCCGTTTGCTGCGTACAGATCGCTGTTATTCTCCCACTGGGTATCGGCGGTCTTGGCGGCTTCGGCGGTAGCGGCTTCGTCCAGTGTGCCGCCCAGCTCGTCAAACTTCTTTTCCACAGCTGCGTAATACTGCAGGCTGCGCAGGGTCAGGCGGGCAACGTAATCTGCGCCGTCGGTGGTAACTTCCTCGCCGTTAATGGTGCCGGTGCACTCAGCTTTCAGCACGGCTTTCACGTTGCTGGCGGTTTCGCCGGTGGCAAGCTTTGCTGCGCCGGAAGCGGTGTTGTAGGCGTTATACTGGGCCAGCAGGTAGATGCCGGCCGGGATATCAACGCCGCCAATGCTGCCCACGCTAGCCGGGGTGGACATGGCACAGCCCGTTACGCCCAGCAGCAGCATGACTGCCAGAGCCAGACTGATGAATTTTTGTTTCATGTTGTGGGGTCTCCTTACTATACTTTCAATTTGCCGCGCGGGCACCACCCGCAAATGGCAATGTAAAAACATTATACCGCGTTTGACCGCCCATTGCAAGCACGGTGTGGGGGCAAAATCGCCCGCTAAGCAACAAAAAAACAGGGCAGCCGTCCCAAAATGGCCAACCGCCCTGTTCTGTTTTTCCCTATTCCTGCCTCCGGGGCTGAAAGCCAGCCCGCCGGGCAGCTGAATTTACTGGCGCAGTGCCTGGATCACACAGTCCAGGTCATGTTCGTCCTCACAGACGATCTTGACCGGATGGCTGTAGTCCAGACTCATCATACCGAGAATGCTCTTTGCATCAGCAATGCTGCCCTTCATGTCATGCACGCCGACCTCATTGTAGCACTTGGCAGCGGCAGACACGATTCCCTGTACTTCCGCGAAGTTGGAAACCTTGACTTGTCTTACCATAATAATGACCTCCATAAATAAAACCCGGCACAGGCCATCATGCCTGCGCGGTAAGGGCAGAACCCACATTTCCTTTCCCTTACAGCTGCATTATAGCATAATTCTATCCGGCGTACCTATGTTAGATTCATTGTTGCCATTTTTTCATCGGGATGCACAAAAGACAAATTTGTTCATGTTCCGCTTTGTACAGGCTGCCAAAATTTTGTCGCTTTATTCACGAATTTTCTTTATTTTTTGACTTTTCTGATTTCAGTTTTTGTCTTTTCAGCTCTGTATTTTAACGGTTTTTGTTCCTGCTTTGGCAGGTTGCACATTCAAACTGTCCATTTGGCTTTTCCTTCCGGCAACATAATTTCATGTTCTGCCGAAAAGTGCTGATTTTTGCGGTTTTCGGCCAGGTTTTCAGCTCTGGGGCACGCCTTTCATGGTCAGGGCAATGCGCTTTTTGGCTGTATCCACGCTCAGTACCTTGACCCGCACCACATCGCCCACTTTCAGCGCATCTCTCGGGTTCTTGATAAACTTATCACTGATCTGGGAAACATGCACCAGTCCGTCCTGATGCACGCCGATATCTACAAATGCGCCAAAGTCAATCACATTGCGCACGGTACCTTTCAGCTCCATGCCGGGCTTCAGGTCCTCCAGCCCCATCACATCGCTGCGCAGCAGGGGTTTGGGCAGGCTGTCGCGCACATCGCGCCCCGGCTTGCACAGCTCGGACACAATATCCATCAGGGTGGGTTCGCCCACGCCAAGTGCTTCGCACAGGGCTTTGGTGCCGCGGCTCTTCACCCGTACCGGCAGGCTCTGCATCGCGTCCGTGCCGATCTCTTTGGCGTCACAGCCGCAGGCTTCCAGCAGGCCCTTGGCGGCGGGGTAGCTTTCGGGGTGGACGGCAGTTGCATCCAGCGGGTTCTTGGCACCCGGCAGGCGCAAAAAGCCTGCGCACTGTTCAAATGCCTTGGGGCCAAGGCCCTTGACCTTTTTCAGCTGCGCACGGGAGGTAAACGCGCCCTCCTCCTCACGCCAAGCCACAATATTTTTAGCGGTAGCGTTGGTAATGCCGGCCACACGGGCCAGCAGCGGGGCGGACGCCGTGTTCAGATCCACGCCAACGCTGTTCACGCAGTCTTCCACCACACCGTCCAGCGTTTCGTTCAGGCGCTTCTGGGGCATATCATGCTGGTACTGGCCCACGCCCACGGCCTTGGGGTCAATTTTAACCAGTTCGGCCAGCGGGTCCTGCAAGCGGCGCGCAATGGAAACCGCGCTGCGCAGGTTGACATCATACTGCGGGAACTCCTCCGCCGCCAGCTTGGACGCCGAATACACCGAAGCACCGGCTTCACTGACGACCATATATTGCAGGTGCAGCCCCTTTTCCTCGGCCAGTTCACGGATTACGGCGGCGGCAAACTCCTCGGTTTCATGCCCGGCGGTGCCGTTGCCGATGGCCATGACCTCCACCTCGTTTTTCAGCACCATGCTCTTGATGGTTTTCTTGGCCTGATCCACCCGCTTGAATTCCGGCACCGGGTATACCACGTTGGTATCCAGCACCTTGCCGGTGGGGTCCACCACAGCAACCTTGCAGCCCATGCGGTAGCCGGGGTCCAGGCCCATCACGGTTTTGCCGCGGATGGGCGGCTGCAACAGCAGCTGGCGCAGATTCTCGCCAAACACAGTGATGGCACCCTCGGCGGCCTTGGCGGTCAGTTCGGCGCGCAGTTCGTTTTCCAGGCTGGGGTGGATCAGGCGGCTGTAGGCATCCAGTGCCGCGGCTTCCACAATGGCAGCGCTGGCGCCGCCGGTCTTTTTGCGGGCGAACATCCAGGCCACAATGCCCCCGGCGCGCTCGGCTTCCACGGCAATGCTCACCTTCAAAAAGCCTTCCCGCTCGCCGCGGTCCAGGGCCAGAATACGGTGGCCAGGGATTTTGGCGACAGGCTCGGTATAATCATAATACTGGGTGTATACGCTGTCTTCGTCCTTAGCTTTTACGCTTTTGACCATGCCGAACGCATGGTAGTAGCGGCGCAGCTCGGCGCGGCAGTGAGCGTCATCGCTGATGGTTTCGGCAATGATATCTTGTGCCCCGGCCAGAGCGGCTGCTGCATCGGGGACTTCCTCGTTCAGGTAGTCATTGGCGGCTGTCTGCGGGTCAAAGTTAGCATCCTGCTTCAAGGTAGCATCGGCCAGCGGCTGCAGGCCGCGAGCGCGGGCGATACTGGCGCGGGTCTTGCGCTTGGGCTTATACGGACGATAGATATCCTCCACCTCGGCCAGTGTTTTGGCACCAGCCAAAGCGGCCTGCAGTTCCGGCGTCATGGCGTTCTGCGCTTCAATGGAGCCGGTCACTTCTTCTTTACGCTTATCCAATCCGCGCAGGTATTCCAGGCGGTCGCCCAAGTTGCGCAGCACCTGGTCATCCATAGAGCCGGTAGCTTCTTTGCGGTAGCGGGCAATAAATGGGATGGTGTTCCCGGCATCGATCAGGTCAATAGCACCCTGTACGTTTTTCAGGCTCAGGTTCAGTTCCTGCGCCAGCTGTTCGGCATGGTTCGGCATCTTTGTTCTCACTTTCTGTTTTACAAGGGATTTTCCACGCGGGATTTTCCAGCCTTTTTTGAAAAAAAGGCTTCGGCGAAAAAACTTTAGGTAATACCGCACAATTCCCGCCGGAGCGGTGCTTAAGCCGTAAGGCGGGAATTATGCGGTGTTGCCCTAATTTTGACCGTGCACACTCCCAACGGTTTGGCGGGGCATCATTTACCCCACACTGCTCTCTTCCCGGCGCTTTTTCCGGTGCAATACTGCCACCCACACGGCATACACCACAATAGCGCCGGCGCTGACGGCAACGCTCTGCCGCAGACCGGCCGTGTGGTAGGTGAACACGATCTCGCTGTGGCCCGCCGGGGCGGCAACCGCCATCAGGCCGTTGTCCACTTTCTCCACCTCCGCCGGCACACCGTTCACGGTTGCGGTAAAACCGTCGTCATAGGGCACGCTGAACAGTACCAGATTTTCGGCTTCCAGATCCGCCTGCGCGGTAAAGCCGGTGCGCGTTGCGGTAAAGCTTGTCACAGCGCTTTCCCGCCGGGCCGTACAGTCCTGCACATAATCCTCATAGCTGATGTTATTTTTCTCATCATCCGTCAGGTTCTGCATCATCTGGCCGTACCGTTCCACCTGTTCATCGGTCAGCAACAGGGCTTTCATCAGTACATTGCCCGCGTGGGTATCGCTCACCGTTTCAAAGTCCTCTTCCGTAATATAGGAATCATAGGTAAAGCCCATCGGCACCCAGTTCTCGTTCTCGTAAATCAGGTAGCTTGTGGTGCTTGAAACAAGGTTCCAGCCTTCCAGCTTTTCTTTTTCCCAATCCTCAACTTTTTCTTTCGGCACAAGGGTATACCGCACGCTCAGCAGACCGCGCAGGGCATACAGGCTGGCTTCCGGCTTGGAGTTCACATCCCGCTTAACGCCCACCGTAGGGTAAAATTCCAGAATGCTGGGTGCTACCGTAGAGTTAAAGAACTGGATGCAGCTTTTGTCCAGCCACAGACCAAGGTTGTTATAACTGTCGTAAGCGTCCAGCCGGTAAAAGACATCGTCCGGCAGAACGGCGTTCAGCTCTGGGGCTTCGCGCCAGGTCTGCTGCACATAGTCCGCATCGTGGTACCACTGGCCGTATTTGGTGATGGAAAGGTGTACCTGCCCATACACAAAGCTGAACCCCAGCACCACGGCCAGCACCGCCGCCGGGAACCGTGCCGCCAGCTGCCTGCGGTAATGCAGCAGCAGCCAGAACAGTCCCATGCCCAACATGCTGACCAGCAAAATGCCCCAGTAGCGCAGCGGTTCCTCCACCACGCCAATGGTGGTGGTGCCGTCTTTTTCATTGGGCACCAGCGCAAAGGCAATGCTGCTCAAGGTACACAGCGCCACAAGGCCCAGCGCGCGGCGGTACTCGGTTTCGCACAGGTTGGCTTTTTGCAGCGTCATAGCCGTGGCGGCGCAGAGCACCAAAACCGGCATATAATACCAGCGCGCATAATAGCTGGAATTGAGGGCATAGAACATGCTGTTCAGCACCGGCACAAAGGCGCAGATAAGGCACACTTTCATGATGCGCGCAAAGGGGTGGCGCCGCCGCACGCGGCAGAACACCAGCCCGCCCGCAATGCCCACCACCGGCAGGTAGACGGTCATGCTGGTGTGCTTTAAGATGCCCTCCTGGAGCAGGTCTTTCAGGTAGGGGGCATCCGGCATCAAAAAAGCGCTGTAAAAAATGGCAAGGTACTGCTGGGCGCTGCCGTATACAAGGTAGCCGTACCCATTGAATGGATCGATTGTGCGCGGGTTCTGCACCAGCGAAAGTGCCGCCGGAACCAGCAGCGCACAGCCCATGCAGCAGCCCAGCACCGTCTGGAACGCCAGCGCCCCAAACAGGCGCAGGTTCAGCTTGTACCGGCCGCCCGCCACCATGCAGACAAAATAAATCATCAAAAACACGGCCTGCCCGGCAAAAAAGAAATAGTTGTTGAGCAGGTTGACCGCAACCCAAAACGGGAATGCACCGTGCCTGCGGTCCAGCACGGCGTCATCCAGCGCTTTGAGCATGTAGGGGAACAGCGCCACAACGTCCAAAAAGTGGTTAAAGAACACGTTGTACACCGTAAAGCCGGAGAACGCATACAGACACGCGCCCACCATGCTCCAGCGCTCGTCTTTTACCCAGCGGCGCATCCACAGGTAAGCCCCGCCGCCCGCCACAGCAAATTTAAGGCAGAGCATTGGCACCATGGCCCAGGGCGTCCACCGATAGGGCAGCAGCAGGGTGAGCCAGAAAAACGGGCTGCCGCACAGATAAAAGCTGTAGGAGTTCACAAACCCGCTGCCCAGGTCCGTTGCCCAGCTGAAACTGCCCCCCTGCTTAACAAAATTGTTGGCATAGGAATAAAAGGAAATCTGCTGGTCGTTAAAGTCCCCGGCGTAGTGGAAAAAGTCGCCGTTCAGGCCATCAATGATGCAGTGGGGCAAAAACAGCGCCGCCGCCACCGCAAAGCAAAGCCAGAACACCTGCCAATACCGTGACCGCCTGCCTGTTTTGCGCTCCAAAAGCTTGCCGCCAATCTTCAATGCAATTCCCTCCTTTGAAGGGATGTGATATACTTTATAATTAGAGATTAGAAATGAGGAATTAGCAATGAGCAATTATCTGCCATTCTTTGGCTCCTCGTATTTTAGGCTCCTCGTATTTTAGCAAAAGGTCTGCCCCATTGCCCACCATTTAATTTCTCATTCCTAATTACTAATTCCTAATTTTTTCAAGAGTGAGGTGCTTTGTTTTGTCTCTATACCCTTTTCACGCTCTTTTGGGGCGCATGAAGTATATTACGCGGTGGGCGCTGATGCGCTGCATGCGGCAGGAAAGCCTGAGTGAGCACACGGCGGATACCGCCCTGCTGGCCCATGCGCTTTGCCTGATCGCCCGGAACATCACCCACACCGGGGCCGATATCCGCCCCGACACCGTGGCCGCCGCGGCGCTGTACCACGATGCGCCGGAAATTTTGACCGGCGATATGCCTACCCCGGTCAAATACAAGAACGAAGCCCTGCGCACCGCCTACAAAGCCGTGGAACGGGAAAGCGCCCTTGCCATGGCGGATCTGCTGCCGCCGGAGCTGCATGAGATCGAAGGCAGCTACCTGACCGGCAGTGTGCTGAACGATGCCGAGCGCAAGCTGCTGAAAGCCGCAGACCGGCTTTCGGCCCTGATCAAGTGCATGGAGGAGGTGGAAAGCGGCAACCGCGAGTTCACCGCCGCTCTCGCCCAGCAAAAAGCCGATCTGGCCGCCATGCACAGCCCCGAAGCCGATTATTTCATTGAGCACATGCTGCCGTGCTATACGCAGAACCTGGATGAGCTAACGAAAAAGTAAGTAAATAGTTAGGGCAATACTGCATAATTCTAAGTGCCGATACGGCGAGCGAGGTGCGGCAGCTGCTAGGCCAAAAGCGCAGATAATACTGGATG
>CDZK01035415.1_pt1 | contig 11150 bp, 9 predicted proteins | sample 557401 | NCBI WGS metagenome assembly CDZK01 (sample SAMEA3182108, study PRJEB8094) | gut metagenome | biome: human; feature: gut; material: Stool; isolation source: human stools | place: Canada | collected 2013-04-25 | reverse complement strand
GCATGACTTTGAACAGATCATAGATGACCGGTACAACCGGAAGGCACTCATCCTGGCCAGCCAGCTTCCCGTTGCAGACTGGTATGATGTGTTCCAAAGCGAGCTCATTGCGGAAGCCTGTCTGGACAGAATCGTGCATAAGGCAATAAAATTTGACCTTAAAGGAGAGAGCCTAAGAAAGAAGTATTAACTTTGCCAACAACACTGAATACTAACTGGGGACTGAACGGATATCACCGGAAATGCTGAACGGGTATCCGCCGGAATATGCAGACGAGCAGCTTCTGTTTTATTGCCATTGGTGTATTGCAGAACTTTGATTATATGCATACGTTCAATTTCAGCTAGTTCAAAATTATCTTTCATTAGTGATATATCCGATTTACGTTTTTGTAAATCTAGAGGTAAATCCTCAAATGTTATTTGTTCTTCGCATACAATAGAACATCTTTCTATAACATTTCTAAGTTCTCTGACATTTCCTTTCCACTCTGCATTCTTTAATATATCAAGCACTTCCGGAGTTATTCCGGTGATTTTTTTATTGAGTTTATTAGCAAATTTGTTCAGAAACATATACGACAGACTTTCAATATCATCTTTTCTTTCCCGTAACGGAGGTAAACATATCTGGAAAACAGATAAACGGAAATATAAATCTTCACGAAAGTTTCCATTCTCTATTTCTTTCTTTAAATCCCTGTTTGTAGCAGATATAATTCTGACATCCACTTTTGTAGGTTTGGTATCACCAATTTTGATATATTCTCCAGTTTCCAGAACACGTAAAAGTCTTGCCTGAAGTTCAAATGCCATTTCTCCTATTTCATCTAAGAAGATGGTTCCGTGGTTCGCAACTTCAAATAATCCTTTTTTATCCTTTAATGCACCTGTAAATGCACCAGCCTTATAGCCAAACAGTTCACTTTCCAACAGGTCTTTACTAAAAGCAGAACAGTTTATATCTACAATAGGTTGTGATGCTCTTTGACTGGCTTGATGAATAGCATGCGCAAATACCTCTTTCCCTGTACCTGTTTCTCCTGTTAATAATACTGCAGCATCAGTTCTGGAAACTTTCTGCGCCAGTGTTATAGCCTGTTTAAGCTCGTTTGATTTTCCAACAATAGAGTCAAAAGAGTATGCTACAGAGGTAGTTTTTTTACCTTTCTTTTTTTCAGTTTCATCAACAGCACGATTTATAGTAGGGATAATCTTACGGTTATCGTCTCCTTTGGTAATGTAGTCAAAAGCTCCATTTTTAATAGCCTGTACTCCATCTTGAATATTTCCATGCGCGGTCAATAATATTATTGCAGCATCATTGGAGTATTTTTTTATATCAAAAATAAAGTCAACTCCATTACCATCAGGCAAAAACACATCACATAGAATAACATCATATTGTTGTTTGCGTAATTGCTGTAAGGCATCACTACAACAACTTGCAGTTGATACTTTATAACCTTCTAATTCTATAATTCGAGCTAATAATTTACGGATAGGTTCTTCGTCATCTATTAATAGAATTTGTACCATATATTGATTATTTATTTATAAATCTATTGTTAAATACAAAGATACGATTTTATTAGATATAAAAATATTTGTTATCTAACAAATCCAGATGCTTATACCCTTATAAGTATCTGGATTACCGCTTTATATCAATGATCTATTCAAAAATAGTCATACGAATGAATCATCAAAGTTATTATCAATTCCTTTAAAGATATAGCCTTTAAAATTACGTAGTTTTTAAATTTAAAGTCTCTAGTATTGGCTACTGGTTATCGGTACCTTGTCTGAAAACGGATACTATGCTCTTCAGAAATCTTTGAATACTGAATATTAGGAAAACATTGGAGCATCATAATCGGAATCGTTTCTTATATGCAAAGGTACTGCGGAGGAGAAGCGCCAAGTGACCTTACACTTTCAGTCGGAGTTTGTGCCTTATCAGGTATCTTCAGGAAAGCCAGCGGCTTTTTCAGGTAGCGTGCTGCCTTCTTTGCTGAATATGTCTTTTCCGGAACGACTTTCATTATATCTCATGCTGGTTAATCTTTTCGTTTATGGGATACAGCAAATGTAAATAACTGATTATTAGTATGGACAAACAAGGTTTCATAAATTACACTTCATCTTTTTCTCCTACAGGTCCAGGAAAGGCTGGAAATTATGCCAAAGCGATAGATATCCTTAATGACATTTTTTCTAATGTATCTATTAAGGATTATCCTGCTCATAATATTCCAAAAGGATGGGTAAAATATTCTGCTGATTTTCATATCCGAAACAATGTTCTTTCCTTATTTTTCTATTTGCGTCAATCTTTCTGTATTAATTATACGACATAATCAAAGTACAGGACCTTTGATCGGTTTACTTTTACCTTCTTTTCCTGCTTTCCATTCATAATGTCAATGGCATAAGTCAGAAAGGCCACTGGGCAGATTTAGGTAGGACATAATGGTGAATCAGATCTGCTTACCTGAAGTCTGGAATCTTTGAAGCATACTCCAGAAGTCCGCTATTCCTGAACTTTCCTAAGGCAGTTCATTTGCCTTTCCTAAATTGTTTTTAATGTTGCGAGTAAGATATCTATATCAGGAAGTTATTCTCTTCACTAATGCTTATTTACCAGGTATAAACGTACTGTTGTCTTTTACGTACATCCCTTTACAAAAGATCGGATATCCATACGTTTCACCACTCATGAATGGATTATTCAGATAATTTTGCAAAGCTTCAAACGAATTACTGATATCGGCTGTTTGTCTTATATCAGAAATAGTGAGAAGAATAATTTGTGAATTATTCAGAATCTCCTCGTTTTCCTGTTTCTTTACAAAAGGACCTTTCAAGGAAGAAACGATTTCATTATAAGGATATTTACTTGCTATTAAGAAATAGGCACTGGTACCATAGGTCAGTGTACGTAGATAAACAAGATTATCTTTATTAGTCGGATTTTCAACGAATATTCCTTTTTCTGGTATATCCATTGAAACGGTAAAACCTTTGAAAATGACTTTGCCCAGACAAAGACTTACCGTGTTGTTTATATCAAATTCTTTATTACCCATTTTCTTCAGAATACTCGCAAAATTCTCATTATCATCGATATATAATTCTACATTCTCAAGACTTTTCAATTCTGTCAGTTTTGCGATATATGGTCTGGTCGGATATTTGAAATTCTGATATTCTTTCGACCTTATTACTTCCTTAATTATCTTATTATATTCATTTTGTCTGACATCATTCATCATCGCAATATAAGGCTCCGTAAAATCAAAACAGAGATTTATAGATTGCTTCTTGCCTGTTATTTCCTTATCAAAAGAAGTAGCAAAGGAATTTTCGGGAAATACAGCTCCGACATATATATACGGCGTGTTTGCAATATCCCACCAACCTTGAACTCCATTATATTTGCTGCTAATATCTATTTCATCTTCTTTACTGTCATCAATGAAAGTATCCCATACCAAAGTAGTTTTGACTACATTATCGTTAATTATTTCCAGAAGCTTATATCTGATATCATTGGCTGGCTTCGCAAGGATTGTTTTTTCTATTTTCAAAACATACTCATGTCCTTTCTCATAATTGAACCCAAGGATTCCATTCATGGCTACTTTTGAGTATTCAGACATGTTTTCTTCCTTCACCAACATACATTCTACCGGATTTTCACTGCCCACGGGGTATAAGAATCCGTTTCATTTGATACGTACATTTGGATGATCTTTATTTTGTCTGTAAGAACATCTTCTTTTTTACAACTGGCAATGCTGATTGAGCATAGGAATAAAAGTAATAGTCCTGTTAAAGTCTTAATCTTCATAATCAATGCTTATTTTTGTGTACATATAGTTACTATAATCTACTTTTAAGGTAAAAAATTAGATCTGTGAAATATGACCATATACACTATAACACTCAATGGCTGATAAACCACTATGTAAAAATGTTAAAGAAATCAAACTTATTGTCAGAATAAAGTCTTTTTCCTCATTGTATTATCATCACAAGATTCATCTAAAGATTTATCCAGACCAAATATTCCTTTCGGAGCCACCTTACGCCATGAATTGCCAAATTTCATATCCAGATAATCAAAAACCACCTGATTATAAGCTGTCAGTATATGATTGGGAACACCCAGATAACAGTCCAGTGTTCCATCTTTCTTCAACGGATAAAAAGCGTCATAGCTCACACCGTACATCTTCCAGAAAAAGTGTGTACGGATTTTCTGTTCCTGTCCTTCCGGTATTACCAGGCGCAATTGGGGACGTCCTTTAACGATGTTTTCTTTCGACAGCTCCGGTGAACAGTCATATTTCAAAATATGATCATACCATAAAGGAAGCACCATCCGCAACGTGTCATTATGTGGTAAAGGAAGGGTTATTACCGTATCACAAGGGGCCAGTCCCACATATTCAGCTTTCAGATGATAAGTTCCAGCCTCCAGTCCCTTTATCCGGAAGCAGCCGATGGAATCTGTCAGCCATCCCAGAAACGGCTGTCCTGCCATGCTCAGATTGGAACCAACCAGCACATCATGTACCACATCATAAGGAGGGCGTTGACGGACAGATTCACCATACACCCGACCGACAATTGTATATCTTGCAGAATCACCCTCATTATGCGTTATATCTTCTCTCAGCGGCATAGTAAAATACTGAAATTCTATAGTGTGCTTCCCGTTGATAAAAAGTACCTCCCATGGATAAATGGATCTAAGCGTTTCTTTGAGAGCAAGAGCCAGCGGATGAGTTCCGTCGTCTGTCTTTTCCCGTAAAGAACGTATAAAGACAGAATGCACGTCACAATCTACGAAGCGCCCGTCTTCCGTCGTCTGGAAATCACTTATCGTAAAAACAATCCGTTCTCCCCGGTATTCAGGAAACCGCTTCCAGGGAAACCTACGCTCGATTTCTCCCTGTGCTTTCATCAGATTCAGTCCGGTTCTCCGGTAATTATGATAAGTCTGCGTTTTCAGCACTTTGCCGTTCCGGAGAGTCAGCACCCGTTCCGTTTCCATGTTACGGTTGAACCCATCATGCACGTATCTCACCAGATCTCCTTTTCCGGCCCGAAGCTCCCCACTGAACCAGCGGGCTTGAATCATTCCCGCCTGAAAATAGGCTGCAAAGAGCGGCTGCAACTCCTTCACTTCATACACCCGTGTAGATTCCTTTTTACTGACTTCATCGTAGATATCCGCTTCTACCCGTTGCAGGCAAAGATATCCGTCACGTATCTCCCAGAAAGCAGTATAGCCGCTATAATTGCCCGTAGACCAATTAATATTTTCCGGAAGAAAATCTTTCATCCGCATATATAGCAGAGAGTCGTATCCTATGGGCTTTGCCATCAAATCCCATTCTTCTCCTTCCAGGCGGATTATGTCGCCTGATTGTCCCGTAGCTTTCACAGGTAAACCGACAAGCGAAAGTAAAATGGCGATCACTAAAATTCTCATACACATGGCCTGTTTGCTTTAAGAACAAGATAATGCTCCTTAAAAATACGAAAAGTATTTTATTTTACAAAACCTTTTCGTATTTTAGTAGAAACTAAATCACTTGACTATGGGAACTTTAGGTTGTATCAATGATATGCAAAGGCGGGATAAAGAAAACCGTGAACTCAGGAAATTGGGCAGAGAACGCATAAAAGAGACCCGTACCAGACTCTCGAAAATTGGTAAGGGTACAAAACTGCCTGAAATTTCGGCAGAAGAAGTGGAAGAAATCCAAAGAAAGACAAAAGAAAAAACCGACATGGACAATGACAATCTGTTCAAAACCAAAATAATCATTGCAGTGTGTGTCTTATTCGTCTTTCTTCTGGGCTGTATTTTTTATTACATAGTATTATAACCAGTTTTTTATTTACAGATTCATTTTTATGACTTAAATGGGGAAAGTATCACATCATGAAAACCGGAAAGATGTATAAAATTATGAATGTGATGTATAAACTTACTATTCTTGAATAACAGTTTGTTGAGAAAGTATGGATTAATATATGTTTTTTCAAATAAATCATTACTTTTGCGGCATCTTTTGATGTCTGTCTCCAAAGAATAAATATTTAGGCATTATTTAAATTACTTCATATGGATCCACTTGTTGAAAGGGAAAGAAGCCGGCCCGCCAACAAGAGCAGTAAATATAATCAGATTTATAAGTAAAATAAAGGAACACTTCAACGGCTAACGAGAAAAAGAACGGAATAATAAGAATGACGGAGACAAGAAGTACACTTGACTCCGGACAGAAAGGTTGGGAATATGTACTGAAAAACGAATAAACCTGGAATTCAATACGGTTGCATAATCTGCTTGAATTCAGTATTGACATAACTCTAATAATATGAAATGTATATTTTATTGTGCATCTTTGTTTCTTCTTGCTTCAGGCTCTGTTTTTGCCCAGAAATCAAGAATGAATGTCTTCCTGCAGCAGAACGAATTAATGTTTAATGTTTCCTATAACGATCGTCCCGTTATAGAAAACTCATCTTTGGGAATCATCATGGACAACTGTCCGTATGGTAAAAATATTAAATCTTTTTCTGAGACGGAATCCTCTGATGAATCAATCAGAAGTTACCTGGCCAATGGAGTTCATAACTCATTCTATGTAGATATCAGAGAATTTGATGATGGTATCGCATTCAGATACCGGATACCGGCCAATGGGCCTAAATGTGTCTATGGAGAAAGCACTTCTTTTGTTTTCCCGTCAAACACAACTGCATGGTATGCAAGTGGACCGTTTCAGTATGGATGGCATCAGATTTATCAGGAACGTAAAACTGACAGCATCGAAGGAGAACTCCTTGCTCCTCCCGCTACGTTCCTGACTCAAGAGGGAATATATGCGGCGATCACGGAAGCTAACCTGTTTAATTTTCATGGGGCAGTCATGTATTGTACGGCCCCAAACAAAATACAATTTGGTTATGCCGACAATAAAGGCCATATCGAAACAGGCATTGAAACCGGTTTGCCTCCTGCCAAATATTGGCATGAAGCTGTAAGAAATAATCCCTGGATAGCTTACCCTGACAAGAATGAGATCAAGACTCCCTGGAGAGTTCTGATGTTGGCTGACGACCTGAATGGCCTGGTAAACAACAAAATCATTTCGCAGGTCTGTGACAAGCCTGATAACGCTCTTTTTTCAGACAGCAACGAATGGATAAAACCGGGAAGAGCTGTATTTACATGGCTGACCGAAGGAGGGGTTGAACGTCTGAGTGTTGCTAATCACAAAAAATATATAGACGGATGTGCTGAGCTTGGAATAGGGTCTGTCGTAGTAGATGACGGATGGGAAAACTGGGCTCAGACAGAAAAAGAAGCTAACGGACGTGACAAATGGGCCATGCTGAAGGAACTTGTTGAGTATGCAGACAGTAAAAATGTCAATATCTGGGTATGGCGCCCGTCTTCACCGCGCTACGGAAATAGAAGTGATATAGGTCTGGTTGATCCGGAAGAGAGAGCAAGCTTTATGGCGAAGTGTGCCGAAATAGGTGTTAAAGGCTTGAAGATAGACTTTTTCCACACGGAAAATCTTTTTACGGTCAGATTGATGGAAGAAATCCTGAAAGATGCAGCCAAAGAAAAACTGATGGTAATATTTCATGGCGTAAACAAACCGGCCGGTGAGTCATTCAAATATCCTAACTTATTGGCTAAAGAGGCGGTAAGAGGACTGGAATGTGTAGGCGGTGAAAGCAGTTGGGCACCCGGACCTGCGTGGCCATTCCATAATACGGTTCTGTCTTTTACACGCTGGCTGGCCAGTCCTGCTGATTATACTCCGCTTAACTTCAGAGCTTTCTGTCCGGAAGCCGTAACATTTACCCATCAGCTGGCTTCAATTTATATGTTTACTTCTCCGATGCTTATATTGGCTGCAGATATGGAGGATATGCTGAAATGCCCCGGACGAAGATTTATAGAAGAAGTTCCTGTGGTATGGGATGAGAACTATGTCTTGCCTGAGAGCAAGATTGGAAATCTTGTAGCAATCGCCAGAAGAAAAGGTGATATATGGTATTTGTCGGTATTAAATGGCGAACAGGAAAAATCCGTATCGTTAAATCTGAATTTTCTGCCTGAGGGTAAATATAAAATGGTCATAGCTTATGACAAAGGTAGAAAAGAAATCTTGATGGATACTAAAACAATAAAAAGTAGAAAGTCTTTAAATATCAAGTTGCTGTCCGGAGGCGGGTATTTAGCCAGATTTGAACGGATCTGAAACAGAATCAACAGAGAAATACATGAATTCCTATTCAATCATTTATCATAGTATATGAAAAAAATTTATTCTTTTCTTTTTGTTATATGCACCTTCTGCGCTTCAGCCGGTGCACAGATTACAGAACGCCCGCGCCCGTCAGAATGGGATCAGCTTGTTGAGGGAGCCCGCTTTATAGACCGGTTTCTTCCAATGCCGGACGGAATAAAATCAAACCATCTTTGGGGAACCCAGTGCGTTCAGAACCGATATGTCAATAATGGGATAGAGGTTGACGGCATGTCGTTTTGGGGAGGAAACATCCTGCAATCAGCAGATGGAAAGTATCATCTTTATGTCTGCGGATGGCCGGAAAGTTCGCCTAAGGGACATATGTTCTGGCCGAATTCAACTGTATTCCATGCAGTAGGAGAGACTTTGTCGGGCCCGTATGTCATACAGAATTCTGTTGGAAAAGGACATAATCCCGAAGCTTTCCGCTTAGCCGACGGCAGAATCGTAATTTACGTGACGGGCGGGTATTATATTGCAGAAAATGAGAACAGCCCAATCTGGACCTACCAGCAATTTGAATTCGACCAGCGTGGCAGAAATATTATTGAAGGGTTATCGAACCTGACCTTCGCACGCCGTCCAGACAATTCATATTTAATGGTATGCCGGGGAGGTGGGGTCTGGATCAGTAAAGACGGACTTTCGGCTTACCGGCAGATAACAGGGAAAAGGGTATATCCTGATATAGACGGACGTTTTGAGGATCCTGTGGTATGGAAAGACAGCCTTCAATATCATCTCATTGTAAATGACTGGCTGGGACGTATTGCATATTACCAGCGTTCCAAGGATGGCTTGCACTGGGTGACAGAACAAGGGGAGGCCTATATGCCCGGAATTTCTTACCATAAGGATGGGGAAGTGGAAAAATGGTTCAAGTATGAGCGCGCAAAAGTATTCCAGGACAGTCTGGGAAGAGCTGTACAGATGAACTTTGCCGTAATTGACACAATCAAATGGGAAGATTTGCCCGGAGACAAACATTCTTCAAAAAATATTTGCATCCCTTTGAATAAAGGCTTGTTATTGTCTGTATTGAATAAGGAACCGATCACCCCTTCTACCAGACGCATCGAACTTCGGATAAAGGCGGAACCGGGATTTAATCCGCACACCGATGTTGATGTAAGATCTCTTCGTTTTGGCTCATTTACCGAGGTTAATTTTGGCAGAGGATGTAAAGCCGTAAAGACACGGAAAGACGGGAAAGATCTGATTGTTGTGTTCAACGGAAAGGGGAGTGGCATTACAGCTGATGAATTTGCACCGAAGCTGATCGGCCGTAAGACCAACGGTGAACTGTTATACGGATATGCAGATCTTCCTTATGTGGATTATTCTCCTTCCATATTGTCAGCTGGTTGTCCGGTATATGATGCCGAAAAGAATACATTGAAAGTGAAAGTTACAAACTTCGGACTTTCTGCATCCCAGCCTGCAGAAATCGAAATCATCTGCTCCGGAAAGACAATAGCTAAAGGAAATGTCGGTTCTTTACAGCCTTATGAGGAAAAGGAACTCTCACTGAAAAACTTACAGCAACAGAAGCCCCAGACTGCTTATGAAGTCGTTTTATCTGGTAATAAAAAAGAAATAGAACGTACGTCATTCCAGATCTCCAGCAAACAGGAGAATTAAGTAGAACTTAAAAAGCCCTCGTTTCACTGAAATAATAACCGGTGAAACGAGGGCTTTTCAGATTCTAGCCGATAATCCATTTGCTTCCGGGAATCAGACTGATTAGCTTGGTAGTTACCACACAACAGACAAAACACAATACTGCCATGCAGGGAATAGTGACTGCAACCGGAAGAACAGGCTGTGCCGGTCCTTCCGGCATAAATAAAGGCGCAATGTTGGAAAGAAACAGAATATGCATCAGATACATGCCAAAGGTCAGTTTTGAAATACCTGTGATCCAAGGATGTGCTTCTTGTCTTTTAATGCAGGTGAATATCAGGAAGGCTCCAAAAGTAGCAAGCAAAACATTCGGTGTACAGAATTCCCATGACCATTCATAGCTGGGTGTCTGCATGACAATGCCTGGAACTCCTGCGTGCCAGGCTGACCACGCTGTAAATGCTGCACCGGCAACAAATGAGCCTATACCGACTTTCAGGCGTTTGGCCCGGTCCCATTTCAGATGCACGCGTATATAATGAGCCATAACCAAATAGCCCAGATAACCTGAACAATAATAGAACATTCCAAAATAAGGATTCCAGAAACAGGTTCCCCATAAATTAGAACTGACAAACCGGGTCAGCCAGGGAACAAGAGTAGACAGCATAAAGAAGATGAGAAAAAGACGTTCTTCTTTGGCCGAAGCGCGTTCCAGCCACGGTGAAACTACCGGAATGATGAGATACAGTGAAATGAGCGGATACATAAACCACAGATGGCCGGCCATGGAAGGAAACGTAAATGGCAAAAGTCTGAAATCCTGCCAGGACTGTTCCCAGGTCATCTGTCCCCAGGCCAAAGGCAGGAAACAGTAAATTAACCCTAAAATCCGCAACTATCATCCAATACACGATTAAGGGTAGATTTATGAGTCGTTAGTAGCAGCTTTCAGTAAAAAGCAACAGCACAACATCAATATGTAGCCACCATCCCCTTACCCCACGATGCGACTTGAGGTAATACGCAGATTCTAACCGGAAAGAAAGGATTCTTATCCGAATTCTGTTTTGAAAGGTCTTGCATAAGCCCGGTTTTCAGTATAGATATTCAGCACGTATTGCCTTGCTGTCATGATCCACTTGGCAGGTACGGAGATGAAGCTGAAGACAAAAG
>CDZK01049146.1_pt1 | contig 11193 bp, 12 predicted proteins | sample 557401 | NCBI WGS metagenome assembly CDZK01 (sample SAMEA3182108, study PRJEB8094) | gut metagenome | biome: human; feature: gut; material: Stool; isolation source: human stools | place: Canada | collected 2013-04-25 | reverse complement strand
TTGCCGCCGCTGTCCCACAGGCGGTCCAGCAGCTGCTGGCGGGTCAAGATCTGCCCGGCATGGGCAGTGAGGGTTTTCAGCAGCTTGTACTCATTGGGGGTGATCGCCAGCTTTTCTGTCCCCCGCACGGCGGTCAGGGCCGAAAAATCCAGCGTCAGCCAGCCGTCGCTCCATTTGTCCGCGGCAGGCGCAGCCGTGGCGCTGCCCGCCCGGCGCAGGGCCACTTCCACCCGGCGCAGCAAAATCTGCATATTGAAAGGCTTCGTTACATAGTCCTCAGCCCCCATATCAAAGCCGTTCAGTACATCTGTTTCAAGATCATTGGCCGTGAGAAAAATAACGGGCAGTTCCGGCCGTACAGCCTTGATTTCCCGGCACAAATCAAAGCCATTTCCATCCGGCAGGTTCACATCGAGAAGTGCCAAAGAAAAGCTTTCGTGTTCCAATAGATACCGCGCCTTGGTGCAGTTATATGCGGCTACGGTCAAATATCCTGCATTGTCCAACTCAAAGCAAAGACCTGTGCTCAAAGCCAGGTCATCCTCTACCACTAAGATTCGTTCCATCCTTTATACCTCAAACAGAGAATTCCTTTAGCATTATAGCAAATGATTTCTCTTTGTAAAATATCAGATTGAATTGATTTAAAAAGAAGATTACCTCTGCTGCTTGATGAATCATAGCCATCGGTTGAACTTTTTCAACCATAGCATTGACTATTATACAACTCATAGGAAATAGCCGTCAACGAATAGCCACGATATTCAACTCAACATTAAAGAAAAAGCAAAAATTCTTGATGCACTGCAGAATTTGCGCTATTTCTCCCTATTTAATAGGCGGAATACTTAAAAGGAGGTCCACCCCAATGTATAAGCCCCACACCATTGAGCAATACAAGATCCAGCGTTTTCTGGACGAAACCTTTGCGATGGAGCATTTCCTGGTCTCGCCGCTGTCCCGCACCTCGCTCTTGCTGGAGGATGAAACCGGCGAGCAGCTTGCTTTCGGCTTTTTAGATGACGAAGTGCGTGAGATCCCGCTCCCACCGCCGGCCGCCCCGGAAGAAATCAAAGATTTCATCCGGCGTTTCCGGGCCCTCAATCCCAAACCGCGTCTGCGTACCTTTGAAGATATTACCCGCTGGTGGCTGGACCACCCCAATCCTCTGACCTACCAGCAAGCCCTTGGGCTGTCGGACGAGCTCTACCGCCATTTTCTTTCCCACTCCATGATCGAAGAGGAAGACGCTTATCGTCTGGCTTCTTCCGGTCTTATCAGTGAAGATGATTACCGGGATATTCAGCTCTGGTATCTCAACGGCAACACCGCCGCCCGCTGGCTCGGTCCACTCGGCGTAGATGGGACAGGCAATCTCTATGGCCTGACATTCGGCTACGGGACACCGGCAGCCCGTACACTCAGATTCTATCTGCTGGATGATTACTACCGCTACATGAACCATATATTGTGATTCGCCTTGCTCAAATATCTATATATAGTATTATGCTACTTGACAAATACAAGATATAGTGTTACACTTACTTTGTAATTGATTTTTGTGCGTTCCCCATGTGGGATACAGACTAAGCTTCTGTACCGCAGATTAAAAATCTGCATTGCACACGCAGTCAAGGTTGTATGCTGTATCAAGTGTCAGTGGTATTGCCGCGCCCTTTCGGGTCTGGTATCTGCTGGCACTTTTTATATATAGATATTAACGCCAGAGGCGAAGAAAGGAAGTGTTATGGCACAAATCGTTGTATTTGGCCGAGTCATGCACGAGCTTGTCCCGAAAGAGGGCCAGTCAAAACAGCAATATGTCTGTTTCGACCTGATGGAGCGTTCCGGCAACACCCCGCCGGACTACTACCAGGTATGGGCCCGCGGTGACGATGTTACCCGGCTCATGCGGCTCAAGGTCAAAAAGGGAAGCATGATCTGGCTCACCGGATCGCAAAAACTGGTGGATGTTCGCCAAAAGGACGGAACCACAGTCAAGAAGCTGAAAATATGGCTGACAGACTTTGGATTTCTCCCCGGGCAGTCCTCCAAAGCAAAACCCGAAAGTGGACAGCATGACCCTGACGACGCGGCGCCTGTTCCGTCACCTTCCGAGGTGATGGATGGCGACCGCGAACCCCTGCCGGAATAAAAGCCGGCACTCCAGAGGGACCGTATCAAGTTTTCAGAATGATCTGAAGCTTGGTGCGGTCCCTCTTTTTTTGTTTTCAGGCAAAATTCTAAAGGAAGGACGGTAAAGAAATGAGTAATGACAAAGGACTTTTGAGCGGCAGCATCACCATTTTGATCGGTGCTGTCATCGCCATCATGGCTCTGGTGCGCGGGCCGTGGCAGGCGTGGCTGCTGATTGGGGTATTCACCCTTTGGGGGCTTTGGGTCGTTCTGATCCTCCTGCTCCCGTATATGCAGCAGGCCAAACGCCGCCGGCAGCGCCAGCAGAGAGAGCGCCGGCTGCACGCTGAAGGCATTTCCCAGAGCACATTCCAGGTCCCGGAACTGGAGGAACCTGTTTCAGACGACCTGCTGCTCCGTTATGCCAACCATCGGATTCTGGCCTATCTGCGCTCGTCGTATGCTGACGCCTGCTTTGAGTGGTGTGAAAAACGGCCGGCAGAGCTGATCCGCACCAACGGAACTGGGCGTATCAGGCACTTCGGCGGCTGGCAAACCACATCCCAGATTTCTGCTACACAGATTACAGCGGGTGGCGCAGGCTGCAACATTCCAATGACACACCCCCGCTGCGGATCGAGGCCGAAGATCCCGCACATCACCGGCGCTTTACCTTTGAGCACCGCGGGGTCATATTGCGGACCACCATCACAGACTGTGACACCAATATTGCGCGGAGCAGTCTGTATCGCCGCCGGGAAGATATGGCGTCTGACCTGCTGGCTCTGTATCAGGACGAATTACCTGTTTATATGCCCTGGTCTGAAGAACGCCGCAGGAAAAGTGACGCAAGGCATGACCCGTCCCTTGCTCAGACATTCAAAGAAACAACCGTAGTCCGCCAGAAGGCGGCAAAAAAGAAATCCAGAAGAAGGAGTACTAAAACATGAAGATCAAATTATATCCCAAGGACTTGTTAGAAGCGGCTTGGCGCAAGGATAAAAAGCTGTACGCAGACGGCGATGCCGCAGAGCCGCCCCAATGCCTACGGTGCGGCGTCCCTCTGGCGGCCCACCTGATGGTCAATGCCCTCAGTCGCTATGCGGATGTGCAGATCTGTGAAGCCTGCGGCATGGACGAGGCCCTTCGGGATGCCGCCCATGCTCCTTTGCCCCTTACAGAATGGGATGCGGTGAAGCGCGGCAGACTTCCGGCCTCTGAAAAAGGGCGCGTATGCTATTTGGATACCACCTGCACCTTTGAGGAAGTATTCCGGCATACCTATACGCCGCCCATGCAGCTTACTGGCCGGCCCGTCAGTGAGATTGCCTACTCCCGCTCGGATTATGACGGCCATCGGTGGTGGACAACCTGGCACGATGGGCCTGGGAAAAAGGCAGCGCCGGAGCTGGTGAAGGAAATCGACGATTTCCAGAATGCCCTGTTCAAGCTGCCTGCCTTCAAAACGCTGAATACTATGCGGCGGTTCTGCAGGTACGCGCAGGCCACCAGCGAGGCGACGGAGTTCAACCTCTATTCCGAAACCGACTACCTGTATATCTGGATTCGGATGGTTACCCGGTCCCGGGATTACACTGTCTATGTTCACTATTACGATAAGGCGGCTGTTGGAGGTAAGTAATGCGGCTGCGCCATGATGGCGGCGCTATCGAGCGTGTCCTGGAGGGCGTCAATAGCAACGGAGACATCACGCTTGGCTTTGAGGCATCTGCCTCTGAAATTTATCCGCTAAGTGAGTTCAATTTGAGAGAATGGGAAATTGCGGCAGAGTAATTTTGCCGCAGCGAGGCCACAGGTTGGGAGGAGCTCCCAGCCTGCGGACTCTGTTTATCAGCCCAAGGGGGTCGTGGGTAGCAGGTTCCCTTCACCCGGTTTCCTTACAAACCCGTAAGGTTCTTTGGCGTCATTTTATGGTATAATCTACTTGTATATTCTCGGTAAATGGAGGGATTTGATTGAATACTCTGTTGCTTTTGGAAGATGATTTCAGCCTGGTGGACGGGCTGGTTTATTCTTTGAAAAAGAATGATTATTCCGTGGAGGTTGCCCGTACCGTTCAAGAAGCACTCGCCTTACTGCCGGAGCTTGATTACTTTGACCTATTGATTTTGGATGTGACCTTGCCGGACGGGACGGGTTTTGATGTGTGTGAAGCGGTTCGCCGCCAAAATGTCACGATTCCAATTCTGTTTTTGACAGCATCGGATGAGGAAGTGAATGTGATTCGTGGACTTGACTGCGGCGGGGACGATTACATCACGAAGCCTTTCAAGCTGGGGGAATTGTGTTCCCGTATCCGGGCTCTGCTGCGCCGGGCTGGAGTTTCCAAAAGCGAAAAAAACACTTCTATGGAATGTGGCGATATTTCCATTGACCTGCTGGGAAACCGCGCAACCTTAAAGGGAAAAGTATTGGATTTGACAAGCGCCGAGTACCGTCTGCTTTGTCTGTTGGTAAGAAACGCCAACCGTGTAGTGACAAGGGACATTATTCTGAACGAACTGTGGGACGGTACAGGAAACTTTGTGGATGATAATACCCTGTCGGTCTATGTACGGCGGCTTCGTGAGAAAGTGGAAACCGATCCGTCCCGCCCGGAACACCTCGTAACCATCCGTGGGTTTGGCTACCAATGGAAAGAGGTGTCTATATGAGCTTATGCCGGGATAAACAAATCAAAAGTTTCTTGCTATTTCTGTGCTTGTTTGCCCTGTTGTTTGTAGGTACAGGAACCGTCTTAACGCTCCATCAAGTGAACGATGTGGAAATTCTGTGGCTTACACATGATGAAGCGGTTGTATCCTCGCTTTTGGAACAGGGGGTTTCCAAAGAAACGATTGTAACTGCTCTTATGAACACAGAAATCAGCGAAGATGGCCGGTCATTATTGGCAGCCGCAGGTTTGGGAAAACAAGCCGAAACCAATTTGCGGCCTTTTCTCAATCAGTTTCAGCAATCTACTCTCTGCCTTACGCTCTGTGCTGTGATGCTTTTGCTTTTTGTGCTTGTCATAGGAATGTTCGTTTTTTTCTGGAAAAGGAAACGATTGTACCAACGGGCAGATAAAGTATTAACCAACTATATCAATGGGGATTACTCTTGTCATTTGCCGCAGAATTATGAGGGCGGCATCTTTCAACTATTTTCCTCGGTGGAACAACTTGCAACCATGCTCCAATCGAAAAATGAAACAGAGCATAAGGCAAAAGAGTTTTTGAAAGATACCATATCGGATATATCCCACCAGCTCAAAACACCTCTGTCGGCCCTCGCTATGTATCAGGAAATAATCGAGAATGAGCCTGACAATGTGGAAACAGTAAAGCAGTTTGCAGCTAAAATGGGGATTTCCCTAAAGCGTATGGAACAGTTAATCTTGTCCATGCTGAAAATAACCCGGTTGGATACGGGAAATATCATTTTTGAGAAAAACAAGTGCTATGTATCCAAACTGATTTCCCATTCGATCAATGAATTAACCACAAGGGCTAAAAACGAAAACAAACAGATTCAAGTAGACGGCGACGGCGAACAGCAGCTTATTTGTGATATGGCTTGGACGAGTGAAGCGATTGGAAATATCGTGAAAAATGCGCTGGATCATACACAAACTGGCGGAATTGTTCGTATCACATGGGAACGCACCCTTGCGATGTTTCGTATTCTCATTTCGGATAACGGAACCGGCATAGCCCCAGAAGATATTCACCATATTTTCAAACGCTTTTATCGCAGTAAACATTCCCTTGATACACAGGGGATCGGGCTGGGGCTGCCCCTTGCTAAGTCTATCATCGAGGGGCAGGGCGGTGTAATCTCGGTGCAAAGTGAAATCGGGAATGGAACGACATTCACCCTGTCGTTCCTTACGGAATTGTAAGGTCAAATTCACCTGATTGTAAGTTGCTTTTGTTATCCTTTGAAGAAAGGAGGTACGAATCACTATGGAAATTTTGAAAGTGCAAGATTTATGTAAGACTTACGGGACAGGTGAAGCGAAAGTAGACGCATTGAAAAAGGTATCCTTTTCGCTCAATAAAGGGGAATTTGCCGCTGTTGTGGGAGAATCCGGCTCTGGAAAAAGCACTTTGCTGAATTGTGTGGGTGCGTTGGATACCCCCACTTCCGGCCACATTTTGGTAGATGGACAAGACCTGTTTTCTATGAAAGAGGAGCAGCGCACAATCTTCCGCCGCCGCAACATCGGCTTTATCTTCCAGTCCTTTCAGCTCGTTTCCGAACTGAATGTAGAGCAGAATATCATGTTCCCTCTGCTGTTAGATTACCGCAAGCCTGATCCGGCGGCGGTAAACGAAATTTTGGAGTTGTTGGGCCTTACAGAACGGCGGCACCATCTGCCGAGCCAGCTCTCCGGCGGTCAGCAGCAGCGCGTCGCTATTGGACGGGCTTTAATCACCAAACCTAAACTGATCCTTGCAGACGAACCTACGGGCAATTTGGACAGCAAGAATAGTCAGGATGTTATTGCGCTGCTTACACAGGCATCCCGCCGTTATCAGCAAACAATCCTGATGATTACCCACAATAAAAACCTGACAACATCGGTTGACCGGGTGTTCCGGGTATCTGATGGTGTCCTCACGGACTTGGGAGGGAAAACAGATGAAGCGTTATCTTGACCTTGTTCCCATATCCGCAAAAATTCACAAGAAGCAAAGCCGGATGTCCATTTTCTGTATTGTGCTGGCCGTATTTCTGATGACTACTATCTTCGGTATGGCGGATATGTTTATTCGCAGCCAAGTTATCAAAACACAGACAGAAACGGGGAACTGGCATATCGGAGTACAAAATATTACGGATGAAGATGCAGCCATTATTGCCGCGCGTCCTGATGTGGAAGCTCTCGCCCCCTATGATGTTCTGAACTATAACAGCGACCAAGGATACACCGTGAACGGGACGGAAACGCTTATTTGCGGTGGAAATGAAACTCTGTTTACAAAAATCTTTTCAAATATGATCGCGGCAGGCAGTTTTCCGCAAAATAACGACGAAGCTATGGTAACTGAAAATGCCAAAGATATGCTCAATTTATCTATTGGCGATCATATCACTGTTGATATGCCAAACGGGGCAGAGCATACATTTCGTATATCTGGATTTGTCAAAAATACCGCCAATCTTATGAGCAGCGATTCTTACGGGGTATTTATCACGACAGAACAATTTCGTTCTCTTTCGGCAGACACCGGAAATGGCGAATCGCTTGGCAGCAGTACGGTTTTTTATGTTCAATTTTCCAACGCTGGAAATGTTCAAAGTGAAATCTTGGATTTGAAATCACAATTTGGATTAAGCGATGAACAGGTTTTTGAAAATACAAAGTTGCTTGGTTTGCTTGGACAAAGCAGCAATTCTTTTATGATGCAGGTTTATGCGGCCGCCGGTGTTTTATTCGTTTTGGTTCTGTTTGCTGGCATTATGATGATTGCAAGCAGTCTGAATAGTAATGTTGCCCAGCGAACGGAGTTTTTCGGCCTGATGCGCTGCATTGGTGCAACACCCAAACAGGTCATGCGCTTAGTAAGAAAAGAGGCCCTGAGCTGGTGCCGGTTCGCGATTCCCGTAGGCGTTTTAAGCGGTGTGGTTGTGATATGGATTCTATGTTTCGTTCTGCGGTTCCTTAGCCCGGAATACTTCGGCGCTATGCCTGCATTTAGTATCAGCATACCGAGCATACTGGCAGGAATTATTGTGGGATTGCTTACCGTTCTCTTGGCGGCTCGATCTCCGGCAAAAAGGGCCTCAAAAGTTTCTCCGCTGGCGGCAGTTTCCGGCAACGCCAATGCTTTACAGCCAGTCCGCAAAGCCGCAAATACCAAATGGCTGAAAGTAGACGCCTCGCTTGGGATTCATCATGCTAAATCCAGCCGCAAGAATTATATCTTAATGGTTGCCTCTTTTGGCCTTAGTATCGTCCTGTTCCTCTCCTTTTCTGTGACGATTACTTTTATGAATCACACTTTGACGCCGCTGTATCCGTGGGCGCCGGATATATCCATTGTCAGTCCAGATAACACTTGCTCTGTTGATAAAACTTTTATAGACGAGTTGAAAGAAAATCCTGTTGTAGATGCGATCTATGGCCGGATGTTTGCATACGATGTTCCCGCCACAGTGAACGGGGTAGAAAAAACGGTTGTTTTGATTTCTTATGAGCAGCAACAATTTGAATGGGCCGCCGACTATCTGCAATCAGGCTCATTAGAGGCTGTGCAAAATGAGCTGAATACTGGTTTAACTGTGTTTGATTCGCAAGGTTCCATGCAAGTAGGCGATAAAGTTACGATGGAGATAGATGGTCGGTCTGTCGAAATTGAGATTGCCGGACTTCTTTCCGCCAGCCCATTCAATAGTGCCGGGGATTCTGCAATCATCATTTGCTCGGAAGATACTTTCCGGCAAATCACCGGGGAAGAAAACTATACCATCATTGATATGCAGCTATCTACCAGTGCCACGGACGATGATGTAAATGCCATCCATCGCACTTATGGAGCCGGATTCAATTTCGTTGACAAGCGGATGGATAATAGCAGTACATTAGGCGTTTATTACTGTGTATGGCTGTTCCTCTATGGATTTTTGGCTTTGATTGCTTTGATTACCATTTTCAATGTGATTAACAGCATTGCTTTGAGTGTAGCAGCCCGGACAAAACAGTATGGAGCTTTCAGGGCGATTGGTTTAAGTACCCACCAGCTTTCCAGAATGGTGATTGCAGAGGCAGCCACCTATGCTGTTTCCGGCTGTATCATTGGCACCCTGTTGGGGCTGATCTGCCATAAATTCCTATTTAGTTTGCTGATAAGCTCTAATTGGGGTGAGGCATGGACAATTCCATTTGTAGAATTAGGTATTATTCTCCTAATTGTCGTACTTTCTGTAATTCTGGCCGTGTATGGGCCAATCAAGAGAATACGCAGGATGTCCATTGTTGACACGATCAGCGCGCAATAAATTTAGTTCATATATTTACAAAGCAGGCGGTTTCGATGCGAAATCGCCTGCTTTTTTCGTGAGCTTACAGTTTTGTAAGCCGAAATTCACCTGTTTGTAAGCTGAATTTGTTATGCTTTGAACAGGATTAAATGAAATGCAATATTCTCTATCTGCCGGACGACGGCAGAAGAAAAAAAGCCGTCGTGCAGCAGCCTTTTTCCCATGCCTGATTACATCACGACGGCTCACGAGGAGGCGTCAGGATGGAAAAGACCATCATTATTCGAATAACGAATCCAACAAAGGCACAAGATGCCTTGCTCCAGCGGCTCGTGCGGGCATTTCGGGCAGAGCATATTGAGATTCAAGAGAACACTGATTTTACTTTATTGTCTGGCTCTCTGCAAATCGATCCGCAATGCAGGCTGGTGTGGCAGTCCGGCCAGGCGGTGGAGCTGACACCAATGGAGTTCGACATTCTGCTCCTGTTGGTCCGCCGGCCAGGGCAGGTGTTCTCTGCCCGCCAGATCTATGAGGCCGTTGCAGCGGACTCCTTTGACGCCAGTTGGACGGGGATCTCCAGCATGGTCTATAAGCTCCGGCGTAAGCTGGGCACCGGGATCATCGAGACGGTACGGGGCCACGGCTACAAATTCATTGCCCCAGGCACCTCACCAAAATGAAGCAAGCGCACAACGGATTTTCTTCCGCTGTGCGCTTCTTTTATTCCTCACGCCGGTAATGCGGCTCCGGCACATAAGGCTCCTTCTGGTATTTGCGGTATTTCTCCGGGATCTCAGTCGGCTCCTCCAAGCTCTCCTCGCTGTAATCAATCGGTTCATCACAAACAGCGTCCAGCAAAATGCGCTCCAAATGCTCAAATTCTGAAAACTGATCCAGGGAGGCCATCACAAAGGAGTCGCGGACATAACCGGCACTGGCAGCCATCAGCTCCTGATCCATAGAGTATCCATGATGCTCCACAAAAAAAGTCATCATCATTACAACCGTTCGGGTATTGCCCTCCCGGAAGGGATGCACCTGCCAGATCGGCGGGAAAAGGCTGGTAAGCTGGTGAACAAATTGCTCCCGGCTGATGCCGTTCCAGTGAGCATTTCTCAGCCGTCCAAACGCCTCGTCGAGATCTTCCTCTATCCGGTCCTCATTGCTGTACCAAACGCTTCGGCCTGCCAGCAGCTTCTCCCGCTTCTCGATATTGATGATGCGGTACTGACCGGCCCATTCGTAAATGTCACCAAACAGGGTCAGGTGGATCTTCCGCAGGCCATTTGGAGAAAAATCCTGAAAGCCCTGTTCGTATAACAGCATCATATTGGCTCTGGATTGCTCGGCTTCGATGCGATCCAGTGTTTGCTCATTTTTGATGCCCAGCTTGTTTTTCAAGACAGGCACCTCTTCATACAGGTACGGATCAGACACGGCTCTGGCGCTCCTGCTCCGCGATCCGGCGATGATGCGCCAGTAATGCCTGCTTCATCTGTTCGCCCGTCAGCTCACCGCGGGCCCAGCTGGCAGACAGTGACCGTGCATAGCTGGAAATCGGAGCGCCTTCAATGGCGTTGATCGCGTCGGCGGTCTTGACCGCTGCAATCCGTTTCTTTTCCAATGGACTCATCGCGCCTTCACCCCCTCCATTGATTTTAGTATAACACAGAACAGGCCTGTTTCCAATAGGTCAGGCCAATGCGAATCTTGCTGAATTAGCAACAGGTCTCAATGATTTCCTGTTCAGTGGTGCCGCCGATGGCCAGCTGGTATTCAGTTTTGATAATTTAGGGCTGGCCGGTCTGATAATAAATGCGTTTAGCAAATTAAAACTTCTTATTTCAAATTAAAAAGAACACTTTCATAGTCCTTTACGAAATATTTTATATTTGTGCGTCCTTTCTGAATAATTGTGTGACCTTCTGCTTCCAGCTTTTCCTTTTGTGCTTCTATACCGCCGGGATATTTTGCGTTCAATTCCCCATTTGCCTTTAAGGTTCGCCAATACGGGGTTTCATCCTCGGAACGCTGGTAACTCGCCCATGCTGCAATAGATACAAAAAT
>CDZK01013477.1_pt1 | contig 11194 bp, 7 predicted proteins | sample 557401 | NCBI WGS metagenome assembly CDZK01 (sample SAMEA3182108, study PRJEB8094) | gut metagenome | biome: human; feature: gut; material: Stool; isolation source: human stools | place: Canada | collected 2013-04-25 | reverse complement strand
GCCTCGGCGAACATCAGCAGCACGTCGGCGTAGCGCAGCACGATCGGCGTGATGCCGTCGTTGGCGTTGGCCGAGAATTTGGCCAGCGAGGGGTCTTTCCATTCGGCGCGCAGCTTGCCTCCGGTCATCATGCTCGGGCGCGTCAGTTCCTGCACGCCGTCGGCCCAGCGGAATGCCACGACCGAGATGTCGCGCCGCTTGTCCTTCACGTCGAAGTCGTAGTAGAGTGTGGGGACTACGCCCATCGTGCCGCCCATGTAGACGCTGGTGTAGGGGTCGCTGTCGGCCGAAATGGTCCCGCTGCCGCCGGGACCGCGGTGGTAAACGCCTGCCGCGACCATCCAGTTGCCGCGCGAATTGTATTTGAAGGGCAGCTCCCAGAGAGGTTCGCCTCCGGCCGAGACCTTCACGGCGCAGTTGTCCTTGAATATTTTGGCGAAGTCGTTTTCGAGGATGAACCCGCTGCCTTCGTGCTGCATGATCTCGCGGCATTCGTCGCGGGCGATGGTGTAGGTCTTCTCGACCGTCAGTTCGGGATCGGCGCTCAGCTGCGCGGTGTTCAGCTCCCCGTAGAGGTGGTAGGCGTAGCCGCCCGCCGTGAGGGCGATGCGGGCGCGCAGCGCCTTGGCGGCGGCGCGGTTGGGGCGGAGCACGGTGCTCGTCACGCCCTGCCCGGGCCACGGCATCAGCCGTGCGGACTCTTCGAGGTCGGCGAGCAGCTGTTTCCAGATCACGTCGCGGTCCGCCCGCCCGGCGTAGAGGCTTTCGTTCGAAAGCGAGTCGAACCGGGCCGGGATGTTGCCCCAGATGCCCACCAGCTCGTAGTAAATCCAGGCGCGCAGGAAAAGCGCCTCGCCCAGCAGGTAGGCCATGTCGGCGTTATGCTCCGTATCGCCGTAGGCGCGCAGCCCGCCGATGCAGTTGTTGGCCCGCTCGATGGCGATTGTGGCGTAAGAGAAAGCGTCGCCGAAGTAGTTGTCCGTTTCGCTGTATTTGTAGACGGCGTAGGCCGAATGGGTGTCGTTCTGGGCGGGCGTCACGCCCGACGTGGAACTCAAATGCCGTTCGGTGTCGTTGTTATAGCCGTGGTAGGCCCACAGACGGCCGTTGAACGAGTTGAAGTTGATCGATTCGTAAATGCCCATCACGGCGCCCGTGGCGAGCGAAGGGTCGGAGAAGATCGTCTCGTCGGTGAACGAGGATTCGGTCTTCGCCTCCAGAAAGTCGTTCAGGCAGGAGCACAGACAGACGGATGCGGCGAGGAGTATGATGGTTTTCAGCGTTTTCATCTTTAGAAGGTAAGGTTAAGTCCGACGATAAAGCCCCGGGTCTTGGGGTAGGGCGAGTAGTCCACGCCGGGGGTGAGGGGCGTGGAACGCCGGGTGTCCACCTCGGGATCGAAGCCCGAATAGCCGGTCCAGCAGAAGAGGTTGGTTCCCGTGACGTAGATGCGCAGCAGGGTCAGGCGGATTTTGCGCAGCAGCGCCTCGGGCAGCGAGTAGCCGATCGTGGCCGAATTGAGGCGCAGGAACGAGCCGTCCTCGACGATGTAGGAGCTGACGTAGCGGTAGGCGCTCATGGGGGTCCACATCGTGGTGCTGCGGTTGATCTCGTCCAGCAGCGCCGGGTCGGTGATGCGCTGCCCCGCGGCGTCGATGCTCTGCCAGCGGTTGCCGGAGCTCATCGCCGTCAGCAGGTTCTGGTAGCGGTAGCCCGCCGTCGAGGTGTATTCGGCCTTGTTGACGTTGAGAATCTTGTTGCCCAGCGTGTAGGTGAAGTTGGCGTTGAAGTCGAATCCCTTGATGCGCCCGGCGAGCGAGAATCCGCCGGTGGCCTTGGGCAGCGTGCAGCCCAGCACGGTGCGGTCGGTTCCCGCCGAGATGGCGTCGGGGTCGCCGCCCAGGTCGCGGAAGCGCACTGCACCCGGACCCCAGCCGTTGCCGGCGATGTGCGAGTTGTCCAGCACGCCTTCGTTGGCCTGCCACGAGGAGCCGGTCCATGTGAAGTCCGAGGCCGGGTAGCGGCCGTCGGAGACGTAGCCCCAGATCTGTCCCAGCGACTGGCCCGGCGTCACGACGAAGTCGTAGTCGATCTGCGTCGAGGCCCACGACGAATAGGCTTCGATGCGGTCCAGTCCGCCCAGGTCGAGCACCTTGTTGCGGTTCATCGCGATGTTGAATGAGAATTGCAGCGAGTAGTCGCGCTGGTCGACGAGCACGGCGTTCAGCGCCAGTTCGATGCCCTTGTTCTGCGTGCTGCCCATGTTGCGGTACTGGTGGGTGTAGCCCGCACCCTTGATCGGGAAGAGGATCAGCTGGTCGTGCGTCGTGTTGAGATAGAGGTCCAGATTACCGTTCAGGCGGTTGTTGAAGAACCCGAAGTCGAGTCCCACGTTGCGCGATACGGTGGTTTCCCACACCAGATCGGGGTTGGTCATGTATTTGCCCTGCGACCAGTAGGAAACCGACGTTTCGAAGGGCAGCAGCTGCGTGTTGTCGGACGTATACTCGGCGAGGGTCTGGCCGCCGGGGATGTTGTCGTTGCCCGCCAGGCCGATGCTGGCGCGCAGTTTCAGCTGCGAGAGCCATTCGGCCTCCTTGAGGAACGGCTCTTCGGAGATGCGCCAGGCCACGGCACCCGAGGGGAAGTAGCCCCACGGCTGGCTTTTCTGGAACTTGCTCGACCCGTCGGCGCGCAGCGTTCCGGTCACCAGGTAGCGGTCGTCGTAGGAGTAGTTGATGCGCGTGAAGAACGAGAGCAGGTTGTCGGGCGTCGCATAGAAGTTGTTGGTCGAGACGGCCGTGCCTTCGGTCGTGAAGCGGAACGCCTGCCGGGCGGAGAACGTCACGGGGAATCCGTCGATGTCGGCGGTCAGCGTCCGGGATTTGGAGGTGTTCAGCTCCTGTCCGACGAGTATGTTCAAACGGTGTTTCTTCGGCAGCAGGTCCTTGAAGTCGTAGCTGAGCGTGTTGTAGTTGGAGATGCGGCGCGAGTCGGTGTTCGTCAGTTCGATGGCCGGATGGTCCTTGACCACGGAGTTCATGCGCGCATAGTAGGTCGTGATGCCGAAGAACCGCTGGTTTTCGTTCCAGTTGAACTCCAGGTTGAGGTTCGAGCGGAAGACGAGGTTTTTGGCGATGGTCCAGGAGAATCCACCCGAAAGCGCCAGGTTGCGGCGTTTCTGGATGCGGTCGTTGTCGCGGATATACTCCGTCGGAGTGAACAGACCGCTGTTCTTGTAGAATTCGTCGTCGTCGAAACCTTCTGCCGAAAGCCCTTTGAGCGGGATGGGCGAGTATTGCATGACGTAGCGCATGCGCGGGTCGCTGCTGCGCCCGCCGCTCTGTTCGTTGGCCCCCGAACCCGAGATTTTCGTGTCGGAGAAGCGCGACTGGAAATCGAGCGTAACCTTGCGCGAGGGCTTGTGCTGGAACTTGAAGGTGAAGTTGTCGCGCACGAAGTCCGAGGTGATCATCACCGCGTCGTCCATCTGACGGGTGTAACTGGCCGAGTAGGTCATCTTGTCGCCCTTGCCCGTGAGTGCGACGTTGTAGTTCTGCGTGGTGGCCGAACGTCCGAAGACGATCTTCTTCCAGTCGTTGCCCGCATAGTTCTTATAAAGGTGCATGTCTTCGTAAACGCTGAAATAAGGCTCGTACATCGAGCTGACGGAGTTCCGGTAGACCGACTGTTCGTACTGCCAGAGGGCGTACTCGTAAGGGTCGAGCATGTCGGGCATCGGGGTCACGTATTTCAGTCCCGCATAGGCGTTGAACGACACCTTCACGCCGTTCTGCCGGGCGCTCTTGGTCGTGACCATGATGACGCCGTTGGCGCCCCGCGAACCGTAGATGGCCGTCGAGGAGGCGTCTTTCAGCACGTCGATCGACTGGATGTCCGAGGGCGAGATGTCGGAGATCGACGAAACGGGGAATCCGTCCACGATGTAGAGCGGCGAACTGCTCTGCGTGATGGAGTTTCGGCCGCGGACGTACATCGACACCTCGGCGTCGGGGGCGCCGTCGGTGGTGAGCACCTGCACGCCGGCCAGTTTGCCCGAGATGGCCTCGGCGATGTTGTTGACGGGGGTGCGGACGATTTCTTCGGACGAGACCGACGAAACGGCTCCCGTGAGGTCGGCGCGGCGCATGGTTCCGTAGCCGATCACGACCACTTCGTTGATGGCCGTGTTCATCACTTCGAGCCGTACGTCGACTTTCGTGCGGCCGGCGACGGGCACTTCGAGTTTTTTCATGCCTACGTAGGTGAAGACGAGCGTATCCCTGCGCAGGTCCACGCCTTGCAGGGCGTATTCGCCGCGGACGCCGGTCGTCGTGGCCGTGGTTTTGCCCTTGAGGGCCGCCACGGCGCCGAACAGCGGTTCGCCGTTGTTATCGGTCACGACGCCCGTTAACTGCTGGGCCGCCGCAGGCGCAAAGGCCGTCAGCAGGCAGCATAGGGTCAGGTAAAATTTGGTCATAGCGGTTTCAGGTTGGGGTTAAGGTTGAGTTATCGGGCGGGATTCGGTTTCACGTATCGGCCCAGCGGGTTGTTTGCGGCGACGCACGCTTCGGTGAAGAGCGCTGCGAACTCCTCGGCTCCGCGTATGCAGAGGTGGGTGTCGTCGGCATTGCCGTCGGGGAAGCGTTCGGCGACGTTGGGTTCGACGTAGAGGTAGAGTTTCTTGGACTCCTCGGGACCGTATTTCAGGACGAGTTTGCCCGTCAGGCGGTTCATGTCCACCAGCGGAACGTTCAGCTCTGCGGCGACTTCGGCTGCGGCCGGGACATAACGCCCGTGGGAATCGCGCAGCGTGCCGTCCTTGCCGAACTGCCGCCGTACGATGGAGGTCGCGAGGATCGGCGTGGCGCCCTTCCCGCGGGCCTCGTTCACGAAGCGTCGCAGGTTCTCCTTGAAGGTCGTTTCGGGATCGGTGTAACGTTTCGGATCGCTCTTTTTGGCGTCGTTGTGTCCGAACTGGATCAGCAGCAGGTCGCCCGGGACGATGCGGTCGAGGACTTTCTGCCAGCGTCCCTCGTCGATGAAGCTCTTGGTGCTGCGGCCCGAGACGGCGCAGTTGCGCACGACGAGCTGCGCGGGATCGAAGAACTGCTGGAGAGGTTCAGCCCAGCCGCGTCCCGGATCGCCCGGATCTTCGTCGCACTTGGTGTTGGGGGCCATCGTCGAGTCGCCGATGGTGTAGAGCGTCACAGGCCCTTCGGCCAGAGCTTCGGCCGCCGGAAGCAGCAGCATGCAGAGGAGGAGTTTCAGGGTTTTCATATTCGGTTGCGGTTTATTTCAGCAGGTAGTCGGCAAGGGGATGGCGCGCTTCGGTGAGTTCGGCGCCGAAAAGCCGGGCCACCTCGTAGGCGCCGTCGTAGTTCCAGTGCGAGTTGTCGGCGTTGCCTTCGGGAAAACGCTCGACCACGCCCGGTTCGATGTGGTTGAAATAGCGTTTCGAACCCTCGACGCCGGCCTGTTCGACCAGCTTCCACGTGGCCGTCTTGAGGTCCATGACCGGTACGTTGCATTCGGCTCCGACGGCCTCTACGGCCGTGATGTAAGGCCCGTAGGTGTCGATCAGTTTTCCTCCCTTGTCGAAGCGGCGGCGTACGACCGAGGTTGCCAGCAGGGGTTCGGCTCCCTTTTCGCGCGCCTCGCGGATAAAGCGGCGGAAGTTGTCGCGGAACGAGGTCTCGGCGTCGGTGTGGCGCTTGGGATCTGCTTTCTGGTCGTTGCCGCCGAACTGGATCAGCAGCCAGTCGCCCGGTTCCAGCTGTGCGAGCACTTTGTCCCAAAGCCCTTCGTCGATGAAGCTTTTCGAACTGCGGCCCGAACGGGCGTAGTTGCGGACTTCGAGGCGCGTGGTGTCGAACACCCGTTTGAGTGCGTCGCCCCAGCCGTAACCCCGGTCGTAGGCGGGGTCGTAAGGCTTATTGTTGTAGGACATGGTCGAATCGCCGATGGTGAACAGCCGCTTTCGCTGTTGTGCGAGCGATGTCCCTGCTGAAAAAAGCAGGACTGCGGCGAGGAGGATTCCGAAAAATCGGGAGGTTTTCATAGGTCGGGTAGTTTTTCAGTCTTTTATTCGTTAACGTACACGTTTTTGATTTTGTGTTGTCCTGAATTTGTAATATATTGGTTATAAATGTTTTTGTGTTTATATTGCGATCGAAAAGAGATGCCTGCGGGTATTTTAACGTTTACAAAACTATGATTAATTCCATCCAGATGCAAATTTTTTGCAAAAAAAATGATATATTTACACACCGCAAATTGGCAAAAATCACATTTTCAACCCAAATTTATTGAGTCGCAGGTTATGATTGAATCAGATAAGACAGCAACGATGGAGCAGGTCGCGCGAGCGGCCGGGGTGTCGATCGGGACCGTGGACCGCGTGTTGCACCATCGCGAGGGCGTCTCGGAGAAAACCCGCAAGAAAGTCTTCGATGTTATCAACGAAATAGGTTATAAACCAAATATATACGCCTCTATACTGTCGCGCAGAAAGGATTTTGCCATCGTCGCCATCATTCCCTATTTCCAGACCGGAGAGTATTGGGAACTGGTGTATAATGGCATTACGAGGGCCGTCAAACAGTCGCAGGGGCTGAATATCGACCTGAAGATTTTTTACTACAATCAGTTCGAGCTGGAGTCGTTCCGGGGGGCTTGCCGCAATACGATCGACGTGCAGCCCGACGCCCTTTTCATCGCACCTATTTATAAGGAAGAAACCATTCGTCTGGTGCATCATCTGACGTCGTTATCGATTCCGGTCGCTTATATCGACACCAAGCCCGGGAATACCGACTATCTCGCTTACTTCGGGATGCCGCTTTTCGAAAGCGGCTATCTGGCCGCTGACCTACTCGTGGGGAGCGATCCCGGCGTGAAAGAGGTCGTGAGTTTCAATATCGACCGCGGAGAGGCTCCTCCCAACGATTCTACGCTCAACCGTCATCGGGGATTCCTGGCTTATCTGAACGATAACAACCCCGGCTGCACGCTCACCGACTGCTCGATGTCGCCCTTCGATTTTCTCTATAACATGCGGCTTTTCGACGCTTTTTTCGAAGAGCATCCCGATGTGAGGCATATTATCACCTTCAATTCGCGGGCGCATCTGATCTCGGACTGGATGGAGATCCGCGGTATCCGGGACAAGAAGCTGCTCGGGTTCGACATGCTGCAAGCCAACATGCGTGCGCTGAAAAACGGCACGATCTCCGTGCTTGTTGCGGAACGTACGGATAAAGAGGCGTTTAAGGCCGTAAAGTCCTTGATTGATTTTCTGGTGCTGCGCCAGCGTCCGCCCCGTCGTGACAATTACAGTTCGATCGACATTCTGACGCGTTACAATGTCGATTTCTACCTTGTCGAAGAGTAGAAAAAGAGGAGTCCGGCTTGAATTTTTTTGAAAAAAAGATTAATTGTCGTACTTTTGTTTTACGATCCGTTAACGTTAACGGAGGCGCGAAGCGCCTGGAACTACCCGAAAAACCGATAAAACCATGAAAAAACTGTTTCTGTTTCTGCTGTTTGCCGCTCCGTTCGCGGCCATGGCGGCGGAGCCGCGGCTTCCGGCCTTTCCCGGCGCCGAGGGCGGCGGCATGTATGCCACGGGCGGCCGCGGCGGCCGTGTGCTTTATGTGACGCGCCTGGACGACGACGAGCAGGAGGGATCGCTGCGCTGGGCCGTGACCCGCAAATATCCCCGGACGATTCTGTTCCGGGTTTCCGGCGTCATCCGGCTCCGGAAGCGGCTGAACATTACGGGCGACGACGTGACGATCGCCGGCCAGAGCGCTCCCGGCGACGGCATCTGCATTGCGGGCTTCGGCGTGGCCGTGCGGGCGGACAATGTCGTGTTGCGTTACCTGCGTTTCCGCATGGGCGACGAGATGGGCGCCGCGGCCCATGACGAGGACGCGCTCGGGGGACGCTACCGCCGCAATATCCTGATCGACCACTGCTCGATCAGCTGGAGTACGGACGAATGCGCCTCGTTCTATGCCAACGAAAATTTCACGATGCAGTGGTGCATCCTCTCCGAGAGTCTGCGCCGTTCGCTGCACGATAAGGGCAGTCACGGTTACGGCGGTATCTGGGGCGGCAGGAACGCCTCTTTCCATCACAACCTCCTCGCCTCGCACGACAGCCGCAATCCGCGTTTCGACCATCCGCTGCTGTACCTGCCCAACGTCGCTCTGGACGATTTCCGCGGTGTGGTCGATTTTCGCAATAACGTCATCTACAATTGGGGCTCGAACAGCACCTACGGCGGCGAAGGCGGACGCTTCAACATGGTCGCCAACTATTACAAGCCCGGTCCGGCGACTCCGGAAAAGGGTACGGCGGCCTTTATCACCGCCTACGGACGTACTCCGGACCTGCACAACAAGGAGGAACGCATCTATTACGAATCGCCCTATCCCACGCTCTACATGTCGGGAAACGTCATGGAGGGCAACCAGGCGATCTCACGGTCGAATTACGACGGGGTCCGCTATGCCAAGACCGGCGGTGAAAAGGGGGAGCTGCTCGACACTCCGATGCCGGTCAACGGACTTGTTGAAGGCCACACCACGACCCACGAGGCGAAACGCGCCTGTGCGCTCGTGCTGGCATGGGCCGGAGCTTCGCACGCGCGGGACGCCGTGGACGACCGCATCGTGCGCGATGTGCGTGCCGGCACGGCGGCCGTGACGGACGGCGGCCGCGGCAGTACGGGCGGCTTGGTCGATACGCAGCGCGCCATCGGCGGCTGGCCCGAATACCGGCAGTCGCCCGCTCCGGAGGACAGCGACGGCGACGGCATTCCCGATGTCTGGGAACGTCAGCGCGGACTTGATCCCGCCGATGCTGCGGATGGTGCGAAAATAGATCCCGCGAGCGGATATACGTGGCTCGAATGTTACCTGAACAGTCTTGTCGGGCCGATTACCGACCGGCAGAACAACCAAGAAAAACCCTGATCCGAATGAAACGCATTCTATTTCTATTTCTATTGCCGCTGGTCTTGTCGGCGTGCCTCTCCGCTGCGGCCGCCGCGCCGAAAGACGACTCCCGAAAGCTCCTTGCGGCCATGAAGAAGGCCACCCGCTTCATGTACGACCGTGTGAGTACCGAGGGCGGGTTCGTCTGGAACTACACCGCCGACCTTTCGCGCCGCTGGGGTGAACTGGAAGCCTACCCCACGATGGTGTGGGTCGAGAAGGGAACCCCCGAGGTGGGGCAGTTGATGATCGACGCCTACCACGCCACGGGCGACGAGTTTTATTACGACATGGCCGTGCGCTCGGCCCGCATCCTGATCCGGGGGCAGCTTCCCTGCGGGGGCTGGAACTACAAGTTCGACCTGGCCGGAGCGGCTTCCGAACGGCGGTGGTTCGAGACCATCGGCCGTAACGCCTGGGGCATGGGCGAGCACGGCCACTATTACGGCAATGCCACGTTCGACGACGATGTGACGGCCTCGGCGCTCAATTTCCTCATGCGCATCTACCTTGAAAAGAACGATCCGCAGTTCAAACCGGCGCTCGACAAAGCCGTCGGCATGATCTTCGAAAGCCAGTATCCCGTCGGAGGATGGCCCCAGCGCTGGCCGCTGATGCACGACCATCCCGACGCTGACGGCACACCCGACTACTCGGCCTGCATCACGTTCAACGACGACGTAACTCCCAACAACATCGAGATCCTGATGCGCGTGGCCTATGTGTTGGGCGACGCCCGGGCCATGGAGCCGCTCATTCGGGCCATGAATTGTGTGCGGACCCTTCAGCAGGGAACCCCCGCAGCGGGTTGGGCCGACCAATATTATCTCGACCTCACGCCCGCCAAGGCGCGCGATTTCGAACCTGCGGCGGTCTCCACCGTCCGTACCCGCGACTGCATCCGCCTGCTGATGGCTTTTTACCGCCTCACCGGAGACCGTAAATTCCTCGACGGCATCCCCGCGGCGCTGGATTTCCTGCGTGCTGCGGCGCTCGACGATGCGGCCGCCTCCGGACTGGGCCGAAAACCCGGCAAGGGACGCCTCCTTTGCCCGCGTTTCGTCAAGCCCGGTACGCTGACACCGCTGTACATGCACCGCAAGGGGCTGCATGTGGATAACGGGGCCTATTACATCGACCAGGACCCGCACAACGTCATCGGTCATTACGCCGCGCTTGTAGTGATTGATGCCGACGACCTCCGGCGGCAGTACGACGCGCTTTGCGCCCTTCCCGTGGACGAGGCTACCGCAGGTTCTCCGATGCTGGGAAAAGGGCGGCTGGAACTGCCGCGCTACCATACTCCGGCCATTGCCGCCGCCGATCCGTCGCACGCGGGAGCCGTCCTCTCGTCGCTCGACGGCGAAGGCCGCTGGATCGGGCCGCTGAACTGGGTGCTGGTCCCCTACATCGGACCGGGCAGCGCGGACGACCCCGTGCCCGACACCTACGAGCAGACCCTCGGCAATCCGCACAACACGGCTTCGCTGGTCACCGAACCGGTGGAGGGCGTCTGCCTGCGGACTTATATCAATAACATGGCGACGCTGATCGCGTCGCTCGCAAATAGAGAGAACCGATGAAAACCCGAAGCAACACATTCATTCCCGAGCGCGAAACGGCGTGGGAATCCTGCGGCGAAGGACTGCGCCGCCAGATCATGGGCTACGACCCGCACCTGATGGTGGTGAAGGTAGCCTTCGAAAAGGGCGCCGTCGGCGCGCGGCATACGCATTACCACTCCCAGGCGACCTATGTGGTGAGCGGGCGTTTCGAAGCGTGCGTCGGCGAGACCCGCCGAACGCTCGGTCCCGGAGACGGGTACTACGTCGCCCCGGACGAGCCGCATGAGCTGCTCTGCCTGGAGGCGGGGACCCTCCTCGACATCTTCTCGCCCCTGCGGGCCGATTTCCTGAAGTGACGGGCGGGCCGCCCTGCGGCAAAGAAAACGGACGATTCCCGAGGGGAATCGTCCGTTTTCTGTCCGCTGCGTCGCGGGCTATTCGTCGTCGCGGTACATGTGTTCCACGTAAATGGCGTGCTGCATCGCCTCGCGCTTCGCGATCGAAGGCTTGGTGAAGTACTGGCGGCGGCGAAGCTCCTTCAGGACGCCCGTGCGCTCGTATTTACGTTTGAACTTTTTCAGGGCGCGCTCGATGTTTTCGCCCTCTTTTACCGGCATGATAATCATA
>CDZK01017109.1_pt1 | contig 11209 bp, 10 predicted proteins | sample 557401 | NCBI WGS metagenome assembly CDZK01 (sample SAMEA3182108, study PRJEB8094) | gut metagenome | biome: human; feature: gut; material: Stool; isolation source: human stools | place: Canada | collected 2013-04-25 | reverse complement strand
CGCCTGCCGTTACAGATACAATTTGCCGGAATACCAGCCGCCTATATCAAATCCTTTTCGTTTGTAAAAACGTATGGCACCCTCGTTGTCTGCCTCGACGTCCAGTTCTATGCGTTCTGCGCCGCGTTCTCTGGCCGTATCTGCCACGGCATTGAGCAAAGCTTCTCCTACTCCCGTTCCGCGGCTTTGGGGTATGGCTATTATGTCTTCGATGTGTATGCTCGGACCTTTCCATGTGGAAAAGCGCTCGAAAAACACCACGCAACCTATTATTTTCCCATCCGTGTTTTCAGCCACGAAAGCTTCGAACTGAGGCTTTTCCGCTTCGAAACCTATGCGCCGCAAATCGTCGGCGGTGTAAACTATCATGTCCCTGGCATTGTGTTGTACAGCCAGGTCAGTTATGAGTCCCAGAATTGCTTCGGCGTCTGCCGCAGCAGCCCGCCTTACGGAAAAAAGTCCGCCTTTTGTCGGTTCCATTTTATATATCGTTTTCTTTAAATGTCAGATTCTATTTTTCATGCTCAGTCAAAAACTTCCGGATACGACATTTTTGACAATGCTTTTACGTACAGGTACGATAAACGCCGCTATCCGGGATAGCAGACCTGCCTCGGTAAAGATACCCAAATTGAACGTCCCGGCAAACATCCTTTTTTCTGAAACAGCAGCAATGCTTCTGACAACATGAAAAAAAGGAATGTTCAGAAACTTGTGCTCGGATCGTATGTTCTCTTTACAATGGTCCGGAATTACGATAAAACAGGCAAATACCACGGTTGTTCCTATCCGGTGTATTTGCCCGTGTGTGCCTGTGACCTGCTGCTCCGTTTCCGGGCGACATGTTTTTCTATATGCGTTGCCCGGGTATAGCCCGTGAAAGGGCGGTTATCCCAAGTAGGTTTTAAGTATCTTGCTGCGGGAGGTGTGCTTGAGGCGGCGTATGGCTTTTTCTTTTATCTGGCGTACACGCTCGCGAGTCAGGTCGAACGTTTCTCCTATTTCTTCCAGCGTCATAGCATGCTGGCCGCCAAGACCGAAATAAAGGCGTATAACGTCAGCCTCGCGTGGAGTGAGTGTCTGTAGCGCGCGTTCTATCTCTATGCGCAGTGACTCTGTCATCAGCTCTCTGTCGGGGTTGGGCGACTCGCCGCTTTTGAGTACGTCGTACAGGTTGGAGTCTTCGCCTTCTACCAGAGGCGCGTCCATGGATATGTGGCGGCCGGAGTTTTTGAGCGATTCCTTTACATCGTCCTCGGTCATTTCCAGTTCCTGGGCTATTTCTTCGGCCGACGGGGCGCGTTCGTGTTCCTGTTCGAGTTCGGCGTATTTTTTGTTGATCTTGTTTATAGAGCCTATCTTGTTGAGTGGAAGGCGCACTATGCGGGACTGTTCGGCCAATGCCTGAAGTATCGACTGGCGTATCCACCATACGGCGTACGATATGAATTTGAAACCGCGCGTTTCGTCAAATCTTTGTGCGGCTTTTATAAGTCCTAGATTGCCTTCGTTAATAAGGTCGGGCAGGGTCAATCCCTGGTTCTGGTATTGTTTTGCCACTGAAACGACAAATCTGAGGTTCGCTTTGGTCAGCTTGTCCAGCGCACGTTGGTCGCCGGCCTTTATTTTCTGGGCCAGATCCACTTCTTCATCCGCCGAGATAAGTCCCACTTTGCCTATTTCCTGCAAATACTTGTCCAACGAAGCCGTTTCACGGTTCGTTACCTGTTTTGTTATCTTAAGTTGTCTCATACTTTTTTTCCGAACGGTCTGGGTTATTTGTGTCGTTCCGTCTTTATATTATACGTAAAAAATGAGCAAAGGTTACACTGTTTTTGAAAAATAATTACAAAGCCCACACTCTCAAGGGTATCCATAATAACCCTACGAGTATCAACGCCTTTATCATGGTGTATGCGATATAGTATTTACGTATGGTTACCGCCGTGATGCAGGACAAAAATACGATGCCGGCAAAAACGAAGTAATATGCGAAAGCGTTGCCGTTTTCAAATGAATAGACTATCGCCGAACATATCGTTGCCGCCATTATCGAAAATATTGCCGCCGCCTTTGCCTTTCCGGCTCCGAGTACGAGCGGGAGGGTCCGGTAACCGAATACGGCATCCCCTTTTTGGTTGTTCATATCGTTGAGCAGGCTAAGCGACAGAAGCGTGAAAAAAATGAAGAAACCATGCGGCAATAATACTTCGACATCTATGATCTTGCGGTAAAAAAATACGGCGAAAAGCGGTATGACGGCGCATACGGCTTGAGCCACGTTCGATACGAACGGTATTTTTTTCAGTTTATGGCTGTAAAACCACAGGAAAAATGCGTATCCGGAAAAAAACACCACGGAACGCAGCGATACGTAAAGGCTCAGCGCCACAGCCGTAAAGTTCAATGCGAGATATATCCGCAGTGTCATGGCTTGCGATACGATTCCGTCTATCGAACTTTTATGCGGGTGGTTGACGAAGTCCTTGTTTTTGTCGTAAAAGTAATTGATTATGTATCCTCCGGCCACTGTCATCCATGTGCATACCACCAGGGCAAAAAAATGCGGATCCGTCACGCACGAGAAATCAGGGGCCTTTTCGGTAAAAAAGAAAATGCAACTGAAATACTGGGCTGTGGCCAGCAGGGCTATGTCGTACACCCTTGTCAACGAGAGAAGCCCGATTACCTTTATCACCAGGGAAGAGGAAATACGGTTTTTGCCGTTTCCCGGTTTTCGGCCTGCAGGAGTAACCCCGGAGCCCATGTCAGAAACGGTATATAGGCTGTGTGGAATATTCCCGAAGCGTACGGGCTGCTTTTTCGTAATCGTCGGTAAAACCGAGTATGAATCCTCCCCCTCCGGCCCCGCAGAGTTTCAGATAGTATTCGCCTGTGCGCAGTCCGTTGACCCATGCCCGGCGTACGCCGCGTGGTATCATGGGGTAGAAATGTTTCAGCACCACCAGCGAGAGCATTTTTACGTTTTCCAGCAGCGATGCTTTACGTCCGTTTATGAACGCTTCGATACATGCGTCGTTCAATGCGCCGAATTCGTCTTTGAGCATCTTGCGGAAGCCTTCGTTTTTCATCTTTTCGAAGAATATGTCTATAAGGCTTCCAGTAGAATGGCTCATGCCCGAATCCAGAAGGAATATAGCTCCTTTGCCGTCCTTTTTGGAATTGGGTATGCCTACCGTACCTATGTCGTGGCGGGAGCGTATCAGTATCGGCAAGTTCATGTAGCATATCAGAGGATCGAGCCCGGAACTGTGCCCGTGGAAAAAACTCTCCATGTGCCCCAGGGTTTCCTTAAGGGCGATGATGTCCTGCGGGGATGCCTCGGCGGGTGATGCCGGATTGTCGGCGTAACGTTCGTAAACAGCTGCAACCAGCGCACCGGAACTGCCTACACCGTATCCCAGAGGGATACTCGAATCGAAGTAGAGCCCGTTTTCTATGTCATTCTCCAGCCTGTCGGTGTCTATATGCGATTTGAAGAACTCTTTGCCGTTGAGGTCTTTAAGCCATGCGCAGAAGTCGCCTATGCTTTCATTGGATTTCTGCATTTCGGGCGTCATGTTTTCTGAAAAAACCAGAGCCCCTTTGTAGAAGTCATACGGTATGGAAAGCCCCATCGAGTCTTTTATTATCCCGTATTCTCCGAAAAGGAGTATTTTGGCGTTGTATAGTTTTTCCGCTGCCGGCATATCTTTATTAATGTATTTCTTAGTTTTGCTGCGGGGCTGCTTCAAGGCCGACGCTCCAGGGGTCTATCTTTTTTGCGTCCTGGCTTTCTGGTCGTTTTTCGAGTTTTTCTTCCTGTTTGCGTTCGTACTGGTCGGCTTTGGTCTTAAGGCGGTTCATGGCCTCGGCATATATCGCTATGTACCGCCGGTTATGCTCGCTGTAATATTCGTTGTTTTGGCGGAGTATTTTTTTGTTTATGCCGTATTTTTTATACACACCCTCGATAAAAGTATGTCGTCCTATCCGTGCCAGGGTAGAATCCCTTTGGAAAGCCCCGCGTTCCTGAAGCATATCTATGTATGTCAGTTCGCATATTACGTCCGCCATTTCGCTTTCCGAAAGCAGGCGTTCAGGCTTTTCTATGTACCGGTACTTGCATCCTGCAGCCAAAACGACCAGGGCCGTTATTGCCGCCGCGCGTGCAAAGGTATGTATAAATTTTTGTAAAACCATAACAACTAGTGTTTTAACGTTCAAACGTGAGGGCAGTTGCCGATGTTACCGGATATATTCTGCCGTCGGCATACGCCACCTGTCCGCCGACTATAGTATGGGTTATACGAGCCGGGAACATCCTGTTTTCAAATGCCGACCATCCGCATTTGTATTTCAGGGACTCTTTATGCACCCGCCACGGGCTGTTGAATTCTACTAGTGCCAGGTCGGCGAAATAACCTTCACGGACAAATCCCCGTTTTTCAATTCCGAATATTCTGGCCGGATTGTGGCACATTTTTTCCACAACGGTTTCTATGTCTATACGCTCCTTGACCACTTCGGACAGCATCGCAGGCAGGCTGTGCTGCACCATAGGCCCTCCGGAAGGGCATTTGAGATATGGCAGGCGCTTTTCTTCTATCGTGTGCGGGGCATGATCCGAACCTACCGAGTCGATTTTACCCGATACCAGGGCATCCCACAGGGCCTGTTGGTCTTCGGTCGATTTTACCGATGGGTTGACTTTTATCAGGTTGTCTTTCAGGGCATAATCAGTTTGGTTGAAGAAAAGGTGGTGCGTGCACACTTCGCCGGTTATCTTCTTGGAACTGTTGAATTTTATGGCGCTGAGCAGTCCAAGTTCGCGTGCTGTGCTTATATGGCAGATGTGCAGGCGCGCGCCTGTCTTTTTGGCCAGAGAAACGGCGTACTGCGAACTTTCGAAGCATGCTTCGGCATCGCGTATGCTGGCGTGCATATAGGCCGGGATATTGTCGCCGAATTCTTCCCTGGCGCGGGCGAGGTTTGCGGCTATTATTGCGTCGTCCTCGCAATGCGCCGCTATCAGCAGAGGTGACGATACGAAAATACGCTCCACAGCTTCGGCATTTCCCACTCCCATATCGCCGGTGGACGAACCAAGGAATAATTTTACCGCAGCCACCCGCGTGATATCGGCACGGAGGATGTCATCGATATTGTCCTTCGATGCTCCTATCATGAACGAATAGTTGACAGACGAGGTCTTTGCGGCAATGGCGAATTTCTCATCCAGCAGTTCCGGAGTAACGGCTGCCGGTACGGTGTTGGGCATATCTATCACGGATGTTACGCCTCCGGCTGCCGCCGCTGCCGATTCGGTAGCGAAATCGCCTTTGTGCGTCAGGCCAGGATCGCGGAAATGCACGTGGGTGTCAATCACGCCTGGTATGAGATACAGATTGTCGGCAGCTATCAGACGTGTGCCGGGCGAGAGGCTTATCGAAGGGTCAATGCGTTCTATTATTCCATTGCGGATGAATACGTCGCTCTGGCGTGTCGTGCCGGAATCGACTATATTGGCGTTTTTTATCAGTATGTTTTCCATTTTCGTAATATCTCTTGCATTATCGTGTCTGTCATACGGGTTTGGCGTGCAGGTAGCGCGTTATCTTGACCGCCGTGTCGAAAAACACCATTTTCGAGTTTGCGTTGCGCTCTATATGGTACTGGGCGTCCGTCAGTTCGCGGTATATATCGGCAATATTGCGTCCGTGTACGTATTGTGAAAAACCGCCGAAGTTGAATCCTGCCGGGAAATCCTGCGGCAATACCAGTTCTGTCACGCCGTAGTTGTTCATAAGCCCCTGGCGGAAGACGCCGCAGGCGTATTCGAGAAAACGTTTCTGGCTTTCGCGCGAAAGCGCCGATACGTCCGAAGCCCACACCAGAAGGTTGTTGAGTTCCTGAGGCCTTTTTTTCGCCATGAATGCATGCCGCACGAACCGCACGAAAAGTTCCGGAAACGCTTCTTCGTGAGAACCGCCTGATAGCATTTTCAGCGCGCGTCCCATATCTCCGTCAGCTCCCTGGGCTATGCGTCGGGCCGTGTCGGATGCGGTTCCGTACTGACGGACGAGGCAGTCGTATATCTCATCCTGTCCGATATGGCGGAATTCCACCTTCTGGCATCGTGATGATATGGTAGGGAGTACCGCTCCTGCGTCGTCCGTGACGATTATTATCAATGTACGTTCGCCTGGTTCCTCTATCAGTTTTAGTAGCTTGTTGGCCGCCGTCTGGTTCATCTTTTCCCCGTGCCATATTACCACCGCCCTGTATCCCCCCGAAAAGGATTTGAGCGATAGTTTTTTCGCTATCGATTCGGCTTCTTCCTTGCCTATTATGCCCTGTTTGTTCTCGATATCCATCATGGCATACCAGTCGGCAAGGCTGCCGTAGGGGTGTTCCGTGACGAATTTTTGCCACAGAGGCAGAAAATCGTCGCTCACAGGCGACTTTTTTACGTCTTTGTTTGTGTTTACCGGGAATACGTAATGCAGGTCGGGATGGGAAAACATCTTTTCCTCTCCGGCCCCCAGGGCTTTCAGAGCATAATCTATCGCTATGCGCAACGCTCCGACCCCTTCAGGGGCGGAAAACAATTGTGCATGGCTTATCCGTCCGCCGGATATCGTGGCATCCAGCAGTTTTCTTACAGTTTCGTTTCCTATTATCCGCAATTCAGACATCAGGCATCAAAGATAAATATTTTATCGGTAGGGGAGGATTGAGGTTTTAATAATAATTGCAAATAAATGCTTCGTACGTATGGGGTGAAAGTGTGGAAAGTTAATTACATTTGTGACTCCTGTTGCGAAAAAAGTATCAATTACATAAATCACAATTAACACTATGAATAAAAAAATATTGTTCGGCACGCTGTTTGCTGCCATGTCGTTCTCAGGCGGGTTATGTGGGCAGACAGCATCGGACACGGCGTTTTTCCGCTCGAAAAACGATGCCCTGACCGCATTTTGCCGTACGCATCAGGGTACGCACAACAATTATCTGGGGCGAGTGAGGCTCGACTCGCTCAAAGCCGACGGACGCACGGCGACCCTTTACTACAACGCGTCATTAGCCGATTATCCTATGCGTGCTGATGTGTGCGACGGGATATATTCGATACTGCGTGATGGACTGCCATCCGACGTGAAAGTAAAAGTCGTTGTCCAAGGCAGGGAAATACACGAGCTCATTCCGGACTTTTATTCCCAGGCCGGTAAAAAGAAAAAACCGCTTCGCGCCAAGGATATCCCCACTCCGTTGGTTGCCCCGGCCGACAGACCGTACAGTATCAGCGACGGTCTTTTCGGCAATCACATTGCTTTGTGGCAGAGCCACGGTTACTATTACGAACAAAAGCTGTTACGCTGGGAATGGCAGCGCGCCCGTATATTCCAGACTGTCGAAGACCTCTACACCCAGAGTTTCGTGCTTCCTTATCTGGTGCCGATGCTCGAAAAGGCGGGTGCTGTGGTGATGCTTCCGCGCGAGCGCGACGTGCAGATGAACGAAGTGATAGTAGATAACGATATGCCTGCGTCGGGATATTACGAGCGCAACGGGAAATACGCCTGGGAGAAGGGTGATTCGGCTGGTTTTGCCAGTCCGAAAGCAGTGTACCTGGACGGGGAAAACCCGTTCACGATGGGTACTTACCGCCGTGTGAAAACAGTTTCCAAAGGGAGCGAAAGTGTGGCCGTGTGGCAGCCTGAGTTTAAAAAGCCGGGCAGTTATGCGGTGTACGTATCGTACAAGAGTTTCCCCGACAGCGCCGATGACGCCTTATATACCGTTTACCACAAAGGAGGGAAAAACACATACAAAGTGAACCAGAAAATGGGCGGCGGCACGTGGATATACCTCGGCACGTTCGACTTTGACAAAGGTAAAAGCAGCGCGCGTGTGGAATTGTCCAATAAAAGTTCGCGCGAAGGCCGTACGGTCAGCGCCGACGGTGTAAAGATCGGAGGCGGAATGGGTAATATAGCACGTACCGCCCCGGCCGATACTTCCCTCACGCAGGGAGATGCCAAACGCGTGGCCGAAATGGGTATTACTCCCGAAGCCGTGACCAGCGGCTACCCTCGTTTTACCGAAGGGGCTCGTTATTTTCTCCAGTGGGCAGGTTTCCCGTATAAGGTGTATAACTATGGCAACGGTATGGACTATACGGACGACTACACATCGCGCGGAAAATGGGTGAACTACCTTCTCGGAGGTACGGCAGCCAATCCTCAGGGTGAAGGTCTGGGCATACCGGTAGACCTTTCGTTCGCATTCCATTCCGATGCCGGTACGAAAAAAGACAACACGATAGTAGGCACCCTGATGATTTACACGCTTGAATCCGATGGCTCGACCGATTATCCGAACGGCAGCTCGCGCTATGCCAACCGCGATTTAGCCGACCTGATACAGACCCAGATAGTCTCCGATGTGCGCGCGCAGGACGAACCGCAGTGGACGCGCCGTCCGCTCCGCAACGGCAACTATGCCGAATCGCGTATGCCGCTTGTGCCTTCCGCTCTTTTGGAACTGCTCTCGCACCAGAATTTCGCCGACATGCGCTACGGTCTCGACCCTCGCTTCCGGTTCACTGTGTCCAGAGCCATATATAAAGGCATGCTCAAGTACCTGGCTGCTCGCGACAATCGTCCGTATGTGGTGCAGCCGCTTGCTGTGGACAATTTCTCGGTGGAATTTGCCGGCAACGACAAGGTATCGCTCAAATGGCAACCTGTAGCTGACAGCCTCGAACCTACGGCTGCACCCGACTCATACATCGTGTACACGCGCATTGGCGACGGCGCTTTCGACAACGGAACGCCTGTGAAGGAGAACGCCATTACGCTTCAGATCACACCGGGGCAGATGTATTCGTTCAAGGTTACGGCTGTAAATAAGGGCGGTGAGAGTTTCGACAGTGAAATACTGAGCACTTACCGTGCGATAAACGAAAAGGGAGTCGTGCTGGTGGTCAACGGTTTCGATCGTGTCAGCGCACCGGAGAGTTTCGCTTCGCCGGACAGTCTTTTCGGAGGTTTTCTCGATAACCGCGACCATGGCGTTCCTTATAAAAAGGATATTTCGTACATAGGTTCGCAACACGAGTTCCGCCGTACGATACCTTGGATGGATGACGATTCGGCCGGTTTCGGCGCTTCGGACGGCAATTACGAAACGATGGTCATTGCGGGCAATACATTCGACTATCCGGCTGTTCACGGGCGTTCCCTTGTAGAATTGGGATATTCGTTCGTCTCGGCTTCCAACGAAGCGGTTGAAAACGGCCATGTCGATATGTCGGCATATCCGGTGGTTGACCTTATACTCGGAAAACAGCGTCAGAGCCTTCTCGGACATAATTATTCGAGGATAGATTACCCGGCTTTCAGTAAAAAACTCCAGAAAGCAATAGCCGACTACACGGCAAAGGGCGGAAACATATTGGTAAGCGGTGCTTTTGTCGCCACCGACCTTTGGGACAGCTATAATACCGATAAGGATGACCGTGATTTTGCCAACAATGTGCTCAAGTTCCGTTGGATGACCAACTGCGCATCCCGTACCGGCGAAGTAGAAGCCGCAGTATCTCCTTATCCCGAACTTGGAGGGCAGTATTCATTTGCTACCCAGCCTAATGAAGACGTTTATTGCGTTGAATCCCCTGACGGTCTCGTACCTGTGGGACGTGGCGCGTTTACCGTTATGCGTTACTCCGATAACAATATAAGCGCCGCGGTAGCTTATAAGGGCGACGATTACAGTACTGTTGTGCTGGGATTCCCGATAGAGACGGTTCACGGACATGACAAGCGCACGGAACTGATAGGCAAAGCGCTCGATTTCTTCTTTTCTGTAAAGAAATAATATTTTGCGTCAGAACGCCGGAAACCGCTTAAACGGTTTCCGGCGTTTTTTTGTGCGTTCCGGTGATAAATGAAAGGAAATGGTTTTATAAATTTGCGGCGGTTTTAAATAATGCATGAAATGAGTAAAGCCGTACTTACGATATTACTTCTTGTGTGTTCCAATGCCTTTATGACAATGGCCTGGTACGGTCATCTCAAATTCGCCCAGTACAGCTGGTTTTCCAAACTCGGTCTTTGGGCTGTGGTACTGATAAGTTGGGGTATAGCGCTTTTCGAATACTGTTTTCAGGTCCCTGCGAACAGATTGGGCTACCGCGACCACGGAGGTCCTTTTTCGTTGGTGGAATTGAAAGTGCTTCAGGAAGTTATAACGCTCGTGGTATTCATGTGCTTTACTTTTCTGTTCTTTAAGAACGAGCAGTTCAGGCTGAATCATCTCATAGGTTTCTGTTTTCTGGTATTGGCCGTTTATTTTATATTCAAAAAATAGACAAGGGGCTTCTCTTTCGTTTATTCCCGGGCAATTCGTGCTTATGGTTTTCGCAGACCGTAATGTGTAATCGTGAATTTGCTGTGTTTTATATTTTTTTTAACCGGTGTCTTTTTTGCCGGATATTCGCATTTAATTGTTATTTGTCTGGTACTCAATGGTGAGTGTTGCGAAGTTTGTGCCTATAATTGAAAGGTTTGGATTGCAAAAAAACGTTTATTTAAGAGAATATTATAAAAAGTAAATATGTATGAATCACTCCTCGCTGAAAAAGAGGCTAAAATAGAGGAGCAGGCCAAAGAAATAGAGCGGTTAGAGGAGAGAATAGATAATTTGTTAAAAAATTTTCCGTTTCCGCGCCACTATGGATGCCGGGGGTGCAGAATGTGCCGGTGCCACAGGGTAAGTTTTTTCGTCGTCCCGCTATACTGATACCCCCTTTAGTTTGTTGCAAGAAACTAATTAAATGATTTACGAATTTTTAAAGACAAAAACAAAAGGATTTACTCCCTCTTTTTTGGGTATTATAGGGGGCTTATTAACACTAAAAGCCATTTTTTAACAGTGTTTTTGGCATTATGGGAGGTTTTATCTATTCATTTTTGGTGTCCAACACTATGCCCAATACTATGCCCAACCCTGCATTTTTCATATCGGTAAACCCCGCAGGTTACTTGCCGGAGATGAAAATATAAAGTTTGAATTGAACGTATGAGCAAGTAATTTATATACCGAAAAAACAGCGCATAAACGCTGTTTTTTGCTATAATTTATGGCCTATGGAAAAATAAATACTTGTCAGAACCCTGGTACAAAACCGAAATGTTCCTCC
>CDZK01044677.1_pt1 | contig 11246 bp, 9 predicted proteins | sample 557401 | NCBI WGS metagenome assembly CDZK01 (sample SAMEA3182108, study PRJEB8094) | gut metagenome | biome: human; feature: gut; material: Stool; isolation source: human stools | place: Canada | collected 2013-04-25 | reverse complement strand
TTCCCCCCCCCCCCCGCAAGATAATTCTTACAAACAATTTGTTCTGAAAAATGTACGTTCATTAATAGTCCCATATTTTATATTCGGTATTTTCAGTGTGCTGGCAAGCGCTGCACTCAATTTCTTTTCTGGCGGGGACTATAGCGTTTCTTTCTTTATGAAATCGTTTGCCGGACTCGTGTTGGGAGTGGGTTACGACACGGAATATACCGTGATGAACAACATGCCTCTGTGGTTTCTTCCCGCCATGTTCTTTGTCAGGGTTATATCGGGTTTTTTATCCCGGTATAAAAGCCGGGTGAAAATCGCCGTGTGTGCCGCCGGGCTGATAATCGTGGTCTTGCTTCACCGTTATGGTCTGTTCCTTCCTTTTTCCGCAGGCAGCGCGCTATTGGCCCTTCCGTTTTTTTATGCGGGAGCGGTCGCAAAGCGGTACGGTCTTCTGGAAAATTTCAGAAACGGGGGAATGTTGCGGCTCGTTGCGCTGTTTGCCGTTTCGGCGTTTGTGTTGTATTTGTCGGTGTATTTCAATACGGGCATTACCGATATCAACAGTTGCAAGTACAACAATATGCTGCTCATGTTCACGGGCGGGATATCGGGAACGTCGGCGGTTTTTTGCGTGTGTATCGCCTTTGACGGGATCAGGTCGAAGTTCATAACGGCCGTCTCGGACGGGACTCTTATGATAATGTCCCTGCATGTTTACGGCATAACGGTAGTATGGAATTTTTACAAGATGATAGCCGGTCTTGCCGGTCCGGGTGGTATGGATGCGTTTGTGTCCCTGCCGGCGGCTGTCGTCACCGCGATGATGATAACAGCCGGCCTTTATTATCCGATAGTATTTTGCCGCAAACGCTTGCCGTTGCTTTTGGGAAAGGCTGGAAAAAAACCGGTTGGTAAGGGAAAAACTTCTTTGCCCGGTTGATGCCAAATTTTTCCGTAGTCCGGACAAATGACATATCTTTACGTCTTGAGCAGACAACAAACAGCGATGGATAAAATAAAGTATGCTTTGTTCGCATTTGCGATGGCTGTTCCCGTATTGCTGGCAGCGGAGCGGGCGGCACAGGCGGATAGCTCGGAAGTGAAAAGGCGCCCGAAGGTAGGAGTGGTACTCTCCGGAGGCGGGGCCAAAGGTTTTGCGCACCTTGGGGCGATAAAAGTGATGGAGCGCGCCGGAATACATATAGATTATATCGGCGGCACTTCGATAGGGGCCATCGTCGGCGGACTTTACGCCAGCGGATGGACTACCGGGCAGATAGATTCCCTGATAAAGGATTTCGATATGTCGAAGATAGTTACCGACAAGGTAGAACGCCGTTACCGCCAGTATTACGATAAGGAAAACGAAGGCAAGACGTGGTTCCGGTTGGGGATGAAGCGTTTCCGACCTCAGTTCCCTACGGCAATATCACACGGACAGAACGTGATAAACCTGTTTGCGGACTGGACCGTTGCCATGCACGATGTGGATGATTTCGATAGTTTGTATATACCGTATTTTGCAAAAGTGACGGACCTGAGCCATGGCACTTCCGTAAAACTCGATAAAGGATACCTGCCGGAAGCGATGCGTGCCAGCGGTACTTTCCCTTCGTTGTTCACCCCTTTCCCGATAGACAGTTGCGTGTTTATAGACGGCGGGGTGCTGGATAATTTTCCTATCGACGAAATGAGGCGTATGGGCGCCGATATTGTAATAGGAGTGAATATAAACACGGGCCTTTCCACACCGGACAAACTCGGTTCGATAGTCAGCATACTGGACCAGATAATAGGCTTCCAGATAGTGAAGAACGTCGAATCGCAGTTGCCTAATCTCGATCTTGATATAAAACCGGATATAGAAGGCTACGGAGTGATGAGTTTTAACGATGCGGACAGCATATACGTACGCGGCGTCGAAGCGGCCGAGGAGAAATTCGACCAGTTGCTCGAAATAGCGCGGAAACAGAGGGCTTTCGGTGAAATACCAGAAAAACAACGTCCGGTCCACAATAAAAACGGCGTGTATATAATCGAAGACATGACGGTCGCCGGCGCCGATAATTATTCAAGAGAGTATTTTCTCGGACGTTTCGACAGCGACTTTCCGACTCCGATGACGTTGGACGACATTCATGCCGGCATAAATCGCCTGTATGCCACCGGTAATTTCGATAACGTGTACTATCGCCTGCGTAAAGGCAAAAGGCCCGGTATGTATGTGTTGAACATAATAGCCAGGGAGAAAGACATACATCAGTATGTGGGTGTGGGTTGGAGTTACGATCAGTTGTACGGAGCCAACCTTTTGCTCAATCTGAGGATAAACAATATCCTCAAGCGCAGCATTTTTGAAACGGACCTTGTGATAGGCCAGAACTCGTCTCTGGCATTGTCGCTGTTCAGGGATAACGGTAAGAAGCCTTCTTTCGGCGTGAATTTCAAACTGGGCCAGTTAAAGACAAAGACGAATTTTTCTGACGTGTCAGAAGATATATTCCCCGGCGGCAGCACTACGGATCCGCTCGAGTTGAAACTGCGCACCGACATTATGACGGAATATATCACGGGTAATTTTTTTGCACAGAAGACGATAGAGCAGAGGTATACCGCAGGATTGGGTGTGGAGTATCTGTACATGAAGGCTTATGTGGACAACATATCGTTCGCCGGGGCCAAATTGCTCACGTTTGAAAATACTTATTTCATCACTCCTTATGCTTATTTTTCCGGGGATACCAGGGACGATAAGTTTTTCCCGACCAAAGGCGCTTATTTCAACCTTATGTATAAATTTCTGATATCACCTGCCGGCGATGTTAACGAATATGTGAACCAGGATGGCGACAATGTGGAAAAAGGAGGAAATACTTCATCGTTGGTCATAGGCGAGATGGTGCGTTCCATTCCTGTTACGAGGTACTTTGCGATAAATTTGGATGCATATGCCGGTTTGTCGCTCGGACGCAATCTGCCTTTCGCCTACCGCTTTTTCCCTGGCGGGATACGCAGCGTGATGCCTTTCAATCATGTGGAGTTTTACGGGCTGCCGTTTTTCTGGAATAAGGACGAGCAGTCGACCGATCTTGGCGTGAACAATTTTATGAAAGCGGGGATAAAGTTCCAGTATTCGCCGGGAAGAAACCAATATATATATGCGGCATACAATTACGGATTGATAAGTTCCGGCCGCAATGCTTTCAGCGCGAAATACGATTCGATACAGGGTATGGGCCTGGGTTACGGCATAGGTACGCCTGTAGGCCCGCTCAAACTGACGTTTACATATTCTCCGGACAAAACGACAGGCTCCAATTTCGGAGTGTTCTTTTCTGCGGGATATACGTTTTAAATGTTTTAAACAGGCAAAAAAAGGAGGGCCAAAAGGCCCTCCTTTTTTTGCCTGTCGTCAAGCTCAGGCATTCGCTTTTTCAAAAGCCTGTGCGAAATCGGCTTTCAGGTCATCTATATTTTCAATGCCGACGGCTACGCGTATCAATGTCTCGGATACCCCGGCGGCTGCCAGTTCCTCTTTGGACAATTGCTGGTGCGTGGTCGAAGCAGGATGAGTTATGATGGATTTTACATCGCCTATGTTGGCCACAATTTTGAATATCCGCACGCTGTCCACAAATTTTTTGGCGGCTTCGTATCCTCCTTTTATGCCGAATGACAGGAGTCCGCTCTGGCCTTTCGGCAGATATTTATCGGCCAATGCGCGGTATTTACTGCTCTTAAGACCGGGGTAGGATACCCATTCTACCTGCGGATGTCCTTCGAGGTATTCGGCAAGGGCAAGTGCGTTGCTGCTGTGGCGCGGCATACGTACGTCGAGCGTTTCCAGTCCTTGTATTATTTCGAACGCGGAAAAAGGGCTCAGGCATGCGCCTATGTCCCGCAGACCTTCGGTGCGGAGTTTCGTTATGAATGCCGCCGGAGCCAGGTCCGCGTAGATAAGGCCGTGATATGCCGGGTCGGGCTCCGTGAATTCGGGAAAACGTCCGCTTTTGCGCCAGTCGAACCGGCCTGAATCTATCACCGCACCGCCCATCGTCGTGCCGTGCCCCTGCATATATTTTGTAAGCGAATAGGTCACGATATCGGCGCCGTGGTCTATCGGGCGGAGCAGCGCCGGGGTGGCTACGGTGTTGTCCACTATCAGCGGCACTCCGTGACGGTGTGCGGCATCGGCAATTGCCCGTATGTCGACCATATTGAGCTGCGGGTTGGGCAGCGCTTCGATGAATACGGCTTTGGTGTCGGGACGTATGGCTTTCTCGAAGTCGTCCGGGTCGTCGGAGTTGACCATCGTGCTTTCGATCCCCAAACGGGGCAGACGTACGGTGAACATGGTGAACGTGCCTCCGTAAACGCTCGAAGACGATACTATGTGGTCGCCGCTTTTAAGCAGGCATAGCAGGGCGGAAAAAAGCGCCGCCGTACCGGATGAGAATACGCAGCAGCCTACTCCGCCGTCGAGTGCTGCCAGGCGGCGTTCGAGGATGTCGTTTGTTGGATTATTGAGCCGCGAATAGATGAATCCGGGTTTGGACAGTGAAAATACGGCTGCGCCATGGTCCGCATTTGGAAAACTGTAAGCTGATGTAAGGTACACGGGCACGGCCCTGGTGCCCTGGTGTTCTTCAGGAGAATACGCTTCTTGAAGCGCGGTTGTCGAGAGGTGTTTTTCGCTCATCTTCTTTTGTTTTTTGGTTTTTATATCTTTTTTTCCGTCAGGGAGGTCGTTTGTTTTATCCGTATATACTTAAAGACCGCGCTCCCTTTTCCGGGCGCGCGGTCTTTAAGTATGGTCGTTAGTGTTTGTTTTTTACATCACAGGTACATACAAAAAACAGCCTTTCCGCCCTTTTCGTGAGCCGAAGCGTTCATAGCCTGCATGTACATTCGTTTTGTTTCCATTTTTTTGTGCGTCGAAACCGCAACCGGACAAAAATAGGTATTTTCACAAATAAAAAAAATGTTTTTGGTACTTTTGCATATATTTCTGCGTCCGGACAAGAAAACATGAAACGGCTTATGGCCGTGTGCGCGTCGGAGCAGATTATAAAACAGTTTGTAAGTTCATAGTGTTGCATCTAAAATAAAAGATTATATATGAAAGAAATACGGATGGTCGACCTTAAAGGCCAGTACGAGAAAATCAAAGACGAAGTCGATGCTGCAGTCGTTTCCGTTATGGAATCCAGTGCGTTTATAAACGGTCCGGAAGTATCGGCATTTCAGAAGGAACTTGAAGCGTACCTCGGAGTGAAGCACGTAATTCCGTGCGCCAACGGTACCGATGCGCTCCAGATATCGCTCATGGCTTTGGGGTTGGAAAAAGGCGACGAAGTGATAACGAGCGACTTTACGTTTGCCGCTACGGTCGAGGTGATAGCGCTTCTGGGGCTCAAGCAGGTGCTCGTCGATGTGGACCGCGATACTATGGTAATGGATGTCAAAGCCCTGGAAAAGGCGATAACTCCACGCACGAAAGCCATAATTCCCGTACATCTTTTCGGTCAGTGCGCCGATATGGAACCGATAATGGAAATAGCCCGAAAATATAACCTGGCCGTGGTCGAAGATACGGCGCAGGCCATAGGAGCGGAATATACTTTTTCCGACGGCACGGTAAAGAAAGCGGGCACGATAGGCACTCTTGGCGCCACGTCTTTCTTTCCGTCTAAAAATCTGGGCTGTTACGGCGACGGCGGAGCTATTTTTACCAATGACGATGATTTGGCCCACCGTGTGCGCGGAATAGTAAACCACGGGATGTACCGCCGTTATTACCACGATGAGATAGGCGTTAATTCCCGCCTGGACAGTATACAGGCCGCAATACTTCGTATAAAACTGCGCCGGTTGGACCTGTACAACGATGCCAGGCGCGCGGCGGCGGCGATGTATGACGAAGCATTTGCCGGATGCGTGCATGTGAAGACTCCTGCCGTTGCTCCGCACAGCCGCCACGTGTTCCATCAATATACGCTCCAGTTGGCAGAGGGAACGGACAGGGACGCGCTGATAGCGCATCTGAACTCCAAGGGAATACCGGCGATGATATATTATCCGGTTCCGTTGCGCAAACAAAAAGCTTACGATACGCACGATTACGACGATTCGGCGTATCCGAATACGGATTTTCTGGTACGGAGCGTCCTGTCCCTGCCTATGCATACCGAACTGGACAGGGAGCAGGTGGATTACATCTCAGGTGCGGTAAAGGAGTTTTTCTCTAAATAATATCGGCCGGTTTTTATGCCGGCGTGATTGCGCAGTCCGGTCTTTCCGTGTAAGGAAGACCGGACTGTTTCGTGTTGCGGGATCATATTTGCGATTCGTGTATCGGGCGGGAGGTTATTTTATTTTACCTGTTCGGATACGACATGCATGCGTTAAAAAAATATATCATATCTTTGCTAATAAAGCCGGGGGAAATGCGTAAGAGATACAACCCGGCACGGTACGCAAATGGGATTTAAAAACATCGTTCCTCGTGTTTTGACGGACTTTTTCGGGCGGCTATGGCGTTGCCTGGTGAGAATTCTTTTGTATCTGCGTCATTTGGTACGTCAGGGACTTTATTCTGTGAAGATAAGTTCTATGGGCGGGTTGTCGCTGTACAGGATAGTCAGCCTGTATCTTAGCGGCCTTGTAAACGGAACCATAGCGGCCCGTGCGGAAAGTATAGCTTACAGTTTTTTCATGGCAGTCTTTCCGGCAGTGGTGTTTATCTTTTCGATAATACCGTATATACCGATAGAAGGTCTTCAGGAAACGCTCATGCAGGTGATAGAGGAGGCTCTTCCTCCCAATACGTGGGATACGGTAGCTTCGACCGTTAACGATATTGTGAACATAAAACGCGGCGGACTTCTTTCCATATCGTTCGTTGGCGTGATATTTTTCACGACCAACGGCATAAACGGCCTGATAGCCAATTTCAAGACATCGTACAACAAAATAACGATGCGTCCTTATCTGAACCAGTACCTGGTGTCGCTCAATTTGTTGTTCATGCTTATCGTGATACTTCTGGTTACGGTGGCTCTGATAATAACCATCAAGATATTCTGGAGCAATCTTGGCGACCGCGAATTTTTAGGTATCGAGGTGACGTCCATAATAGCGTTCGGGAAATATCTCCTGATAGGTTTTGCAATGTTGTTGAGCGTATCGCTGATATTTTATTTCGGCCCCAAACACAAAGGTCTGCCTTTCTTTTCTCCGGGAGCTATACTGTCAACGGTGTTGATACTCGTCTCGTCGTACGTATTTGCGTTTTATATAAATAACTTCGCGCAGTACAACAGGTTGTACGGTTCGATAGGTGCGGTGTTGATATTCATGTTCTGGCTGTTTATCAACGCTTTTTTGCTGTTGGTAGGTTTTGAACTGAATGCCGCTATCGTAAAAAGCGCCAACCAGATTAAAAAGAAACTCGGCCGATGATACGCTGCATGATAATAGACTCGGACCATGCGTCCAGACGGACGCTTTCGCGGGAGCTGGCGAAGGACGATACGTTCAGCGTTACGGGCATGTACGATTATCCGTCCGAAGTCCCTTTTCCGGTAAACAGGAAAACGGTCGATGTGCTTTTTATAGAGGCGGTGTTCAGGGGCGAGAGCGGTCTGGATTTCGTCCGTTCGCTGCGCAATCCTCCGCTTGTGGTCATAACCACCGCTTACCGGGATTATGCGGTCGAATGTTTTGAACTGGATATACTTGACTACTTGGTAAAACCGGTAGAACAGGCGAGGTTTTCGCGCACGCTGTCAAAAATAGAACGTATTTTATCTTCTGGTCATGACGCCGTGCAACAGGGATTGGCCGGTATGGTAAGCGAAGATGACCATACCTTTATCCGCGCGGACAAAAAGAGAATACGCCTCCGTTATGCCGAAATACTTTATATCGAAAGCGTGAAAGATTATATATGTATACATACGGCCTCCGCGCAATATATAGTACACCAGACGCTTTCCGGATTTACGGCATTGCTTCCCGAAGGCAAATTCATGCGTATCCACCGTTCGTATACTGTTAATCTTGGCGTGATAGATTCGGTGTCAGGTTCTACGGTCCATATAGGCGAGCATAATCTGCCGATAGGTAGAAATTATCTGCAGTCAGTGCGAAGAAAAATACTGGGAGAATAGGCCTGTTTGCCGTGATAGGCACGAAAGTGTCATTTTGTCACCTGGACGTATGCCATTTTCTGCCAAAACAGCTTTGGCACGCTATATGCACTGTAATAGGCGAAATTAAAAAATACAATTAACCAAAAATATATTTAAAAATGGCAAAAGTTAACATCAGACCGTTGGCCGACAGAGTGTTGGTCGAACCTCTGGAGGCGGAGACAAAGACCGCATCCGGTATCATAATTCCGGACTCGGCTAAGGAAAAACCACAACAGGGAGTAGTCGTTGCGGTAGGGGCCGGCAAAAAGGACGAGCCTATGACAGTCAAGGAAGGCGACAAGGTCATATACGGTAAGTATTCCGGCAGCGAATTTGCCGTAGACGGCAAAAAGTACCTGATAATGCGCGAATCCGATATTTTCGCCATCATCTGATAAGTTATCCGGATTTTTAAAACTCAACTAAAAAAAACAGAAAAAACAATGGCAAAAGATATTAAATTCAATCTCGATGCACGCGACGGACTTCGCCGCGGTGTGGATAAACTGGCCAATACGGTAAAAGTAACCCTCGGTCCGAAAGGCCGTAATGTGGTTATCGACAAATCTTTCGGCGGTCCGCAGATAACCAAGGACGGCGTGACTGTAGCCAAGGAAATAGAACTGGAAGACCGCCTGGAAAACATGGGCGCACAGATGCTCAAACAGGTAGCTTCGAAAACCAACGATCTGGCCGGCGACGGTACCACTACCGCTACTGTGCTGGCACAGGCTATCGTGAAGGAAGGCCTTAAGAACGTGGCTGCCGGCGCAAATCCGCTGGACCTTAAGCGCGGTATAGACAAGGCTGTTGCCGCCGCTGTTGAAAACCTCAAAACGCAGGCGCAGACCGTAGGCGAGGATTCCGAAAAAATCAAACAGGTGGCTGCGATTTCGGCCAACAACGACGATACTATAGGCGAACTCATAGCCGAGGCATTCGTTAAAGTAGGTAAGGAAGGCGTTATCACTGTCGAGGAAGCGAAAGGCATGGACACCAATGTAGAGGTTGTCGAAGGTATGCAGTTCGACCGCGGTTACCTGTCGCCTTATTTCGTTACCAATACGGAAAAAATGGACGCCGTGCTTGAAAATCCGTATATTTTGCTCTACGACAAGAAGATATCTTCGATGAAGGAACTTCTTCCGGTACTCGAACCGGTGGTGCAGAACGGACGCTCGCTCCTTATCGTAGCCGAGGACGTTGACGGTGAAGCGCTTGCTACTCTCGTTGTCAACAGAATACGCGGTACGATCAAGGTTTGCGCTGTTAAGGCTCCAGGCTTCGGCGACCGCCGCAAGGCCATGCTCGAAGACATAGCCATACTTACAGGTGGTACGGTCATAAGCGAAGAGCGCGGTTATACGCTTGAAAACGCTTCTCTCGACATGCTCGGAAGTGCCAAGAACGTAACCGTTGACAAGGACAACACCACTATCGTAAACGGCAGCGGTTCTTCGGATGCGATAGCTGCCCGTGTTAAACAGATAAAAGCTCAGATAGAGTCCACCACTTCGGACTACGACCGTGAAAAACTCCAGGAACGCCTTGCAAAACTGGCCGGCGGTGTGGCAGTGCTTTACGTGGGAGCCGCTTCCGAAGTAGAGATGAAAGAAAAGAAAGACCGTGTCGACGATGCCCTGCACGCTACCCGTGCGGCTGTCGAAGAGGGCATAGTGCCAGGTGGCGGCGTGGCTCTGATACGTGCCAAAGAAGCCGTAAAAGGTGTCAAGGCCTCCAACAAGGATGAGCAGACCGGTGTTGAGATAGTCCTCCGTGCTATCGAAGAACCCCTGCGCACTATAGTCGACAACGCCGGCGGCGAAGGCTCGGTAGTAGTTGCCAAAGTCGAAGAAGGCAAAGGTGACTACGGTTTCAATGCCAAGAACGACGAATATGTGCAGATGTTTGCCGCAGGTATCATAGACCCGACGAAAGTTACCCGTGTGGCATTGGAAAACGCCGCTTCAGTAGCCGGTATGATACTTACCACCGAAGCTGCCATAACTGATATCAAGGAAGACAATCCTGCCGCAGCCATGCCGCCTATGGGTGGAATGGGCGGTATGATGTAATCCAGGCAACCGATAAAATTTGAAAAGCCGCAGGCAATTGCCTGCGGCTTTTTTTACTGTTCCTTATAATAGAAACTTTCTTTCATCAGTTTCCTGGCCAATGTCCTGGCCTGACGGCCGTTCATGGTTTTTCCGTTTTTGAAGATGTAAATTTTGTCCAGGTTTGAGAGTATTTCGTCTGTGATAGGAGTGGTGTGAGGGTTTATTATCTCTTCGAGCAATATGCCCTCCATTTTGTAAGATATACGTACCATAGCGTATGAGGATTTAGATTGTGGGTATTTTTGATAAAGATTGTATTACAAATATACTTTTGTATGTGTTAATGCTGAAAATAAAATGATATATTTTTGAAAAACTTAACATCCGTTTTTGCTTTATTTAAGATATAAAGGTCGTAGCGGATGTTTTTAACCGTATTGGTGGTGAAAAAAATGGAGAAATATTTTAGAAATACAATAAAAATGCGTAAAATTGCAATCCAATTCGGGGTGTAGCGCAGCCTGGCAGCGCGCTGCGTTCGGGTCGCAGAGGTCGGAAGTTCGAATCTTCTCACCCCGACGAGAAAAAGCCGGCAGAACAACGTTCTGCCGGCTTTTTGTTTTGCCGTAAATATTATGTCTTGCGGTTATTCCGGCAAAACAGCCGCGGCTGTTTTTACTATGTTTATAAACTCGGCGCGTTCCCCGAGCAGGTCATTTCCTTTTGCTTTTTGCGCCGTGGAGATGACATGTCCGAACGACGACTTTCCTTTGTATGCATTGTCCGAAAGCAACTGGGCGAATTCCACTACGGCTGCGGCGAAACGCACGTCGACGTGTGCTTTTTCAAAAGGCGTGACCGTATTGGCTATGGGTGTTTCTATCTTGCGGCTCGTGTTCCCTTCGGGAGATTTGTAGCGTATTTTTACAAAGGCGGCTTCGGCCACGTTAGCCGGAACGTCTTTGTTTTTTATTTTCTTGCCGTAGCGCAACGGGTCCGTACC
>CDZK01047451.1_pt1 | contig 11338 bp, 9 predicted proteins | sample 557401 | NCBI WGS metagenome assembly CDZK01 (sample SAMEA3182108, study PRJEB8094) | gut metagenome | biome: human; feature: gut; material: Stool; isolation source: human stools | place: Canada | collected 2013-04-25 | reverse complement strand
GCGGGCGGCGCGGTCCTCGGTCAACAGCCCCCCCGCGCCGGTCACGCCCCCGCCCGCCAGTACCGGCGCGGCGCATAGCAGCACCCGGGGTGCGCCCTCGCAGGGCAGCAGGGTCTTTTCCGGTGCGCCGGGGCTCTGGTAGGGCTTGCGGGCGTCCATGAGCTTTTCCAGCGGCTGGCTGATGCTGCGGTCGGTCAGCTCCCGCCGCCCGCTGCCGCTGACCGCCAGAATGCGGTCCCTGTCGCACACAAAGGCGGTCAGTGCAAACTGGCGGCTGAGCACCTCTGCCAGCTGGGCGGCAAGGGTGTTCACCTCGCCCATGGGCGAGTACTTTTTAAAGATCACTTCCCCGTCGCCGGTGGTAAAGATCTCCAGCGGGTCGCCCCGCCGGATGCGCTGGGTGCGGCGGATCTCTTTGGGGATCACCACCCTGCCAAGCTCGTCGATGCGGCGCACGATACCGGTTGCTTTCATTATTTTGCCCTCCTTGCGGTTTCCTTTGTATGTAGTATCTGTCAGCGGCGGCAAATTATACCGGCAGCGCATTTTTTGCTTTGCCCGCCGCATTGCGTTCCGGGCGGGGTTCTGCTACAATAAATAGGAATAAACCCAAAGAAAGCAGGTGTCCGCATGGCACACATCCTTATTCTGGGCGGCGGTGCCGCCGGACTGGCCGCTGCGCTGGCGGCTGCACAGGTCGCGCCCGCTGCCCGCGTCACGGTGCTGGAACGCAACCCCAAGGTGGGCAAAAAGCTGCTGGCTACCGGCAACGGCCGCTGCAATCTGGACAACACCGCCATTGCGCCGGAAAAGTACTTCACCGCCGACCCCGCCGCGCTGCGGCCCCTGCTGGCGGCGGTGGATGCCGCCGCGCCGCTGGCGTGGTTTGAGCAGCTGGGGCTGTACACCCGCACCGATGAGGCCGGGCGGGTGTATCCCTATTCCAATCAGGCCGCCGACGTGCTGGCGCTGCTGGAGCTGCATTTGCAGCGGCACACCGTACAGCTGCGCCCCGGCTGCACGGTAAACACCCTGCGCCAGAGCAAGGGCGGCTACGCGGTGCAATTTACGAACGCCGAGGGCGGCACCGAAAGCCTGCGGGCAGATGCCGTTATCTGCGCCATGGGCGGTGCCGCCGGGCCGCAGTTCGGCACGGACGGCTTCGGCACCCGCTTTGCCGCCGACTGCGGCGGGCAGATGCGCCCCCTTTATCCCTGCCTGACCGCCCTGCAATGCGCAAAGCCGAACAAGAGCCTTGCGGGCATCCGCGCCAAAGCCGCCGCCCGCCTGCTGGACGGCGACCGGGTATTGGCTGAAGAAATGGGCGAAGTGCAGTTTACCGACTACGGGCTTTCCGGCATCTGCATCATGCAGCTGTCCGGCCTGCTTGCCCCCGGGCGCAGGCTGAGAGACCCTGTCGTGGAACTTGACCTGTTCCCGGAGCTGAGCGAGATAGACCTGACCCGTCTGCTTGCCCGGCACGCCATCCAAACTGCATCCGACACCCTTGCCGGGTTCTGGACAGGGCTGTTGAACGTCAAGCTGGGCTACGCCCTCTGGGAAGCTGCCAATATGCCCAACAACCGCTCGGTCAAGCAGATGCAGCCCCTTGCCCACACCGCCAAGCACTGGCGGTTCGAGGGGCTTGCCCCCTGCGGCTGGCGGCAGGCGCAGACCACCGGCGGCGGGCTTGCCCTGACCGAGGTGGAACCGACCTTCCAGTTCAAGGGCTGTCCGGGGCTGTACTTCGTGGGGGAAACGTTGGACTGCGCCGGCAGCTGCGGCGGCTTCAACCTGCACTGGGCGTTCGGCAGCGGCCTTGCCGCCGGGCGGGACGCCGCAAAGCGCCTTTGCAGCCGAAAGCGGTAACAGAAAAGGGACGAGGGAAAGCCCGCGGGCTTTCCCTCGTCCCTTTTATAATGTTATTCAGACAGCCTTATTCTCGCCCTTGGAAAGCAGCTTTGCACGCTCCAGTGCAGGGCGCAGTGCCAGATACAGCACCACGGCGCAGGCAGTGGAAGCCACACTGTTCACAAAGGTGACGCCGCCGGCGATCTTGGTCAGCGCCTGTGCCACGGTGTACTCCTGTCCAAAGATGTACACGTTGCGGAAGTAGCCAAGGAAGGGGTCGGTGAACACGTTCAGCAGCAGACCGGAACCCGCAGAGACGATCACCTTGACCAGATACCCGGCGCTGTGACGATCCTGATCCCGCAGCTTGAACACCTTATGTGCCACGGCACCGCAGGTGATACCGATGATGAACTTGAGCACGAAGGTGGTAATAGCGTAGCCCGGGTCACCGGCAAGGATATCTGCCAGCGCCAGACCGATGGCACCCGCCAGACCGCCGGATACGCCGTCCAGCAGCAGCGCCGTCAGGGCGGTAAAGGTGTTGCCCAGATGGAACGAGGAGCCGCCGTAGAACGGGATGCGGAAGAACAGGTAGGCCACTAAGCTCAGCGCAGCCATCACGCCGGTAAGCGCCAGCTCGTGCACCGTAAAGCGGCGCTTGTACAGCACACTGAAAAACAGGATCAGGATAACGACGACTGCCAGCAGCAGCCACATTGCAGTAGTAGACATGATACTTTCCCTCCAATCGCGCCGATAACCCCACAAAACTACTTGACATTTGGGTGTCCGGCGGGTATGCTCCTATTATACGCCAAACTGACCCCATGAAAATACCCAGAACAAAGTTTTTTTATGGGGTCAGTTTGGCGCAATGCCCAGATGGGAGGGACATTCTATGGTACATCTGACCACGGCACTGGACCCGGCTTCGGCGGTGCCGCTGTACGAGCAGCTCTACCGCAGCCTTGCCGCCGAGATGCGGGCGGGCACCCTGACGGCGGGCACCCGGATGCCCGGCAAGCGGCGGCTGGCGGCAGAGCTGTCGGTCTCGGTGAACACGGTGGACACCGCCTACCAGATGCTGGCAGCCGAGGGCTACCTGACCGCCCGGGAGCGCAGCGGCTTCACGGTGCAGGAGTATCTTGCCCTGCCGCAGGGGGTGCAGCCGCCCGCCGCGCCCTCTGCGCCGGCGGCAGTGCACCCCGTCGATGCTGCTCCGCCGGTACAGTTCGATTTATCCACCCGGGGCGTGGACCCGGGGCTGTTCCCCTTCCGCACATGGGCGCGGCTGCAAAAGGAACTGCTGTACTCCGCGCCGGAGCTGCTCACCCCCGGGGATGCCCGGGGCGACGCCGCGCTGCGGCAGGCGCTGGCAGGGTATCTGGCCGAGTACCGGGGCGTGCAGTGCGACCCGGAGCAGCTGGTGGTGGGTGCAGGGCTGGAATATCTGCTGGGGCTGCTGGCACCGCTGCTGCCCGGCCCTGCCGCCGTGGAGACTCCCGGCTACCCCCGCGCCCGGCAGGTGCTGGAAAACAACGGCGTGTCCTGCCGCTGCCTGCCGGTGGACGCGGATGGGCTGTCGCTGACAGCCCTTTCCGCCAGCGATGCGGCGGTGTGCTACGTTACCCCCAGCCACCAGTTCCCCACCGGGGTCACCATGCCCGCCGGACGCCGCGCCGAGCTGCTGCACTGGGCAGCCCGCGCCCCGGGACGGCGGTACATCATAGAGGACGACTACGACTCGGAGTTCCGTTTTGATACCCGCCCGCTGCCCAGTTTGCAGGGCATGGCGGGCGCAGACGGCCCGGTGGTGTACCTGTCCACCTGCTCCCGCAGCCTTGCCCCGGGCATCCGCATTGCCTATATGGTACTGCCCCGGCAGCTGCTGGGCGCGTGGCAGGCCAAGTACCGGCTGTACTCCGGTACGGTAGGGCGGTTTGAGCAGCAGACGCTGGCGCGCTTCATCACCGGGGGCTATTTCACCCGGCACTTAGCGCGAGAGCGCACCGCCTACAAAGCCCGGCGGGATGCGCTGGTGGCGGCGCTGCGCACCTCCTTTGCACCGGAGGAGCTGACCCTTGCGGGGCTGCACACCGGTCTGCACCTGCTGGCACAGCTGAAAGACCCGCCGCCGGACGCCGCCCTGCGGGCTGCTGCCCGGCAGTACGGGGTGCGCTGTTCCCTGCTGAGCGACTACGACCTGACCGGCACGGCGCACTCTGCCGCCGGGACGCTGGTGCTGGGTTACGGCTCACTGCCGGACGCGGACTGCGCCGCCGCCGGGGAGAGGTTGAAAAAGCTCTGCACCGCCGCCCGGGAGGCATCGGACACCGTATAGTGTCCGCCTGCCCAGTCCCCGGGCAGGGCGTCGGCGGTGATATCCACCGGCTCGGCGCTGGTGGCTAAAAATTCCAGCGTGCGTTCCAGTGTAGCAAGGTCTACGGCGGTCAGGCTGGTCAGCAGGCTGCCGCTCACCTCCCGCAGACCCTGCGGCAGGGTGGTGGGCAGCAGCTCCAGCGCCTGCCGGAAAAACGCATCCCACACCGCCGCCCGGGCGGCGGCGCTGCGCCGGGGCGAAAGAGAAGTGTCGGCATCCAGCGCCGCTAAAAAGCTGTGGGCATCGGCGGCAGAGATGCCCTGCACCCCGGTGCCTTTGCCGTACCGCGCCAGCTGCTCCGGTGTGAGCGCCCCGGTAAAACCCACCCGCACTGCGCCGTACCGCGCCGCAAGCTTTGTCAGCACCGCCGGGGCGATGGCAAGATAATCGGTATCCTCCGGCAGGGCGAACACCTCGCCCAGCGCTTCCCGGCAGCGGGCGGGGCCCGCGGCGGCGTAACAGTCCGCAAGGGGGACGTTCTTGCCCCCAAAGGGCACTTCCAGCGCGGCGGGCACCGCCAGCAGATGGATGCAGTTCTGTCCGGCGTTCAGGTAGGCCAGCACAAAGCCCGGGGTCTCGTCTGCCACGCACAACAGCACGGTGCACCGGTCTGTGGCCTTGGGCAGACGGATGGGCACCCCGCTCTGACTTTTTGCGGCCTGCCGCAGGCTGCTGCGCAGCTGGGCGCGGCTGAGCAGCACCGTGCCGCCCACCAGCGGCAGCAGCACCAGCAGGGCGGCGCACAGCGCCGCCCAAAAGGGACGCCAGCCGCTGCGTTTTGCGTGTTTCATGGCTCTGCCTCCTTTTTGTGCATAAAGCATAGCCCACCGGGCGACCCTTTATGCAGAAAGGCAGGGATGCTGTATGGATCAAACAGAAAACCCCAACAAAAAAGACCGCGAGGAACAGGAGGACTTCTGGCTGACGCTGGAACCCCTTCCCGCCCCAGACCCCGAAAAGCCCTCCGCACCGCATGAGGACTAAGGCTGCTGCATAGGATACGGTAAAAAGGGGGGATGGGATGCCAGAGCGGTTCATGCGGGGAATCGAGGCTTTGAACGGCATCGTGTGGGGGCCGATGGGGCTGGGGCTGCTCTTCGGCACCGGGCTGCTGCTGACGGTGCGCACCGGAGGCTTCCAGCTGCGGCGGTGGGGCTACTGGATGCGGCACACCCTCGGTGCCATCCTGACCGACCGGAGCGTCACCGCCCATACCGCCCGCGAGGAACAGGCCATCAGCCAGTTCCAGAGCCTGTGCACCGCGCTGGCGTCCACCATCGGCACCGGCAACCTTGTGGGGGTGGCTACCGCCATCCTCTCCGGCGGGGCGGGGGCGGTGTTCTGGATGTGGGTCATGGCGCTGCTGGGCATGATGACCAGCTACGCCGAGAACGTGCTGGGCATCTACTACCGCCGCAAAGACCCGGCGGGCGGCTGGCGCGGCGGGCCGATGTACTACCTGCGGGACGGTCTTGGCGGCAAGCCGGGGCGGGTGCTGGCGGTGCTGTTTGCCGCGTTTTGTGCGCTGGCAAGCTTTGGCATCGGTAACCTGAGCCAGCTCAATTCCATCGCGGGCAACCTGAAAGCGGCGTTTGGCGTGCCGGAGGCCGTTACCGGCGCAGTGCTGGCGGCAGTGTCGGCGGTGATTTTGCTGGGCGGGCTCAAGCGAGTGGCCGCTGTGGCAGAAAGGCTTGTCCCCGCCATGGCGCTGCTGTACATCGTGGGTGCGCTCACCGTGGTGGGGGTGCACATCACTGCCGTCCCGGCGGCGCTTGCCGCCATCGTAAAAGGTGCGTTCGGGCTGCAAGCCGCCGGCGGGGGCATCGTAGGCTACGGCCTGTCCCGGGCGGTCACTTGGGGCTTCAAGCGGGGTGCTTTTTCCAACGAAGCGGGGCTTGGCTCCTCGGTGATGGTGCACGCGGCTTCCAACGTAAAGGAGCCGGTGCAGCAGGGCATGTGGGGCATTTTTGAGGTGTTTGCGGACACCATGGTGGTGTGCACCCTGACGGCGCTGGTGGTGCTGACTTCCGGCTTTGTGGAGCCGGACACCGGGCGCATTGCCGCCGGGGCGGCGGGCAGTGCACTGGTGGGGCAGGCCTTTGACGCCGTGTTCGGCACGCTGGGGTCAAAGCTCATTGCGGTGTGCATCCTGCTGTTCGCCTACTCCACCGCGCTGGGCTGGAGCTGCTACGGCTGCAAGGCCGTGGAGTATCTCTTCGGCGCGGGGGCAGGGACATTTTACCGGGTGCTGTTCGTAGCGCTGATGCCGCTGGGCGCGGTGATACGGCTGGACCTTGCATGGACGCTTTCCGACACCTTCAACGGCCTGATGATGCTGCCGAACCTCATCGGCGTGGTGGCGCTGTCCGGCACGGTGGTACGCATCACCCAGAACTACCTCGCTCGCAAGCTGCACGGCAGCGCCGCGCCGCCGCTGTTGTCGGCGGGTGAGACAATTTAAAATCGTCAGCCCCGCCCCTTGTCCCAAGGCGGGGTTTGTGCTATGCTAAGGGGTACAAGCGATTTTTTGCGCTGAGAGGAGGAACCCCATGGCCGCCGTAAAAACACGGAATACCGCTACCCTTATGACCGAGGGCAGCATTGTAAAAAGCCTGCTGCTGTTTGCCTTGCCGTTGATCTTCGGCAACCTGCTGCAGCAGATGTACAACACCGCCGACAGCATCATCGTGGGCAATTTTGTGGGCAGCAATGCCCTTGCCGCCGTGGGCTCCAGCGGGTCGCCCATCTACCTGCTCATCGGCTTCAGTCAGGGGCTTGCCGTGGGCGCGGGCGTGGTGGTGTCGCAGTATCTGGGCGCGGGCGACCACAAGGAGACCCGCGAGGCGGTGCACACCTCCCTTGCCATTGCGGTGGTCATGGGGCTTTTGCTGACGGTGGGCGGCGTTGCCTGCGGGCGCGCTTTGCTGGTGGCCATGAACACCCCCGCCGAGGTGCTGGCCGATGCCGTGACCTATATCCGCATCTACTTTGGCGGGGTGCTGTTCAGCGTGGTGTATAACATGACCGCCGGCATCCTGAACGCCGCCGGCAACTCCCGCCGCTCGCTGGTGTATCTGGCATGGGCATCGGTGACCAACATCGTGCTGGACTTTGTGTTCATCGTGGGGCTGCGGATGGGGGTGGCGGGCGCTGCCATCGCTACCGACTTAAGCCAGCTGGTGTCCTGCGTGCTGAGCCTGCGCTTTCTGATGAAAAGCGAGGACGCCTGCCGGGTGGAGCTTTCCGCCATCCGGCTGCACCGCAAAATGGCAGGCCGCATCATCCGGGTGGGTCTGCCCACCGGCATCCAGAACATGGTCATCTCCTTTTCCAACGTGCTGGTGCAGGCCAGCGTGAACAGCTACGGTGCCGCCGCCATGGCAGGCTTTGCAGCCTACATGAAGATCGATGGCTTCAACATTCTGCCCGTCAGCAGCATCAGCATGGCTGCCACCACCTTTGTGGGGCAGAACTACGGCGCGGGGCGTCTGGACCGGGTAAAGCGCTCGGTGTGGGTCACCCTTGCCATCGGGGTCATCTACACCCTTTGCACCGGCGCGGCGCTATTGGCCGGACAGGACGCCATTCTGCACCTGTTCACCGCCGACGAGGCCGTGGTCACCTACGGCAAGCTGGCTATGCGGTGGTTCTGTCCGTTCTACTTCCTGCTCAGCATCCTGCACGGCCTTGCCGGTGCCGTGCGCGGCACGGGTGCCAGCATCCCGCCCATGGTGGTGCTGCTGGTCTCGCTGTGCCTGTTCCGTGTGGTGTGGATCCAGTTTTTGCTCCCCTTCTTCTCCGGCATCGAGGGCGTGTTCATCCTCTACCCCGTCAGCTGGGGTCTGGGCGCATTGCTCATGATCCTGTATGCATGGAAGGGCAAGTGGATGGAGTATCATACATAACATTTTTACAAACAACGACCCGCCGCACTGAAAGAGATGCGGCGGGTCGTTGTTTTTCAGGTACTCCTGTCGGGGCCACTTACCATGCAAAGCCCACGGAGTCCATGTCGATCTTCTTTTCCATCAGCCCCAGACGGCTCTCGATGAAGTTGACAGCCATATCCGGCCACTGGGCGATCTGGGTGTAGTAATCCACATAGCCCTTGGTGCCAGTGCCCAAGCCCACACCGTGGGGCGCATCGGGTGCCAGATAGAAGCTGAAGTCCGTGAAGATATTTGCGCACTCCGGCAGAGAGGGCAGCATCATCGCACTCAGGCCATCTTTCTGACCCACAACACCAAAGACCGGAGGCAGGTTGGGGTTCTTCGTGAAGTTCAGACCGGTGACGAACAGGCCGTAGATGGGAATCGCCACATTCAGGTCAGCGCTCTCATGGTCCACAGCATCGCAGACGTAGCTGGGGTAGACCTTATCCGGGGTATTCGTAGTGCCGAACTGGTCGGCCACCACCTGCATCACATTCATGCCGCCGGCAGAGAAGCCCACAGCGATCATGATATCGGTCTTGCCGATGTGTTTTTCAGAGGCATTGTGGCGGATGTAGCGGATAGCACGGGCCAGATCCAGCTGCTGATCCACAGCGGCATAAGGGTTGACGCGGCGCTGCAGCACAAAGGCGTTGTAGCCGTTCTTGTTGAAGAACTCGGCCACCGGGTAGCCTTCCACCACGTTGTTGCGGTGGGTGCTGCCGCCGCCTGCAATAATGATCACGTTGCCCTTCACCTTGCCCTGATCCCGCAGCAGGTACGGGTTCAGGAAGGGACGGAAGCCCTCGTTATCGTAGCAATTTTCCCAGTTGGTGGGCAGCGGAGATTCCACGGCCATCTGATCTCCCCAAATTTCCCAAACGGTGCTCTTGGGGTCCTTGATCTGGCGCAGCGCCTTGCGGGCATTGGTCAGAGCAACACACATATCGTAGTGAGAAGCATTGATGCCGGGCACAGCTGCACCGTCCACCTTCTCGTACTGAGCGCGGGACAGCTTGTGGAACAGCACATAGAACTTGTCAAAATCACCCCGGAAAGCAGCCGGATAAAAGGCCACCTCGCGGGAGAGACGGAGTTCCTCTGCCACCATGGCCTGCACCTCAGCATCGGTATGCACACCAGCGTTTTCAGCAAAGGATGCGGGCGCCATGCCAGCCACTGCGCCCACAGTCACGGCAGAAGCGGCGGAAAGCTTCATAAAGTCTCTTCTGTTCATCATCATTTCTCCTTTTAAATGCAGACGGCTCATTTGTGCAGAGCAAAGCCGCCCAAAGCTGTGCAGCAAACGCCCTGCTGCCGGGCCCGATAGACATTCCAGTTGTATCATGCCATCGAAATCTGCACAAATCGTACCACAATACAATGCATTTGTAAACAGATTTTATTGTTTTTGTGCGAAATTGATATATTAGTATGCCAGTTCTTGTGAAAATCAACAAGCATGAGAATGGGCACAAAAAAGGACTGCCGTGCACTCTGCACGGCAGTCCTTTTTTATCTTATTACAGCTTTTCAAACACCAGAAAGCGGAAAGCGATGGTAGTGGTGAGCTGCGGCAGAGCCGCAAGGCGGGCGGCACCGTCGCGGGGCGTTTTCCAGTAGTAGGGGGTCATGGCAAACAGGGCTTCCAGCTGGGCGGCGGGCACAGTGATGGTGCCCTGCATCTCACGCTCGTCGATGGCGCGGAAGCCCGGGTACTCCACCTGCTGCACCGGGTTTTTGTAGGGCTTTTCGTAGAGCACGGCCTTCATCTGGTACAGGTGCTCTGCCCCCGGCACAACATAGATCATGCGCCCGCCCGGGCGCAGCACCCGGCTGAACTCCTCCTGCGCAAAGGGCGAAAAGCAGTTCAGCAGCACGTCTGCCCAGCCGGTGCGCACCGGCTGGCTGAAGCTGGACGCCACCGCGTACTGCGCGGCGGGCAGCGCCTTTGCCGCCAGACGCACGGCGGGCTTTGCGATATCGAACCCGGCCAGCTGCAGCGGCTTTTCCGCCGCCGCGAACTGCTGCGCGATGCAACGGTCGTACCAGCCCTCGCCGCAGCCTGCGTCCAGCAGATGCAGTGGGGCGTCCTTCGCGGCGGGCACGCCGTGGGCAAGGCACAACTCCCCCAGCGCCTGCCCGAAGATGCCGTAGTATCCGGCGTTCAGGAAGGCGCGGCGGGCGGCAACCATTTCCTTGCTGTCCCCGGGGGCTTTGGTGCGCATACTCTGCACCGGCAAAAGATGCCAGTAGCCCTCCCGGGCGCGGTCAAAGCAGTGGCCTTTTTCACATTTCAGATCGTTCTCCCCTTGCAGCGCGCCGCCGCACAGGGGGCACTGCCACGGGGCAAAGGCTTCGTTTCGGCTCATACTTCTTCGCTGTGATCCTCAATGGGTGCAGTGGCACCGCCGTGGGCGTCCATATACTCCTCAAAGCTGGTGTACTTCTGCTGGGGCGGGCGGCGGCTGATGAGCATCAGCCCCGGATCCTCGTCCCGGGCGGCGGCATTGCGGCCGCGGCGGGCAGGCTCGGCCTTGGCAGCGCGGGGTGCGCTGCCGGTGCGGCTCTGGCTTCCTGCATTGCCGCGCTCGTTGCGGGCAGGGCGGGCATTATTATTCTGGGCAGCGGGGCGGGCATTGCGCTGTTCACCCCGGTCGTTGCGGTCGTTGCGGCGGCTGCCGCTGCGGTTTGCGTTCTGGTTATTCTGGGGCTCCTGTGCGCTGCGGATGGCAGGTGCTGCCGGAGCGGCAGGGGTCTTGCGTGCCGGGCGCAGCGGAGTAGCCTCCGGGGCGCTGACAAAATGGGGGTCAAACTTGGGCTGGGCGTTGCTGCCCCGGGCGGGGGCGGCATTCTCGCGGCGGGCGCGGGGCGCTGCCGTCTCCTTGGGGGCGTTTGCGCCCCGGTTGTTGGCGCGGCGGTCGTTGCGGGCTCCGCGCTTTGTGTTGCTGTCTTGCATCAGTGTTTCCTCTTTTTTCGGTTTTGCAGGCACCGCGTTCTTTGCAGCCTTCGGCTCCTGCTTCGGCGCAGGCGCAGCTGTCTTTGCAGCTTTTGCGGGCGCAGTTTCGGCCTGTTTTTTCGGCGCTTCGGCCAAGTTTTCCGCTTCGGGGCGGGGCTTTTTGCCACGCACGGGCAGCACCGGGCGCACCGGGGCGGGCACGCCGTCCCACGG
>CDZK01027674.1_pt1 | contig 11361 bp, 10 predicted proteins | sample 557401 | NCBI WGS metagenome assembly CDZK01 (sample SAMEA3182108, study PRJEB8094) | gut metagenome | biome: human; feature: gut; material: Stool; isolation source: human stools | place: Canada | collected 2013-04-25 | reverse complement strand
TTTTCGTTACGTTGTTTAATTTACAAGGTGCACGCCGTTCCCGGCGGAACATTGCTATTATACTTGATTTCATTCCGTTTGTCAAGAACTTTTTTCAAAAGTTTTTTGACGCCCGGTCCATCTCGTATTCGCAGCAACTTTTTAAGTTTACCACGTTTTAGCGTTGCTGTCAAGAACTTTTTTCATTTCTTTTTGGCTCGGCGTCGGCCGTGCCGGACAGCTTTGTTAGAATACCAAATCCTCCTTCTCTTGTCAATACCTTTTTTCCACTTTTTTCGTTTTTTCTTTTCCGCCCCTTGCTGCTCTCTCTTTTCTATATAATAGGTAAGCGGTCCATCTCCAGGTGCAACTCCCGCAGGTTTTGCATGGTTTACCGCACATTCTTTGCTTTTCATTCTCACATCCAGCTGTTATAATGGAGGAGAATTCAGAAAGGGGGCGCAGGTTTGAAATTCTGGAAAATGAACGGCGCCGGCAACGACTTTATCATCTTGAACAACCTGGAGGAGCATCTGCCGGTGGATCGGCTGCCGCAGGTGGCCCGGACGTTGTGTGAGCGGCATCTGTCCATCGGAGCCGACGGCCTGATGGTGGTGGATGCGCCCACCCAGGGCGGCGACTACCGGATGCGCTTTTACAATTCAGATGGCAGCATCGGCGAGATGTGCGGCAACGGCGCCCGCTGCATCTGCCGGTATGGCTTTGAGAACGGTCTGGCCGGTGAGACCCAGACCGTGGAGACTACGGCCGGCATCGTGACCGGCCGGCGGATCAGCCCGCGCCTGTACCGGATCCGCCTCAACGACCCCACCACCGTGCGGCTGGACTGCCCGGTGGTGGTGGACGGCATCACCTATGCCTGCTCCTATGTGGAGCTGGGCGATCCGGGGATCCCCCACGCCGTGGTCCCCTACGCCAATCTGCGGCAGGCGGACGAGCACGAGCTGCGGGAGTTGGGCCGGGCCATCCGCTGGAACAAGACCTTTCCCAAAGGCGCCAACGTGAACTTCTACGAGATCGTGGGAGAGGATCTGCTCTTTGAGCGGACCTTTGAGCGGGGCGTGGAGGATTTCACCTACGCCTGTGGTACCGGCACCGGGTCTGTGGTGACGGTGCTGACCCTGCAGGGCAAGGTCTCCGGCCACGGCGTCCAGGTGGATATGACCGGCGGCCGGCTGGTGATCGACGCGGAGCGGATCCACTCCCGCATCGCCAGTCTCTATCTCACCGGGCCCACCAACGTGGTCTGCAGGGGCCAGGTCACCGACGAGGACCTGACGATCTGAATGTAAGGCCATCCGGCCATACAGAGCAACCCAATTTTATATTTAGGAGGAGAGAGAATGCAGCTAAACAAGAAGTCCGTGGCCCGGAACTATGCCTTCCTGGCCGTCATGCTGGGCTCCATGATCCTGGGTTCCGTCGTGGGATGGATTTTCCCCCAGGAGTTGGATGCGGAGGGCAACGTCATCCGCGCCGGCGCCACCGTGCTGGAGCCTCTGGGCACCCTGTTCCTGAACATGATGTTCTGCATTGTGGTGCCCATGGTGTTCTCGTCCATCGCCGGGTCCGTGGCCACCATGAAGAGCCGCAAGCGGGCCGGCAAGATCATGGGCACCACCGTGCTGACCTTCATCATCACCGGCGCCATTGCCGCTGTCATCATGATCGTCATTATGAAGGTCTTTCCGCCGGTGCTGGAGCCCTGGAGCAACCTGACCGAGGGCGTGGTGGAGGATCCCATCTCCATTCCGGACCTGATCGTGAACTTCTTCACCGTCGGGGACTTCTCCGCCCTGCTGAGCCGCAGCGCCATGCTGCCCCTGATCGTGTTCTCCATTCTCTTCGGCTTCGGTGTGAACCTGGGGCCGGGGCCGGACAGCCTGATCGCCAAGTTCCTCACCAGTCTGTCTGACGCCATGATGAAGGTGGTGCAGCTGGTGACCTACTACGCCCCCATCGCCTTCTTCGGCTTCTTCGCCAACCTGGTGGCCACCTACGGCTCCCAGATTGCCACGGACTATGCCCGGGCTCTGGTGGTGTACTATCCCCTCTGCTTCATCTACATCTTCGTGGCCTTCCCCCTGTTCGCCTGGTTCGGCGGCGGCAAGGGCGCGGTGAAGGAGATGTTCAAGCACATCGCCAAGCCCGCCATCACGTCTCTGGGCACCTGCTCCTCCGTGGCCACCATCCCCACCAATATGGAGGAGGCGGAGGCCACCGGCATCTCCAAGGATGTCAGTGAGATCGTGGTCCCCCTGGGCGCCACCATGCACATGGACGGCTCCTGCTTCTCCTGCATTTTGAAGATCGTGTTCCTGTTCGGCGTGTTCGGCCGTCCCTTTGACAGCATCGGCGACATGGCCCTGATGGTGGTCGTGGCGGTGCTGTCCTCCGTGGGTATGTCCGGCGTCCCCGGCGGCGGCTATATCGGCGAGTTCATCATGTGCTCCGTGTTCTTCCCGGACCAGCTGGCCATCGCCTACCCCATCGCCATCACCATCGGCAACCTGGTGGATCCCCCCGCCACCATGATCAACTCCTCCGGCGACTATGTGGTGAGCTACGTGGTCTCCCGGTTCGTGGACGGCAAGGACTGGTTCCAGAAAGTTCTGGCCAGCCGGAACGCCTGATTCCAAAAAAGCAAGAAGGACCTGCCTGCCGGCAGGTCCTTCTTTTGTTTCAGGTGTCCGGCTCGTCCCGGCGGCGCTGCTCCTGCCTGGCCTTGACGCTCTGGCCGAAGGGCGTGGCGGCCAGGCCGCCCAGGGCGGTCTCCCGCACCTCCACCGGCATACGGCGGCCCACGTCCCCCATGCAGTCGATGACCTGATCCACCGGCACCCGGCTCTCGATGCCCGCCAGGGCCATGTCCGCCGCGCTGGCGGCGTTGACGGCACCGATGACGTTCCGCTTCACGCAGGGCACCTCCACCAGGCCCGCCACCGGGTCGCACACCAGGCCCAGCAGGTTCTTCAGGGCCATGGCCACGGCGTGGCCGATCTGGTCCGGCGTGCCGCCCCGCAGATCCACCAGGGCCCCTGCCGCCATGGCCGCGGCCGTGCCCACCTCCGCCTGGCAGCCGCCGGAGGCGCCGGAGATGGACGCCCGGTAGCCGATCACCGCCCCGATGCCGGCGGCCACGTACAGCGCCCGGACGATGGCGTCCTCGTCCACGGTCCCCCGGCGGTACAGGGGCACCAGCACTGCCGGCAGCACGCCGCAGGCCCCCGCCGTGGGGGCCGCCACGATCCGGTGCATACAGGCGTTGGACTCCGCCACGCACAGGGCCGTGGCGATGACCTCCTGGAGATAGGGGCCGCAGAGGGTCTCCTGGGCGGCGGCGTAGTCCCACATCTTCTGGGCGTCGCCCCCCACCAGGCCGCTGACGCTGCGCCGGTCCGCACGGTAGGTGTCCACCGACTCCACCATGGCCCGCCAGGTGCTCCGCATCTTCTCAAAAGAGGCCTCCGCCGTCACCTGCCGCTCCTCCACGTCGGTGTCCCGGACCACCTGCCAGAAGGGCTTCTGCCCCGCCTGGATCTTGTCAAAGATCTCCTGCATGGAATCCAGTGCCATGTCACTCCGCCTCCTTCTCGTAATAGGTGGCGCCCAGCACGCCGTAGAGGACCCGGATCCGCTCCAGGGCGTCCTGGGGGATCCGCTGGTCCGTCTCCACCACCGTCAAGGCGTCCCCGCCCCGGCGGTCCCGGTTCAGGCTCATGTTGGCGATGTTGACGCCGCTGACGGACAGCTCATTCAAAATCCGGGACAGCTCCCCGGCCACGTCCTGGTGGCGGACCACCAGGGTGTTGAAGATGCCGGTGAAGCTCACGTCTACCCCGTCCAGCTGGTCCACCCGGATGCGCCCGCCGCCGGTGGAGGCCGCCTGGAGGGTCAGCTTCCGCCCGTCGGCGCTCTCCACCTCCAGCACCGCCGTATTGGGGTGGGCGTCCCGCAGGTGGATGGTGTGGAAGCGGAATTCCAACCCCTGGTTGGCGGCGATGGCAAAGCTCTCCGGGATGCCCAGGTCGTCGGGCTTCATCCCCAGGAGCCCCGCCACCAGCGCCCGGTCCGTGCCGTGGCCCTGGCCGGTGTCGGCGAAGGAGCCGTGGAGTCCGATGTCCGCCCGCACCACCTCCGCCCCCAGCAGCGTCCGGGCCATGCGGCCGATCCGCACCGCCCCCGCCGTGTGGGAGCTGGAGGGTCCCACCATCACAGGGCCCAGAATGTCAAAAATGTCCAGCATCGCCGCATTCCTCCCGATCTGTCGAAATTGGTTCCAGCGTATCATATCTTTCCCGTTTCCGCAAGGTGTTTTCCTGTTGACCTTTCCGCCGGCCTCCCTTATACTGAATGGCAGAAAGGAGCGTGACCCCCATGGCCACTCTGCTGGTGCGCAACCTGCAAACCATGATTACCTGCGACGACAGCGACGCTGTCCTGAACCACGTGGATCTCTACTGTGAGGACGGCGTGATCCGGGCCATCGGCCCCAACCTGCCCCAGGCCGCCGACACCGTGATCGACGGGTCCCACTGCTGGTGCTATCCCGGTCTCATCAACACCCATCACCATTTATATCAGGTGTTCTCCCGGAACCTGCCCCAGGTGCAGAATCTGGAGCTGTTCGACTGGCTCACCGCCCTGTATGAGATCTGGAAGGGCCTGGATGAGCGGGTCGTGCGCCTCAGCTCTCTCACCGGCATGGGAGAGCTGATGAAGCACGGCTGCACCACCTGCTTTGACCATCACTACGTGTTCCCAGCCGGCTGCGGGGACCTGATCGGCACCCAGTTCGCCGCCGCGGAGGAGCTGGGGGTGCGGATGTTCGCCTCCCGGGGCAGCATGGACCTCTCCCGGAAGGACGGCGGCCTGCCGCCGGACAGCGTGGTCCAGACGGTGGACGAAATCATGAAGGACTCCGCCCGGGTCATCGAGGCGTATCACGATCCCTCCTTCGGGTCCATGCGTCAGGTGGCCCTGGCCCCCTGCTCTCCCTTCTCCGTCAGCGGAGAACTGCTGCGGCAGAGCGCCATCCTGGCCCGGCAGTACGGCGTCCGGCTCCACACTCACCTGTGCGAGACGAAGGACGAGGAGCACTACACCCTGGAGCACTACGGTGTCCGGCCCTTGGAGTACATGGCGTCCCTGGGGTGGACAGGCCCGGACGTGTGGTACGCCCACGGCATCCACTTCAACGATGAGGAACTGCGGGAGCTGGCCCGCACCGGCACCGGCGTGGCCCACTGCCCCATCAGCAATATGAAGCTGGCCTCCGGCGTGGCCCGGGTGCCGGAGATGCTGGCCCTGGGGGTTCCGGTGGGACTGGCGGTGGACGGCTCCGCCAGCAACGACGGGTCGTCTTTGATGGAGGAGCTGCGGGTGTGCTATCTGCTCCACCGGCTGACCTCCAGCGAGAAGGCCCCCTCCGGCTATCAGGTGCTGAAGATGGCCACCCGGGGCAGCGCCCGGCTGCTGGGCCGGGAGGACATCGGACAGCTGGCGGTGGGCAAGTGCGCGGACTTCTTCCTGGTGGATTCCCGCCGGCTGGAGCTGGTGGGCGGCGAGTACAGCCCCGCCGACGTGCTGGGCACCGTGGGCCTCCGGGGCCCGGTGGACTGGACGGTGGTGAACGGCAAGGTGGTGGTGAAGGAGGGGCATCTCGCCACCATCGACGAGAAAAAAATCGCCGCCGACGCCCGGAAAGCCTGCGCCGACTATCTGGCAAAAGCGTAAAAGAGAGCCGCTGCATCGGCCGATGCAGCGGCTCTTCTTGTGCCATATTCTCATGAAATGAAGCGGCGAATGAATTCACGCAGGGCACTTTCCTGCTCTTCCGGCAAATCAGGCAGCCGGATAACGATTCCGTCCTCCAGCCCCGCCAAATGGTCCAGTGTCGTCCCCAAAACCTTTGCCAGCTTTTTAGCGGTATCCAAGGAGGGAACCTGGACATTGTTTTCGTAACGATAAATACTTCCCTTGCTGACTCCGATCCGCTTTCCGAGTTCCTCCTGGGAGAGGCCCTTTTCCTCCCGCAGCTTCCGGAGTCGGAGTCCAAAATCAAATACCTGTCCATTCCCCATATCAAAGCACCTCATGTGCTTTATTATATTGGAGCGTTATATCCTAATACGTTTATTTTGTATTATAAAAATAGTCGTTTAAGTTGACTTCCAGGAATTGGTATGTTATCATTTCCGTATCAATTTAACAAGGGGATGGACAGCTGTGGAAGAAATCGAGTATATGCGAAGATTGGATGATCTGGGGCGAATTGTGATCCCCGCCGATTTTCGTCATGCGTTGTTATTGGGAGAAAATGACCGTGTCTCTTTGACTCTGGACGGCGCGGCTCATTCAGTAACCATACGGAAATATGCCCCCTCCTGCGTCTGCTGCCATACGACGGAGCATCTGCGGCAGCTTCCCGGGGAGATCTACGTCTGTGACTCCTGCCTTGCAAAGCTCTCCTGAGCAAACGTCCGGGCGCCGGGCCGCAGTCATGCGCGGTCCGGCGCCCGAGGTATTCTCTTTAAGCGGCGGCGGGCTCCGTCTCCTTGGGCAGGGGCGGCAGCTGGGTGCGGAAGTAGTCGTAGTTGTAGACCCGGTTGGGCTCCACCTGGTCGGCAAAGCGATTCTCAATCAGTTCGCTGACCGTCACCAGCTGATACCCCTGCTCCAGCAGCCAGGGCACCAGGGTCCTTGTGGCCTCCACGGTGCTGTCGTAGATGCTGTGGAGCAGGATCACCTGGCCGTCCAGGCTCTTCTCCGCCTGGATCCGCTTCACCACCGTGTCCGCATCCCGGCACAGCCAGTCCTCCGGGTCGATGGACCAGGTGACGATGCTGCGGCCGCAGGTGGTCTTTAAGGCCTTGTTCATGGACCCGTAAGGGGGCCGCAGGAGGGTGGGCACAGTGCCCAGCACCTGCTGGAACAGGGCATCCGCCGCGGCCTGGTCCGCCTGCTGGGCGGCCTCGTCCATCTTGCCCAGGTTGGCGTGGCGATAGGAGTGGCTGCCGATCTCACAGCCCAGGTCCGCCGCTCGGCGGACGGCCTCCGGCGCCTTGGACAGGTTCTGGGCCACCTCGAAGAAGGTGGCCACCGCGTCGTTCTCCTCCAGGATGTCCAGGATCTGGTCGGTGTAGACGGCGTGGGGGCCGTCGTCATAGGTCAGGGCCACCATGGGGCGGGTGGGGTCCACCACCCGCTGGGGGGCGGAGACCGGCTCCTCCGCCGACTCTTCCGGGGCCTCCTCCGGCGCTTCGGGCTCCGCCTGCTCCGGCTCCTGGGAGACCGGCAGCTCCGGCATCCGGCCGGGGATCGAGGTCTCCGGCTGGAGCTGGGGCAGCTGTGCCACCGTGGTCAGGTGCTCCGGCGGCTCCTGGGGCGCCGTGGCGGCCGCGCCGCAGGCGGTGAGCAGCAGGCAGAAGGCCAGCAGCAGGGGAATCATTCGTCTCATAGCAGGTACCTTTCTTTCGTCTTTTTTCTCTATCATACGGGATGGCCCTGGAAAAGTCAGGACAAAACGGATACAAAAAGAGCAAAAAAAGTGACAAAAGAAACGAAGAGTGACAAACGCCGGGGCGGGGAAATCCCCGCCCCGGCTCTCTTACAGCCGCTGGCTCTTGTCCTCCGCGTACCAGAGGTTCCAGGTCTGGCGGTAGACCTCCGCCGCCTGTTTGGTGTGGCACACCATCCGCACCTGCTCCGGCAGGGGGTGGTCCGCCAGGAAATCCATGATGGCCCGCAGGGCCACCGTGGCCGCCTGAGGCAGCGGATAGCCGTACACCCCGGTGGAGATGGAGCAGAAGTCCAGTGTCCGGATGCCGTGGTCGGCCGCCAGCTCCAGGCAGCTGCGGTAGCAGGAGGCCAGCACCTCCGCCTCCCCGCAGTCTCCGCCCCGCCAGATGGGCCCCGGGGTGTGGAGCACGTATTGGGCCCGCAGGCGGTAGCCCCTCGTCAGCTTGGCCTGTCCCCGCTCACAGCCCCCCAGGGTGCGGCACTCCGCCAGCAGCTCCGGCCCCGCCGCCGCGTGGATGGCCCCGTCCACCCCGGCACCCCCCAACAGCGTGGGGTTGGCGGCGTTGACGATGGCCTCCGCGTCGGACTGGGTGATGTCCCCTACCAGAATGGAAAACCGCTCCATGCTTCATCCTCTCCTTCCGCGGTCCCCCTTTCAGAGGCCGCCTCTTTTCTCCCAGTATAGATCCTTCCGGCCAAAAAGCAAGCCGGGATTTTTGGGTTGTCCGCCGGCGGATTTCGCGGTATAATTTCCCTGTGAGCTACCACCTGTGCCCGGCATCGCGCTGCCGGGGGAAAGGAGGCCCTATGGCAAAGCAGATCCCCACCTACACCGGAACGCTCCGCAGCCACTCCCTGACCATGCCCCACTGTGTCAGCGAGTGCAGCGGCATCCGGGTATTCGGCCGCCGCATCAAGTCCCTGGCCTTTTCCACCGACGTGGCCATCATCAAAAATATCAACGCCGACGCCATTATCGCCGTGTACCCCTTCACGCCCCAGCCGGTGATCTCCCAGGCCATCATCAACGTGTCCGACGTGCCGGTGTTCGTGGGGGTGGGCGGCGGCATCACCACCGGGAAGCGCTCCGTCCGCCTGGCCATCCAGGCGGAGATCCAAGGAGCCTACGGCGTGGTGCTGAACGCCCCCACCTCCGACGAGGTCATCCGTCAGATCAAGGAGGTGGTGGACATCCCGGTGGTGATCACCGTGGTCTCTGCCCACACGGACATCCGCAGCCGGCTGGCGGCGGGGGTGGACTTCCTCAACGTCTCCGGCGCCGCCGCCACCCCGGAGATCGTAGCGGGGATCCGCCGGGAGTTCCCGGAGGTGCCCATCATCGCCACCGGCGGCCCCACGGAGGAGAGCATCCTCCGCACCATCCGGGCCGGGGCCAACGCCGTGACCTACACGCCCCCCACCAACGGGGCGCTGTTCGCCCAGATCATGGACCAGCACCGAAAGACGCTGTGAAATTTCCGCTTCCGGTCCCCTGTGAAAAAACTGCCCACAAAGGGGTTGACAATCCCCGCGGGTTCTGTGTATAATGACGGCGAATCGGTAGGTGAGGCTACCATGGGGATTCGGAATGATCCAAAGACTGCTGCCGCACAGTTGTGGAGACACAACCAGCTGGTCAACAGGCCGCGTCGACAACAAGGCGCCGCTTAACGCAGTTGCTACGCCCCGTGATGCTAAAGCTTGGACGAAGATGCCCATGGAACGCAGCTGTCCCTGCCGGATTCTCCGGCAGGGATTTTTTGCTGCGCAAATGCAGGACTTGCCGATGGTTCCAATGCGCCCCACGTGCATGAAGTTCGGCCATTTGACAGAAAGGAGGTGCGCGCCATGGAATCCGCCAGTCGATCACCCAGGAAATTCAAACGAAAGCGAGGTAACGACTATGACCATGTTCCACAAGGATCAGATCCTGCAGCTTTTGGAGAACCGGGACGGCCAGGCCCTTCACGCCCTGTGGCAGGGCCGCGGCGCGGTGGACATCGCCGCCCTCCTGGAGTCCGTGGAGGACGGCGCCCGGCAGGCGGCGGTGTTCCGCACCCTGCCCAAGGACCTGGCGGCGGATGTGTTCTCCTATCTCTCCGGTCCCACCCAGGCCCGGCTGGCCCGCTCCTTTGCGGACGGGGAGCTGCAGCAGCTCTTTGACGCCCTGCATCTGGACGACGCGGCGGACTTTTTGGAGGAGCTGCCCGCCAACCTGGTGACCCGGGTCCTGAAAGCCGCCTCCCCCCAGCGCCGCATGGCGGTGAACGCCCTGCTGCGGTATCCCTCCGGCAGCGCCGGCAGCGTTATGACGCCGGAGTTCGTCGCCCTCCGTCCGGCGGATACGGTCCGGCAGGCGCTGGACACCATCCGCCGCACCGGCATCCACAAGGAGACCATCTACACCTGCTATGTGCTGGACTGCCGGAGCCTGCTGGGGACCGTGTCCGCCAAGGACCTGCTGACGGCGGCGGAGGATGTGCCTGTAAAAGAATTGATGGCAGCCGATGTGGTGTCCGTTGGCACCCTGACAGACCGGGAGACGGCCGCCCGGCTGCTGGCCAAATACGATCTGCTGGCCCTGCCGGTGCTGGACGGCGAGGATCGGATGGTGGGCATCGTCACCGTGGACGATGCTATTGACGTGCTGACGGAGGAGACCACGGAGGACCTGTCCATCATGGCGGCGGTGACGCCGGACGAGAAGCCCTACTTCGCCGCCTCCGCCTGGGAGCACGCCCGCCACCGGGTGCTGTGGCTGCTGATCCTGATGCTGTCCGCCACCATCACCGGCTCCATCATCACCCAATACGAGGACGCCATCTCCGCCGTGCCCCTGCTGGTGGCCTTTCTGCCCATGCTGATGGACACCGGCGGCAACTGCGGCTCCCAGAGCGCCACGCTGGTGATCCGTGGCCTGGCCCTGGAGGAGATCCGCCCCCGGGACGTGGGGCGGGTGGTGCGCAAGGAGCTGGCGGTGGCTCTCATCGTCAGCGCCATCCTGGCCGCCGCCAACGGCCTGCGGATCTTTCTCCAGTACCACGACGCCGCCATCGCCCTGGTGATCTCCCTGTCCCTGGTGGCCACGGTGATCCTGTCCAAGCTGGTGGGCTGCGTGCTGCCCATTGCCGCCAAGCAGGTCCACATGGACCCGGCCATCATGGCCTCTCCCCTTATCACCACCATCGTGGACGCCGGGGCGGTGCTGATCTACTTCCGGGCCGCCACCGCGTTCCTGCCTCTGTCGGTATGAGGGCATCCCCACATATATAATATACAGACAAAGAGCGGGCGCCTGCCGGAACTCCGGCAGGCGCCCGTCTCGTCATCTTCTGTTCACCGCAGGAAGATCCTCTTCCCGCCCCGGTATTCCCGCACCACGCCGATCCGCTGGGCGCTGGGGACGCTGCCCTTCAGCTCCTCATACAGGGCATCCGCGTCCGCCGGGTCCACCGCCATCAGCAGGCCGCCGGCGGTCTGGGGGTCATAGAGCAAGTCTTGTCTACATAATTCAACAATTCCCGCGTCCACGCCGGGCTCGGCGAAGGTGCGGTTCCGGTACATCCCCGCCGGCAGCAGGCCCATGTTGGCGAACGCCAGCGCCTCCGGGATCAGGTCGATATCGTCCACGTTCAGCTCCAGCTCCACGTCGCTGCCCTGGGCCATCTCAAAGCTGTGGCCCAGCAGGCCAAAGCCGGTCACGTCGGTGCAGGCGTGGACGCGGTAGCGCACCATGGCGTCCCGGGCGGACTTGTTCAGGGTGGTCATCAGCCGCTCCGCCAGGGCCTGCCCCTCCGGGGACAGCATCTCCGCCTTCTGTGCGGTGGTGAGGACGCCGAT
>CDZK01002456.1_pt1 | contig 11371 bp, 8 predicted proteins | sample 557401 | NCBI WGS metagenome assembly CDZK01 (sample SAMEA3182108, study PRJEB8094) | gut metagenome | biome: human; feature: gut; material: Stool; isolation source: human stools | place: Canada | collected 2013-04-25 | reverse complement strand
GGAAATGAGCTGCGCCGTATGCGCGGCCAATGTGGAACACAAAGCACGCTCGATAAACGGCGTAATGAGCGCTGACGTAAACTTCGCATCGGGCGATATGAACATAATCTACGACAGTAATGCAGTATCTTTAGCCCAGATACAACAACAGATACGTTCGATAGGCTACGACATACTCATAGACCGGGAAAATCTCGAAGAAAAAAAAGAAGAGAAGGAAAAGGAACGATATGCCAGGCTGCGCCGTCGGACGATATGGGCATGGATATTCGCAGTGCCGCTTATGGTCATATCGATGACAATGATGGAAAACAGGCATTCCGACCTGTTGATGCTCGCCCTTACACTGCCCGTGCTGTATGCCGGACGTTCGTTTTTCCGCAACGCGGTAAAACAGGCGCGTCACGGCCAGGCCAACATGGACACTCTGGTGGCATTGAGTACATCGGTGGCTTTCCTGTTCAGTCTGTTCAATACGGTCTTTCCTTCGTTCTGGACTTCACGCGGCATGGAAGTGCACGTGTATTACGAAGCTTCGGGCATGATAATAGCTTTCGTGCTTCTAGGCAAAATGCTTGAAGAGGGCGCAAAAGGCAGTACGTCATCGGCCATAAAAAAACTGATGGGACTTCAGGCAAAAACGGCACGTGTGATAAACGCCGACGGCACGGAATCCGACATGCCGATAAGCCGCATAAAAAAAGGTGACAAAATAAGCGTGCGCCCAGGAGAAAGGATACCTGTGGACGGAGTGCTGGACAACGGCAATTCGTTCGTGGATGAGAGCATGATAAGCGGCGAGCCTATCCCCGTAGGCAAAAAAGCCGGCGACACGGTACTGGCGGGAACAATAAACCAACGCGGTGCTTTTTCGATAACGGCAACCGGAGTGGGCAGCGATACGGTACTGGCCCGTATAATCACGATGGTAGAACAGGCACAAGGCAGTAAAGCCCCGGTACAGCGTATCGTGGACCGCATAGCCGGAGTTTTCGTACCGGTGGTCATGGGCATATCGCTCGTAACGCTCGTATGCTGGATTATTTTCGGCGGAGGAACGGGACTCTCGTACGGACTGGTATCGGCCGTATCGGTGCTGGTCATAGCGTGTCCGTGCGCACTAGGATTGGCCACACCTACGGCGCTTATGGTCGGAATAGGCAAAGGCGCGGAAAACCATATACTTATAAAAGATGCTTTTGCGCTTGAAAACATGTGCCGTGTCAATGTGATAGCGATGGACAAAACCGGCACGCTGACCGTTGGCAAACCGAGGGTGTCGGAATTCATGGATCTGGGCTATCTGCTCAAACACGACAAGGACATACTTTATTCGCTCGAAGGCCTGTCGGAGCATCCGCTGGCCATCTCAATAACCTCGTACCTTAAAAACAAAGGCGCCGGGGACGTGCCTCTGGAAGGATTCGAAAACATAACAGGAATGGGCGTCACCGCCGTATCGGACGGGATTCAATATTGGGCAGGCAACATGACTATGGCATTGGAACACGTAAGCCCGTTTGAGAAAGACCTTACGGATACCGTTAACCAATGGCAAAACGAAGGCAAGAGCATCGTCTATTACGGCAAAGACTCTACTTTACTGTGCGTTATAGCTATAAGCGACACACTGAAACCGACTTCGCGTGCGGCCGTCGAACAGTTGAAAAAACGCGGAATCGAGGTTTATATGCTCACCGGAGACTCGCAGAAAACAGCATCGCACATAGCCTCGCAGCTTGGGATGAAACATTTCAAAGCGGGACTCATGCCTAACGACAAGGCACAATTCATAAGCGAATTGCAAAACGAAGGCAAAACGGTAGCCATGGTCGGGGACGGCATAAACGACTCTCAGGCTCTGGCCCAGGCCAACGTCAGCATAGCGATGGGACGCGGAACGGACATAGCGATGGATGTGGCTATGATAACGCTCATGACCTCCGACCTGCTCCTGTTGCCCAAGACCGTGACTCTGTCACGCAAAACAGTGCGGCTGATACGCCAAAACCTGTTCTGGGCATTTATATACAACATCATCGGCATACCCATTGCCGCCGGCGTGCTGTTCCCGTTGTACGGGATATTGCTAAACCCTATGTGGGCCAGCGCAGCAATGGCGCTCAGTTCCGTATCGGTAGTAGCCAACTCACTAAGGCTGAAAGGCTCTAAAATCTAAACCACGATATACACATGAAAACGCAGAAATTCAAAACCAATGCCAAATGCGGCGGATGTACAGCAAAAATAGACATTGAACTGTCAAAAATACTCCCTTCGGGAACATGGTCCTTCGACCTTTCTTCCCCCGACAAAGTTTTGTCCGTCAAAATGGATATTCCATCCGGCGACATTGTAAAAGCCGTTGAAAACGCAGGCTACAAGGCCGCCGTCCTGACAGAATAACACAAAAGATATAACGCAACATAATTTTATAACCCATACATTACCTAATATATCGATTTCAATGAAAGACAAGAACTATAACGACGACGGCAAATGGAAAATCCTGGACAGCCGTTATCTTAGCCGCCGTCCGTGGCTGACCGTAAGACGCGAAATACTCGAAACACCGCAAGGCAAAAAAATACCGGAATATTACGTACTGGAATACCCCGACTGGGTTAACGTGATAGCACGCACGAAAGACGGTGAGTTCATCTTCGTACGCCAGTACCGCCACGGATTGGGAGTGACCGAATACGAATTATGCGCCGGAGTATGTGAAAAGAGCGATAAAAGCCCGTTGGATGCCGCGAAAAGGGAACTGGCCGAGGAAACCGGTTTCGGCGGAGGCCAATGGCGCCTGCTGATGACGACATGCGCCAATCCAAGCACACAGAATAACGTGACACACTGCTTTTTAGCCGAAGGAGTCGAACCGGAATACGAACGCAACCTCGACCCTACGGAAGAACTTTCGGTACACAAGCTATCGCTAAAACAGGTAATAAAACTTCTGAAAGAAAATAAAATAATGCAGGCCACGCATACATCTCCCCTGTGGAAGTATATGGCCGAAGAAAAACTCTTGTAAAGTTGGTTTAATGTAAATACGGCTTAATCCTCATGCCTGGCATTGGAACGTATAAGGTTACGCGCATGCTCGATAGCCGAAGCGCCTATATCGCGCCCGCTTATCATGGAAGCCAGTTCCACGACGCGCTCCTCTGCCGACAATTCGGCTATGCCTGACGAAGTAACACCATCGGCTTCGCTCTTGTACACTTTGAAATGCGCATCTCCGCGCGAGGCTATCTGAGGCAGGTGCGTTATGGCTATCACCTGCATACCGGAAGACATATCCTGCATTATACGTCCCATACGGTCGGCCATATCGCCTGAAACACCGGAATCTATCTCGTCGAATATTATAGCCGGCATACGCGTTTTCAATGCAAGGGAATATTTCAGGGCCAACATTATGCGCGAAAGTTCTCCGCCGGACGCCACCTTTTCCACAGGAGCTGGTTCCTGTCCCATATTGGCGGAGAAAAGGAACGAGATGTCGTCGGCTCCGTTATCGCGGAAATGTCCGCAACGGCTCACTGCTATCGTGAAAACAGCGTTAGGCATACCAAGCTCGCGTATCACTGCGGACATAGACGACGAAAGTTCATTTGCAGCTTCCCTCCTTGCGTGCGACAACCCGTCCGCTGCCTCGGAGAGTTCTTTTTCGGCCAGTGCAAGTTCTTTTTCCGTAGTCGTTATTTCCTCGTCTATGTTTTCCAGTCCCGACACTTCCCCGCCAAGTCGTTTTTCCATTTCCAGGAGCGAAGCGACATCCGGTGCGTTGTGTTTGCGAAGAAGGGTATATATGACATCGAGCCTTGACGAAGTGCGTTCCAAAAGTCCGGGATCATCGTCAGTGCCCGACAGTATGGACGATACTTCGGACGATATGTCCTTCAGCTCCAAATATGCGCTCTCCAGGCGATTTTCGATGTCGGCCTCTTCGGGCATATAACGCATAACAGGGGCCAGGGCCGCACGGGCAGCCGACAAACGCGACAATATCCCGTACTGTTCTTCGTTGAAATGCGTATCAGCAATAAAAAGCGCTTCTTTTATACCTTGTATATTTGAAAGCCTCGACTGTAGCTCTTCGAGTTCCTCCTGTTCGCCTTCACGTAGTCTTGCCGCACGTAGCTCGGACAGCACGAAACGGTTGTAGTCGCCGGAGGCGGAAAGCCCTTCCCTTTTCATGTAGAGCGCAGACAGGGACTCCTTTACGCCATTGTACTTTTCAAGCGCCGAAGAATATAGTGTAAACGGTACATTATCTCCGGAGTAAGAATCGAGGACATTTATCCTGTATGCGTGTTTGGACAGCATGAGGCTTTGGTGCTGGGAGTGTATGTCCACCAGTCTGGACGAAAGTTCTCCCAATACGTCCAACAGTACAGGCGTATCGTTTACAAAAGCCCTCGATTTACCCGAAGGCAGTATTTCGCGTCGTATTATCGTCTGCGGGTCGTAATCTATGTCGTTTTCCTCGAAAAAGCCTTCCAGACCATACTTCTCGATATCCACGAGCATTTCTACAACACACTTTTTACCTTTGTCCCTGAGCGAAGAAAGGTCGGCGCGCTGCCCAGTGGCAAGCGATAAAGCACCCAATATTATGGATTTTCCCGCACCGGTTTCTCCCGTGAGGATGGAGAAGCCTTCCGGAAAGCTTATATGAAGATTATCTATAAGCGCGTAATTGGAAACGCTGAGTTTTTTTATCATTATCCGATGTTGTGTTCCGTCTTTACAACACCCAAAGATAACGCAGATTTTACATATTTTCCCAAATTATTTATCGTAATACTATATTATGAGGTATTATCTCCTAATGCAAATATTTGTCTTTCAGTAAAATACAAAATTAACATAAATTTTATGAATTTTTTTCCCTGTTAGTGTGTTTTTGACGTTTTATATCCTATATTTGCAACGTTGGTGTACATGATACATGATGGCCGGAGGGTCGGAAAACGTACACCAGCAGTCCTAACAACTAACATTAATTTTGTTTTTTGATTTTTATACAACACACACAACTAGGTTTTAAAGTTACTATGAATTAAAAGGGCGGACGCTTCTACTTCAATATTTCCTTCGTTTCGTTTTTGTCCGCCCTTTTTTCTAACTGAGAAAACACACCGTACTTAGATACGGTGTGTTTTTTTATACGCGACATTGCTACAACGGAGGTAAATGTACCTGATACAAAACCAAAAAACCATATTGCGGCGGGAAATTCCGTTTGTGGAAAAGTTGTTAGTAATATGGATTTCCGCATCGCCGCCGCCGAGCATTATTGTCGTAGTTTTGTTCCTATGGAAAATGCAAGGAGAAATTCCGGGAAAAAAAGTACGGCACGTCCGTCCGTAATAAGCTTGGAAGCAGGCAAACTGCCTCCACAGGCCGTTGATTTCGAGCAGGCTGTACTCGGAGCCATGATGATAGACCGCCGTGCGGTAGACAAAGCGATAAACATACTTCAGGACAATACCGATGTGTTCTACAAACCCGAACACCGCGAGATATACCGTTCGGTGATAAACCTGTACAATAATACCAAGCCGATAGACCTGCTCACGGTGAGCAACGATTTGAAGATGCGCGGAGAGCTCGACGGAGCCGGCGGAGATTTTTACCTTGTACAACTTACACAAAAAGTAAGTTCGGCGGCCAACATAGAATTTCACGCCCGCATAGTACAGCAAAAGTTTTTCCAAAGAGAGCTGATAGCCCTTTCGAGCGACCTGATAAACAAATCGTACGACGATTCCACAGATGTGTTCGACCTGCTCGACGAAGCGGAATCCGGGATTTTCAACATCACGAACTCGAACATTAAAAAATCCTACGAAAAAGCGGACGACCTGGTCCAGCAGGCCATAAAGCGTATAGAAGAACTTTCCAAACAGGAAGGAGGCATAAGCGGTCTTCCGTCCGGGTTCAGGGATGTGGACAAAGTGACTGCCGGCTGGCAGGCCAGCGACCTGATCGTAATCGCCGCCCGTCCCGGTATGGGTAAAACGGCATTTATAGTATCGATGGCCAAAAACATGGCTATAAAGCACCAGGTCCCTGTCGCTCTGTTCAGCCTGGAAATGTCGTCCGTGCAGTTGATAACGCGAATGATAAGTTCCGAAACGGGCATAACGTCGAACAAATTGCGTGAAGGCAGCCTCCAGCAGTACGAATGGGACATTTTGTACCAGAAAGTGAAAGATCTGGAAAAAGCCCCTATTTACATCGACGAAACGCCTGGATTGTCATTGCTCGAATTCCGTGCCAAAGCACGAAGGCTCGTATCGCAGGGAGTGAAAATAATATTTATAGACTACCTTCAGCTGATGACCGTCGGGCAGAGCCAGAAAGTCGGCAACCGCGAACAGGAGATATCGACCATTTCCCGTACACTCAAGGCTATGGCCAAGGAACTGAAAATACCTATCATCGCCCTGTCACAGCTCTCGCGCGGCGTGGAGGCCCAAACCGGGCAAAGCAACCACAAACGTCCTATGCTCCAGCATCTTCGCGAATCGGGAGCCATAGAACAGGATGCGGACATAGTCAGCTTCATATACCGTCCTGAATACTACAATTTCGACACGTGGGAAGACGGTTCGCCGACCGCCAACCAAGCCGAATTTATCATAGCCAAACACCGTAACGGCGACCTTAAAAACATACGGCTTGCTTTTATAGGAAACCTGGCACAGTTCCGCGACCTGGACGAAGTTCCGCAGGCGGCCCAAGGCTTTGCTATCGAGGACAGTTACGAATCGAGCATCAATTCCTTGTCAACCTCCCCTCAGTCCGGCACGACGGGCGGATTCGATCCGCGCGCCCTTCCTACGGATGCTTTCGACAGCAGTATAAACCGCAACATTCCTCCTGCCGGACCTATGCCGACACAGGATGATGACGAGATGCCTTTTTAAAACTTACGCTGAGATAACACATGCGAAAATACGGATCGCGCACATGCAGTAATGCGTAGATTTTCCGTATTGAGCCTGCCATACGAAATCAACCTGTCTAACAAGGGCGATACTTTACTTTTTACATATAATTAGCTTGCCACTTTCGCCAAAACGATGTCTTTTTCGTACCTTTGCGAGCAGAAAAATACCGAATAGTAAATTCACAAAATAAAACAACACACCTACTTATACGATATATAAAATGGGAAGAGCATTCGAATACCGCAAGGCTACCAAAATGAAACGCTGGGCCTCGATGAGCAAAAACTTCACGCGCGTTGGCAAGGAAATAACCATGGCAGTAAAAGAAGGAGGGGACAATCCTAAAAACAACCTCCGTCTGCGCATGGCCATCCAGAACGCCAAGTCCGTGAACATGCCCAAGGAAAACGTCGAACGCGCCATAAAAAAGGCCGTAAGCAAGGACACTGCCGACTACAAGGAAGTCATCTACGAAGGATACGCTCCGCACGGAATAGCAATATTGGTGGAAACGGCCACCGACAACCACGTCCGCACAGTTGCCAACGTACGCAGCATATTCAACAAATACGGCGGTTCTCTGGGCAACTCCGGTTCCGTAGAATTCCTGTTCGAACGCAAGTGCTTCATCAAGATAGAAAAACCGGAAATGGATGTGGAAGAACTCGAACTGGAGCTGATAGACTACGGTGCCGAAGAAGTATTCGCCGATGAGGATGAAGTGATGATATACGGCGCATTCGCCGATTTCGGCGCACTGAACTCGGCGGTCGAGGAAAAAGGGCTTAAAGTCGTAAGCACCGGATTTGAACGCGTGGCAATGGACTTTAAAGAACTTTCCGAAGAAGAAAAGGCGGATGTCGAAAAACTCCTCGAAAAACTCGAAGAGGACGACGATGTCCAGTACGTATTTACAAATATGAAATAAAAAACTCTGCGCTGCCATCCTTTCCGACAAGGATGCTCAAAGGACAAACAAATAACAGCCATAATGTGGCAATACCGTAAAACCGGTATTGCCCGTTTTGGTTTTATACGGCACACAGGCAGCACGCAGGACACATGATGAAAAAAGACACGATGAAAAAAGGACGTATGCTCCCGGTGATGGAACATTTTTACACCTTGCAGGGCGAAGGCTGCCACAGCGGGCGGGCGGCTTATTTCATACGTATAGGCGGATGCGACGTAGGCTGCCATTGGTGCGATGTAAAGGAAAGCTGGGACGCATCACGGCATCCTCTTACGGACATAGATACCGTGGTGGCGCAAATTCCGCCTATAGTTAATACGGTAGTTGTCACAGGTGGCGAACCTTTGAATTGGAATATGGACTACCTAACTTCACTGCTGCACGCGAAAGGAATAAAGACCCATCTGGAAACATCAGGTTCGAGTCCTTTGTCCGGAAACTGGGATTGGATATGCCTTTCCCCAAAGAAAGCTAAACATCCGCTGGAAGAAGTCCTGATTGCAGCCGACGAACTGAAAGTGATAGTGTTCAACAGGACTGACTTCGACTGGGCAGAAAAACACAGCGAAAAAGTAAAGGACGGGTGCGCACTGCTTCTTCAGCCGGAATGGAGCCGCCGGCACGAAGCTATGGATATGATTACGGAATATATAAAGTCACACCCTAAATGGCGGGCATCGTTACAAAGCCACAAATACATGAACATTCCCTAAGCGATTGCAAAATACGAAACATTGGCTGTGAGTACTGCTGCCGGCGGACGATATAGCTTATACCTGTTGCTTTTGCCGGAAAGTATAAAACGGCCGTTCAACGTTTAGTAGATATTCAAGGAAATATACTCCGATTTTTCTTTTTTACTTATCCGAAATGCCGTACTGTGAGTACGGCTGCCGGCGGCACATCAGGATACTTTTTCCGCTATGACGGTCTCCCCTCCCCTGACTTTCTGGCCGAGGTGCACACACACCTTAAAATCAAGCGGGACAAATACGTCGGCGCGCGAACCGAACTTTATAAACCCCGAATCCTCGCCGCGACGCGCACGTTGCCCTACCATAGCATAGTTTACTATGCGCCTCGCCATAGCGCCTGCTATCTGGCGGTACAATATTTTTCCCAGAACTTTGTTATTTATAACCACCGTCGTGCGTTCGTTTTCCACGGAAGATTTAGGATGCCACGCAACGAGGTATTTGCCGGGATGATACTTGGAATATTCCACCATTCCGCCCACCGGGTAACGGGTCACATGAACATTGGCTGGGGACATGAATACCGATATCTGACGCAGTTTGCAGTTCATATACTCGAATTCGTCCACCTCTTCGATGACTACCACTTTGCCGTCCACCGGAGAAAAAACCTGTGTTTCCTTAGGTCGTTCGGCCCTGCGGCGGGGATTGCGGAAAAAAGTGGAGATAAGTATGTAAGCCGTAACGGTGACACACAAAACGAAAAGAAACACCGCTTGCGACTGCACTACCTGGAACGTGACGATATTTATCGCCGCCATCAGCGCAAATAACGAAAGCAGTATCTTTTTTCCCTCCCTGTGTATTCTCGGTCTCATAACGTCAAGCGAACAAATAAAGGTAAGTATAAATAAACGGTATGCTCATTATAAAACTGTCCAACCTGTCCAGCATACCTCCGTGTCCGGGCATTATTTTTCCGGAGTCTTTGATCCCGGCCTGGCGTTTGAACATCGATTCCACCAAATCGCCAAGTACGCCGAAAAGGGCGACGATACCCGCTACCGCCATCCAATGAGCCGTATCCATAGTCCCGGGAAAAACCAGTGAAAGCACGTACCCTACGGCAAGCGTAGATATGAAACCGCCCAGAAAACCCTCGACGGTCTTTTTCGGAGAGATGCGTTCCATAAGTTTATGCCGGCCCATAGATATGCCGAACAGGTACGCGAACGTATCGCCGGACCATATCAAAACAAACACGCCCAATATCACACGGTAATCGTAGCCTCCGGACACTATCACAGGCACGGCAACAGAAAGAGCGAACGGAACGCTTACATAAACCAATGCCAGGAACGCTTTTCCCAATTGCGATACGGCATCGTCCTTTGCCCGGAAAAGCTCGGCTGCGAACAGCATGAACAAAAACGGCAACAAAACGACCCATGCGGCTCCCGAGAGTTCCACTTCGGGAAAATACCCCCAAGCTGACGCCATTCCCACAATCGAAACGATGTGTAAAATCCATACCAGAAATTTCACCGTAAGTCCTTCGAGATGAAGTATCCTAATAAATTCCCACAGGCACAAGCACGATGCCGCAGCCATAAACAAAAGGAACGACCATCCGCCTGAAACCAGACATCCGACCAGCAATATCGCATATACCGCTGCCGAAACAGTCCTTACAGGCAACGAAGCCGCGACGAATTTCTGACTTATGTTGTTTTTCTCTTTACCGTTTTCCAAAATCAATATTTCTTTTTTTAAACAAGTCCGGTAAAAGGACATTCGTTTACATTTTTAGCGCCTGGATCTCAATGACACAACCGCATTTTCCGATGCAAAAGTACGAAAAACCAGCTGCCGTCCGACTTGAGGCACTTATTAAACTACAGCCTTCGTATCGGACGGGCGTTCTCCGCCGTTAGCATCTCCCGTATCGGACGATGTATCATCAGCGCCGTTACTTTCCGAAGCATCCCCTTCCTTTGTGTCGTCCGCCGGAGCGGTATTTTCATCGTCGCCGAACGGGCGCGGACCGAATATTTCCACGAGATCTTCCTTGAATATCACTTCTTTTTCGAGCAATATTTCGGCAAGGCGCGTCAGTTTGTCCCTGTTGGCCGAAAGTATTTCGATGGCACGTTCGTACTGTTCCTCTATCAGTTTCGATATTTCCTCGTCTATCACCTGTGCGGTTTTCTCGCTGTACGGCTTGGTAAAACCGTAATCGCGCTGACCGGTAGAATCGTAATACGTTATGTTGCCAAGTTTATCATTAAGGCCGTAAATAGTCACCATGGCTGTGGCCTGGCGGCTTACTTTTTCAAGGTCGGAAAGCGCGCCGGTGGATATTTTGTCAAATATTATTTTTTCGGCGGCGCGTCCTCCCAACGTGGCGCACATCTCATCTTTTATCTGCTCTGCGGTGGTTATCTGGCGCTCCTCTGGCAGGTACCATGCCGCGCCGAGGGACTGCCCGCGCGGTACTATCGTCACTTTGACAAGCGGAGCCGCATGTTCTACCAGCCAGCTTACCGTGGCATGCCCCGCTTCATGGAACGCTATGGCGCGTTTTTCCGCCGGGGAGATGATACGCGTACGTTTTTCCAGCCCGCCGACTATACGGTCGACAGCAGAGAGAAAATCTTCCTTGTCAACAGCATCCTTGTTGCGGCGGGCGGCTATAAGTGCCGCTTCGTTGCACACGTTGGCTATATCGGCACCGG
>CDZK01043548.1_pt1 | contig 11429 bp, 8 predicted proteins | sample 557401 | NCBI WGS metagenome assembly CDZK01 (sample SAMEA3182108, study PRJEB8094) | gut metagenome | biome: human; feature: gut; material: Stool; isolation source: human stools | place: Canada | collected 2013-04-25 | reverse complement strand
CGCTTCATGGGCGAGGATATGAATGAGTATGAGATAGAGGGAGAGGAGCTTTTGGCCAGATGTATCTGTCACGAGCTTGACCATCTCGACGGACATCTCTATGTGGAGAAGGTTGAGGGCGCACTTCACGATGTGACATATGAGGATACACAGGAGTAATCATTAGGATGACATTTGTTATCTGAGCTTGGAAAATATCTGGGAGGCAGTAAGATGAGAGTAATTTTCATGGGAACACCGGACTTTTCGGTGGGAACACTTGAGGCAATTATAGAGGCAGGACACGAGGTGGCACTGGTTGTCACACAGCCCGACAAACCAAAGGGCCGCGGCAAGACAATGCAGTATACACCGGTCAAGGAGTGTGCGCTTTCGCACGGTATTGAGGTATTCCAGCCGGTTAAAATAAGAGAGACTGCTAATATAGAGTATCTCAGAAAGTTTAATGCAGATATAATAATTGTGGTTGCTTTTGGACAGATTCTGTCAAAGAGTATTCTTGATATGCCTCGATACGGCTGTATCAATGTGCATGCTTCACTTCTGCCAAAGTACAGAGGTGCGGCTCCTATCCAGTGGGCTGTGATTAACGGTGACGAGTTTACAGGTGTCACTACCATGAGGATGGATGAGGGCGTCGATACCGGCGATATGATTGCAAAGAGTACAGTCAGACTCGCACCTGATGAGACCGGCGGCAGCCTGTTTGATAAGCTCTCAGCAGAGGGAGCAAAGCTGTGCGTGGAGACCATGAAGATGATAGAGGATGGCACTGCAGAGTATACTCCTCAAAACAGCGAGGAGGCCACACATACATCAATGATCAGTAAGGAGCTTGGCTTTATCGACTGGACAAAGCCGGCTGTTGAGATTGAGAGGCTTATAAGGGGGCTTAATCCATGGCCGAGCGCATACACCCACTTAAACGGTAAGACATTTAAGGTGTGGAGTGCAAAGGTGATTGACGGCAGCGATGATTATGAGCCGGGCTGTATTTATCATATCGGAAAAAATGATATGTATGTACAGACAGGAAAAGGAGCATTATCTTTAGTAGAGGTACAGCTCCAGGGCAAGAAGCGCATGGATACAGGTTCATTTTTGAGAGGCTGTCATGTGGAAGAGGGCTCGTTCTTCACATTATAGTTATTCATTATAAGTAACTATTGACAAACTACTACACGCATTATAATAAGCAGCAAGGAGAGATGATACATGGGATATTATTACTGGGATCCGACATATATACTCGTTGTGATAGGTGCAGTGATATGTATGATCGCATCGGCAAGAGTTAAAGGTACATTTAATAAATACTCGCAGCTAAGAAGCATGTCAGGCATGAATGGCGCACAGGTAGCTCAAAGAGTGCTTCAGGCGGCAGGCATATATGATGTGCAGGTGCGTCATGTGTCCGGCAGTCTGACGGACCACTATGATCCGCGCACCAAAACAGTGAATTTATCTGATCCTGTGTACAATGCCACATCGGTCGCAGCACTTGGAGTAGCAGCCCATGAGTGTGGACACGCTATACAGCATGCAAAAAGCTATGCACCTCTTTCAATCAGGAGTGCACTTGTGCCTATAGCTAATTTTGGCTCAATGCTTGCATGGCCGGTCATACTTATCGGCTTGTTCTTTAACACACGCTCGTCAGGGCTTATTATTGATATAGGCATATTGCTGTTTTCGGCAGCAGTGCTTTTCCAGCTCGTGACATTGCCGGTAGAGTTTGATGCTTCAAGACGTGCGCTTGTCATGCTTCGTACACAGGGCATACTTGCAGATGACGAGCTTAAGTACACAAGAAGGGTGCTCAAGTCAGCGGCACTTACCTATGTAGCCAGTGCGGCTGCTGCTATTTTACAGCTCCTTCGTATAATACTTATCACAAACGGACGCAGACGGGACGACTGATACTGTTTTAGCTGCAAGTAGGTTAAACTATATGACATCGAATAAGAATATAAATAATCATAATAATAAAAATAGCCAAATAAACAAAAATAATATACCGGGCAGACCGGCAAAATCAAACGTGGCAGCGCATAATGAGCACTCTGTAGATACGCGTGAGCTTGCCCTTGAGATGCTTATTGAGATTAATGAGCGTGGAGCCTTTTCGCATATCGTGCTTCGCAGTGTGCTTGACAAGTATCAGTATCTGTCAAAGCAGGACAGAGCCTTTATGACGAGGCTTGTTGACGGCACTATCGAGTATATGCTGCAGCTCGACTACATCATAGACTCTTTTTCAAAGACAAAGGTAAGGAAGATGAAGCCCTTCATCAGAAACCTTCTTCGCATGAGCGTCTACCAGATAAAGTACATGGACGCGGTGCCGGATTCAGCTGTATGCAATGAGGCGGTGAAGCTTGCAAAGAGGCATAAGTTTGCACAGCTTTCGGGCTTTGTAAACGGTGTACTCAGAAATATTGCAAGAAATATAGATTCAGTACAGTTTGATACCTTAAGCATCCGATACTCCATGCCACAGTGGATAGTGGACAGATTTGTTGCGGCATACGGAGAAAAGAAGGCAGAGGAGATTTTCAAGGCCTTTCACAGTAAGAGCACAATAAGCATCAGGACAAACCTGACCAGGTGTACTCCGGATGAGCTTCGCGCGATGCTTGAGGCAGAGGGTGTGACGGTCACAGCGGTTGATGAGCTTGACTATGCGTTTGTTATATCAGGATTTGATTATTTGAATGGCTTGCAGAGCTTCAGAGACGGACTTTTCTATGTGCAGGATATAAGCTCAATGCTTGTCGCACAGACAGCTGATCCAAAGAAGGGCGACTATGTGATAGATGTATGCGCAGCACCAGGCGGCAAGAGCACCCATATTGCTGAGCTTTTGCAGGGAAGTGGCCATGTGCTCGCGCGTGACCTGACCGATACCAAGGTCGGTATGATTGAGGAAAATATAGACAGGCATGGCCTTAACAATATGTCGGCAGAGGTGTGGGATGCCACCGTACCTGATGCTGATTCGGCAGGAAAAGCAGATATACTGATCTGTGATCTGCCGTGCTCAGGGCTTGGAGTGCTCGGAAGAAAGAAGGACATCCGCTACAAGATGACACCTGAGTCTGTAGATGAGCTTGCCGCTCTTCAAAGACAGATACTTGATACCGTGCATACATACGTGAAGCCAAACGGAGTGCTCGTGTACAGTACATGTACGATAGATGAGGCTGAGAACGAGGACAATGTGAGGTGGTTTATTGAAAAGCATCCGGAGTTTGAGCTGGATAAGAACTTTGCGGAAGGCACCGGAATGAAACAGATACTGCCCGGTGAGCATGGAAGTGACGGATTCTTTATTGCAAGATTTATAAAAAGCAAATTATGATATTAAAGTAAATCATGAATTAATAAATACAAATTGGTTCGAATTAGTAGAATTATAAAACAATAGTTAAATGCAGATTTAATAAAAATAATATGGAACAGATAAAAGAACAACTAACTGACATCAAATCAATGAATATGGATGAGCTCACAGAGTTTATCATATCGCTCGGAGAAAAGAAATTCCGTGCGAAGCAGATATATGAGTGGATTCATGTGAAGCATGTGGAAAGCTTTGATGAGATGACCAATATTTCAAAAAAGTTCATACAGGTATTAAAGGACAATGCAATACTCATCTCGTTAAAAAAAGAGGAGGTGCAGGTGTCAAAGCTCGATGGCACGAGAAAATATCTCTTTGCACTCGACGATGGCAATGTCATAGAGAGTGTGCTTATGAAGTACAAGCATGGAAACTCTGTATGCATATCTTCGCAGGTCGGCTGCAGGATGGGGTGCAGATTCTGTGCATCCACTCTTGACGGTCTCGTCAGGGGGCTTAGGCCGTCCGAGATGATTGACCAGATTTATCAGATAGGCAAGGACATAGGGGAGCGCATATCAAATGTGGTTGTCATGGGCACAGGCGAGCCACTTGACAATTACGACAATCTGCTGCGCTTTATAGAGCTTCTTACTGATGAAAACGGTATCAATATCAGCCAGCGCAATCTGACAGTTTCCACATGTGGTCTCGTACCGCGCATGAAACAGCTTGCAGATGAAAAGCTTTCTATCACGCTGGCGCTTTCACTGCATGCCTCCAACCAGGAAAAGAGAAAAGCTCTCATGCCGGTTGCAAACAGCTATGATATACATGATGTGGTCGATGCATGTAAATATTATTTTGCACAGACCGGCCGCAGAGTCACCTTTGAGTATAGCCTGGTAGGCGGAGTGAACGATACAGCCGAGGATGCAGCAGAGCTTTCGGCACTCGTACATGGCATGAACTGCCATATAAATCTGATTCCGGTAAACCCGATAAAGGAGCGCGACTACGTGCAGTCCAACAAGGGTGTTATAGAGGCTTTTAAAAATAGGCTTGAAAAAAACGGAATTAATGTTACTATTAGAAGGGAAATGGGCAGAGATATAGACGGTGCCTGTGGACAGCTTCGCAAGAAGCATATAGATAAGGAGAGAGGAATAAACTAGATGAAGACGTTTTCCATTACGGATGCAGGTGCTATTCGTGAGATGAATCAGGATTTTTATTTCTCGTCTGACACTGCAGTAGGAAATCTTCCGAATCTTTTCATCGTAGCAGATGGAATGGGAGGACACAAAGCCGGTGACTATGCTTCCAGATACACTATAGAGCGTGTGGTTGCATCGGTATCGAGAAATGCCGGGGATGAACCGGTATCCATCATCAAAGAGGCTATCAACAAGGCAAATGAGCTTTTGGTGGCTGAGTCTCGTGGGGATGAAGCTAAGCGTGGAATGGGTACCACCTTGGTCATAGGAACTATTATAGGAAACAAGCTTTTTGTGGCCAATATAGGTGACAGCAGGCTTTATATTGTAGGTGGCACAGAGCAGATCAGACAGATTACCAGGGATCATTCACTGGTTGATGAGATGGTCAGGATGGGTGAGATAAATGCCGACGAGGCGAGAGTTCATCCGGACAAGAATATCATCACGAGAGCTGTCGGGGCAGCAGATCATGTGGAGGCAGATTTCTTTGAGGTCGAGCTATGTGAGGATGACAGGATTCTTCTGTGTACAGACGGACTTACCAATATGGTGAGAGATGAAGAAATATGCGATACTATTAGGCAAAATGATAATATCGAGACAGCAGCGTCACAGCTTGTCGCCATGGCCAATGCAAACGGTGGCCGCGATAATATCACAGTAATGATTATTAAACCATTTTAAGACGAGGTAATAACAGATGTTAGAGATAGGAAGTTTTTTATCGGATCGATATGAGATCCTAAGCAAGGTTGGCGCAGGCGGCATGTCCGATGTATACAAGGCAAAAGACCATATACTGAGCCGTTTTGTAGCTATAAAGGTTTTAAAGCAGGAGTTTTCGGAGGATAGTTCATTTGTGACCAAGTTCCGTGCTGAGGCACAGTCAGCAGCAGGACTTGAGCATCCGAATATCGTAAATATCTATGATGTAGGCAGCGAGAATGGTCTGTACTACATTGTCATGGAGTATGTCGAGGGTATCACACTTAAGACTTATATCGAGAAAAAGGGCCAGCTGTCATTCAAGGAGTCTGCAAGTATTGCAATCCAGGTGGCAAGGGGCATAGAGGCCGCTCACAATAAAAATATCATTCACCGTGATATCAAGCCACAGAATATCATTATTTCTACAGATGGCAAGGTAAAGGTGACAGACTTTGGAATTGCAAAGGCTACATCTTCAAATACAATAAGCTCAGATGTGATGGGCTCAGTACACTATGCATCTCCGGAGCAGGCAAGAAACGGCTTCGTCGATGGCAGAAGTGATATTTACTCACTGGGAATCGTAATGTTTGAGATGGTTACAGGCCGTGTGCCGTTTGACGGTGACACCACAGTGGCAGTTGCACTGCAGCACTTACAGGAGGAGATTGCAAGGCCAAGCATCTACGCACCGGATCTGCCGATTAGCTTTGAGAAAATCATCTTAAAGTGTACACAAAAGACACCGGATCGCAGATACCAGACTATTGAGGAGCTTCTCACAGACATAAGGCGCTCTCTTGCGCATCCTGATGAGGATTTCGTCACAATAGCGCCACTCGTTGACGGTGGCAAGACCAAGGTTATAAGCCCGGAGGAGCTTGACAAGATAAAAGAGGGCAGAGGTGTCGCAGAGGACTTAAACGATGATGATACCGATGCAGATAATGATGATGAGTATGCTGACGATGAAGACGATGATGATGAATATGATGAGTCACTCTTAGACGAAGATGATGACGGCAAGCTTTTAAATCCAAAGATGGATAAAGCAATCACGATCATGGGTATAGTAACAGCCGTAATCATTGTAATAGTTATCATATATCTTGCACTTTCAGTGGCAGGAGTGTTTAAGTTTGGCGGCAAAAAGAACTCAGAGTCACAGCAGACAGAGTCACAGACACAGACCGAGTCTGAATCAGAGTCAGAGACACAGACTGAGACAGAGGGCCAGATGATTGACATCAGAGGCATGTCAGTGGAGGATGCTCAGAAGGCAGTAGACCGCTTAAAGCTTGACCTCACAGTATTTGCATTTGAGACAAAGCAGTCAGATCAAAAGGACGGCACAATCCTTGAGCAGGATGTCAAGGCCGGAGATACAGTAAAGCGTGGTTCACAGATTAATGTAGTTATCGCAGGAAAAGGTGATAGTACATCAGAGATGGTCAAGATACCAAGTGTGATCGGAAAGACCAAGAGCTCGGCAAAGAGCACACTCGAGTCAGCAGGCTTTAGTGTCACCTTCGAGTATGGAGATTACAATGACAGTGTAGCAGCAGATGTAGTAACAGCACAGTCACCATCAGCAAAGAAACAGGCCGCAAAGGGCAGCACAGTAACAGTCACTCTCTCACCTGGCCAGAAGCCAATCACCGTGCCAAACGTAGTAGGCGCATCACAGTCACAGGCAGAAAGCGCCCTCGCAGGAGCAGGCCTCAAGTACACCTATGCTGACTCCCAGTACAGTGACACTGTAGCCGCCGGCAACGTAATCAGCCAGACCAAATCCGGCGAAACCGTAGCCGCAGGCACTACAATCACACTGACACTCAGTAAGGGTAAGCAGCAGGTTTCAAAGAGCGTAAATAAGACATTGTCACTTGGAATAGAAAATGCAAAGGTAGTAGATGGTTCATATACCTTAAAAGGCAGTGATGGACAGACATACGCAAGTGGAACAGTAACTTCAGCAGAGGTTGCAGTATCCGGAACAATGAATTGTGCATCCGGTAAATTAACGGTAACATGGAAATATACAGTTCCATCATTGGATGGAGATGGAAATGAAGTTGAGGGTGAAATTCAGACAAAGACAGAAACAGTAGAAGTACAGTAAGCCACCGGATAGCACCCACAAAGTGGTGCTATCCGCACCCCAACCACACCAACCCGCGGACGAGAACCTGAACTCGCGGAGAAGGACTGTAGATAGCGGGGCAGACATGTGTTCCGAGGAAAAAATATGAAATGCCCCGGGGTGCCATAAACCTACCGAGGAAAAAACAGGGCAGAGCAAGCCATAGCCTGTCCGTAGGATAGCCCGGGGCTGGCTTCATATTTTTTAAGAGGAATATATGCCTGCCCCCGCCACCCACACAACCTCAAAGCGCGGCATTCACCCCGCCGAAAGCGTGACTCCTGCAAATACAAAAGCACACAAGGAAAACCATGACAGGAAAAATTATTAAAGGAATTGCCGGCTTCTACTACGTCTACGTAGAAGAAACCAAAGAAGCAAAAGAAACTGCCACAGGCGGCACTCTCTACGAGTGCAAAGCAAAAGGCACCTTCAGAAAACAAAAGATAAAGCCGCTGGTTGGCGATATCGTCGACATAGCAGTCCTCGATGATGAAAAGCACATAGGCAATGTCGAGCGTATACTGCCACGGAAAAACGAACTTATCAGGCCGGCTGTGTCCAATATAGACATGGCCCTGGTTATTTTTGCATCCGCAAAGCCGGATCCCAATTTCAACCTGCTTGATAGGTTTTTGTGTATGATGGAGTACCAGCATGTCCCGGTTACCATATGCTTCAACAAAAAGGACTTAATCACACCTAAAGAGCAGCAGGAGCTTAAAAGCATATACGAGCCGGCTGGCTATAGAGTGCTTTTTACCAGCACGAAAACAGGTGAGGGCATAGATGAGATAAAGCACATTTTAGAGGGAAGGACGACCACGGTTGCAGGTCCCTCGGGAGTTGGCAAGTCATCTATCATCAACTGTCTGCAGGATGATGTGCAGATGGAGACCGGACATATAAGTGAGAAAATAGAGCGCGGAAAGCATACGACCAGACATTCTGAGATTATCCCGATAAAGGATGGCACGTATATCATGGATACACCCGGCTTCAGCTCGATGGATGTGCCGGGCTTTGAAAAGGAAGATCTGTGGACATGTTATCCGGAGTTTGTAGAGTATGAGCCATATTGCAGGTTTCAGGGTTGCAGTCATATAAATGAGCCGGACTGCGGCGTGAAGGAAGCTCTTGCAGATGGGAAAATATCGCAGGTGCGGTATGATAATTATAAGCTTTTATATGAGGAGCTTAAAAACAGACAAAAGTATTAATTTAAAGCATAATCAAACGGAGGAAAACATGAACTGTTTATCACCATCAATTTTATCAGCGGATTATTCAATACTCGGAGAGCAGCTTAAGCAGCTTGATGAGGCCGGAGCACAGTATGTACATATAGATGTTATGGACGGCAGCTTTGTTCCCAGCATATCAATAGGACTGCCTGTCATAAAGACAATCAGAAAGTGCACAGAGCGTATGTTTGATGTGCATCTGATGATAGATGAGCCGGTCAGATATATAGATGATTTTGCGACAGCAGGAGCAGATATCATCACAGTCCATGCGGAGGCATGTAAGCATCTTGACAGGACAATCGAGGCAATAAAGGAAAAGGGCATACTGGCAGGTGTAGCATTAAATCCGGCTACTCCGCTCTCAGCCATAGAGTATGTGCTTCCTAAGGTGGACATGGTGCTTATCATGACTGTAAATCCGGGCTTTGGAGGACAAAAGCTTATTCCGTACACTGTAGACAAGGTGCGCGACTTAAAGGCGCTTCTTGAGAAAACCGCAAATAAGGCTGATATCGAGGTGGACGGTGGTGTTAATCTTGAGAACGTGGAGACACTGCTTGCGGCAGGAGCCAATATCATTGTTGCGGGAAGTGCGGTGTTTAACGGAGATATAGAAGAAAATGTAAATGGTTTTCTGAATATCATGATGTAACAGATGCAGGTTAAAACGGAAATGCTTCCGGGGCTGTAGCAAATGTGGATATGTTATTTATAAGAAGGTGGACAAAATGAGGTATTTGATTGTATGTGGTGGAAAAACAGATAAGGAATTCGGCTTAAATGAGATAAAGACTGACGGAATAGATGCCATAATTGCGGCTGACAGCGGAATGGATTTCCTGTACGAAAACGGTGTCACGCCTGATATAATTGTAGGTGATTTCGATTCAGCCACGACAAAGGCATTGGAGTTTTTTGAGAGAAAGGGACAGACCGAGATACACAGGCTCAATCCCATAAAGGATGATACTGATACAGAGTATGCCATAAGACTTGCCATAAGAGAGGGTGCAAGAAGCATAGTGTTGCTTGGAGCAACAGGAAGCAGAATAGACCATGTGCTCGGCAATATTTCACTTCTGGGAATAGGATTGGAAAGTGGAACTGATATCAGTATTATCGATACAAACAACCGTATAAGGATGGCTGATAGGCCCGTAACCATTGAAAAATCAGCACAGTATGGCAGGTTTGTCTCGCTTATAGCAGTGACAGACGACAATGAGGTGAGCCTTAGAGGCTTTAAGTATCCTGTTACGGATTATTCCTTTGACAGATTTACATCGCTTGGCATATCCAATGAAATAATTGATGACCATGCAGTGATTGATATCCATAGAGGAAAATTTATCATTATTGAGTCAAAAGATTGACTTTTTAGGAATTTGGGACTATTATATTTTTAGGATTATTTCGGAAAATATGTATGGTCATACAGTAAAGACAGGTGAGAAAGGACACTATGCATTCTTTTAAATCAGATGAATTTAAGATAAGAGTATTGACAAAGGACGATGCGGAGGAATACAATGCACTGCTTCGTTATGCTTTTCAGGTAACAGAGGCAGATCTTGCCGAGACCGGTTGGAAGGATGATGAAATCAAGCAGTCGAAGTTTCCGGTGCTTGAGAGAGCTGATGTGCTTGGCTGCTTCAATATCATAGACCAAAAAGAGGAGCTTGTGGCTCAGTTTGCGGTATATCCGCTCGATATGAATATATATGGTGAGCGCTACGAGGTAGGTTTTGTCACAAGCGTGTGCACGTATCCTGAGTACACAGGCCATGGGCTCATGAAGAAGCTTATGAGAAAGAGTCTTACGAGGATGCGCGATAGCAACAAGTCTTTTGCCCTTTTGTATCCATACTCCATACCTCTTTACAGAGGACTTGGCTGGGAGATTATCTCAAACAAGATGACATATGTGATAAAGGACAGACAGATCCCTACAAAGCTTAAGGAGCCGGGCTATGTGCGCCGTGTGCAGTGGGATGACGAGCAGTTTAAGAAGCTTCATACTCACTTTGCCGCGAAGACTCACGGCTGTCTGTACAGAAACAATCTGGCTTGGGAGGAGTACTTCCGCTGGGATGAGGACGATACGATGGTCGCCATCTACTATAACGAGGATGATGAACCGTGTGGCTATATGGTGTATCTTATCAGCTCCGATGTCATGCACATCAAGGAACTCATCTACTTAAACCGTGAGGCGCAGCTTGGTCTGTGGGAGTACATTCATGCGCATGATTCCATGATTGATGAGGTCAGAGGCAACAACTATTACAGCGAGCCCATCGCTTTTGAGCTCGATGACAGTGATATAAAGGAGACAATAAGACCATATGCCATGGGCAGAATCATCGACGTGGCGCAGTTTATTTCACAGTACAACTGTGACCCTGATGGTCCGGGCGGCTGCTTTAGCTTCGAGATAGAAGATGAGCTTCTGCCGTGGAACAATGGCACATTTGTCATTGATTTTGAGGAAGGTCATTGTACTCTCACCGACAAAAAGCCACAGCATCACCTAAGCATGTCTATTGGCACGTTTACCACACTGCTTTTAGGCTACAAGAGTGCTGAGAAGCTTTTGCAGATGGGCAAAATACAGGCTACGTATGATGCTGTTGCAAAGCTTGACGATATTTTATATCATGAGATACCATATGTATCTGACTACATATAATGATAAAAGGTCAAAAGGTAAAGGAAAATAATATGTCAAATTATGTGATTAGCTGCTGTTCAACAGCAGATCTTACCAG
>CDZK01005091.1_pt1 | contig 11486 bp, 5 predicted proteins | sample 557401 | NCBI WGS metagenome assembly CDZK01 (sample SAMEA3182108, study PRJEB8094) | gut metagenome | biome: human; feature: gut; material: Stool; isolation source: human stools | place: Canada | collected 2013-04-25 | reverse complement strand
GCGCTGTCTTAGGGCTCAAGCCCTTGAATGGTCTCTTGCTCCGGTTCCAGTCCACCCGGCCCTTTTCCGTGTCGCTTATACCTTTTACAGCAACATAACAGATGGCACCGCGGTGTCATTCTCAAACTGCTGGTTTTAAATACGACAGAAAAAATATTACGTTAAAAAATATGGCGGCTGAGGAGCGGGTTTATCACTCCACAGCCTGCATAAGCATATAAGCATTACCTATGCGCTATACGCACTGTTTCCAATGGAGAGACGGAGGGAGGCGGCGCGCTTCCTCGGCTTCATCCAGCTAAAAATAATTTGATTCAAAAATAATATTATGTCTTATTTTTTGCTTGTTTTCTGCGAAGTCATGAAGTATGATAGGGGTGTAAGAGACCGGCGTCCTCCAAAACGGTATATACCGTTTTTATTTCCGCTTTGCGGAAATAAGGAGCTTTGTTTTCCGGCGAAAATAACAGAAGAAGGAGCGAGAAAGATGAAAACAGGTAAGAAACTGCTGGCTCTGCTGTTGGCGGTCGTCATGACGATGAGTCTGCTGACCGTGGGGGCGTTTGCGGAGGAGACCCCTTCGTCCGAGACGCCTTTGGAGCAGCAGGATTCCGGCAGCGGGAACATCCCGGACGATCCGGCAGAGGGACCTGCGGATGACCTGACAGGCAATTCTGAGGATGGGGCCGCAGGCGAGTCCGACGCAGCCCTGACGGCGGCAGACACTTCGTATGTGGCAGAGGTCGACGGTCAGCAGTATGAAACACTGCAGGCTGCTGTTGACGCTGTGCAGGGCAGCGGCACGATTGAATTGACGAGCAGTATTGCATTGTCAGATCAGGTGACCATTGACAGCGGAAAGACGATCATTTTAGACATGAATGGTGAGACGTTGTCTATTGGCTTTTCGGACAGCAGTAAAAATTTGATCGTAAACAATGGCACACTTACAATTACAGGCGACGGTACCTTTGATGCAACTGAGGCGACAAGCTACAAGGGCTTCATCAATAACTATGGCACGTTGACTGTGGAAAACGGAACATTTCAGATAGCTGATAAAGCCATGACCGTTCATCTGAGAAATCAGGATGGCGGTAAGGCTGTGATTAATGGCGGAACTTTTAGCGGTGGGGCAACGATTGTTCGCAGCTTTGAAGGCTCCAATACGACAATTACCGGCGGAAGCTTTACAAATAGTGTTTATCCCGCTGTTGATGTAAACGGAGAAACGCTGATTACCGGCGGAATTTTTACGAATACGTCTTGCAGCAGGTGCGATAGCCAAAATTGGGGATATACGGTCCGCAGCGGCGTGGACAACGATCCTGATGCCAAGCTGACGATTACGCCGTCGTCTGAGGGAAGCGTTGTTGTGACCGGCACGCAGGGAGCCCTTAGTGCGACCGCTGGGACAATGGAAGTCAATGGCGGCAGCTATAAGACGGTAGATTGCGCCCAGAAGCATGGCGCTGTATTCTATGCGCTTTATGTGGCCGGAGAAGCCGGTGCCGTACAGGTTGTTGTAAATGACGGTACATTTGTGACGGAGGGGAAGCAGACTGCCGTTCTGGTTGGAAACAGCAACGACGGGGGCCTGAAAGAACAGGCGGTTCTCCAAATCAGAGGCGGTCAATTCAGCGCACCTGAAGGAATTCCGGCCTACAAGGTAGATGTAGCCTTGGGCGGATTGAACATCACTGGCGGCACATTCTCCAGCAAAGTCGATGAACAGTATCTGGCCGAGGGCTATGTGCAGAACGCCAACGGCGAGGTCGGCTCCCGGGAAGAGATGATGGTTGCCGAGGTCACAACCGCAGAGGGGGTGGAACAGTATACCTCCCTGGCAGAGGCTGTGGAAGCGGCTGCGGACAAGTCTGTCATTACGCTGCTCAAAGATACAGAGGGCGACGGAATTGTGATCGATACATCCAAAAAGAACCTGACGATCGACTTCAATACCCACTCCTATACGGTCAGCGGAAGCACGGTGGGGTCTTCCGGTACAGAAACCAACGCGTTTCAGTTCTTGACGGGTGGTTCCCTGACGCTGAAAAACGGGTCCATCATCTTTGCCAATCAGAAGACCCTGCTGATCGGCCTGCAGAACTATTGCAACCTGACGCTTGAGAATATGGTGATTGATGCCAGTCAGGCAAGCGCACCCTGTCAGTATGCGATTTCCAATAACTGCGGTACTGTTCAGTTTATCGGAAATACGAGTATAAAGGCATATAAAAACCAAACGGCTTTTGATTCCTGCAAGTTTGGCAGTTACGAGATTCCCACGGTGAAGATCAATACCACAGGCACCATTACCGGCGATATTGAATTGAGCGGCGGCAAGCTGGAGATTTCTGCCGGCACGTTTGAGGGAAATATTCGTACGGTCAGCGGTTACGCAAAGGGTGATGCAATCATCACCGGCGGCACGTTCTCCAGCGATGTGAGCAAGTATCTGGCCGAGGGTCTTGGACAGGATGCCAACGGTACTGTGGGCAAGGTCGAAGAGGGATTTGCTGCCGTCAGAATCGGCGATACCTATTATCAGACGCTGGCCAAGGCCATCACCGAAGCAAAAGAAAATGATACCATCACGTTGCTGAGAGAGGTGGATCTTGGCAGCGACAGAGTTACGATCAACAAAGCGGTCACTCTGGATCTGAATGGCTGCACGCTTACAAGTTCTAACGCGACCAATACGCTGTGGCTGGAAGCCAGCCGTGTGACCGTTCAGGACAGCAAGGGGAACGGCAAGATCCAGAATACTGGCTCCGGCAGCAACAATATTGCAGTTGTTGTCAATGGTCAGGGCACTGAGGCGTATTTCAAAAGCGGTACGGTTTCCGGTAACTATGCCGTCTTTATTCAGAACGGAGCAAAGGCCGTAATTGACGGCGGCAAATACACAGGCACCTATGGTATCAACACAGTTGGTACAGGTAATGAGGCAAACAAAACCGCTGTGGAGATCAACGGCGGGGAGATACAGGCGGTCGCATTTGCGGTTGCCGGAAATGGCTCTGCCGACTATACGGAGACAGTGATTACCGGCGGCAGACTGGAATCCACTGAGGGAAATGTCATCTATCATCCCCAGGTAGGCGACCTGACGATCAAGGGTGATGCAGAACTGATCGGCCCGAACGGCGTGCAGTATTGCGGCGCCGGTACGCTGACCATTGCTGAAAATGCTGTGATTACCGCAACGCTGCCCTTTACGGAATTTCCCACCAAGCCCGCTTCCCAGGGGGATGGCAGCACCGATGATGGCGCGGCCCTGTCTGTTGTTTCCCGCGGCGGCGGTTACCAGGGCGAGGGGCAGACCATGACCGTGAATATCACCGGCGGTACGCTGACCAGCCGCAACAATGCGGCGATTGCCGTATACCGTTTGGAACGTGTAGACGGCCAGTGGACAACAAATGAGAATACCAAGATTGTCAGCTACCTTGCGGCGCTGACAGTCAGCGGAGGCAACTTCTCTGCCGGCAGCAAAAAGGACGCTTTTGAGATTGATACCCGGGCTGCCGACAAAATCAGTGTTACCGGCGGCTACTTCACCTCTGATCCCAGCGATTACGTACCGGAAAATGCGGAACCCAAGCTCTTTGTGGTCGCTTCCGACAAGACGGGCTACGCCTACATGGTGACCACCACGGCGCCTACGGAGGTCGATCCCATTGTCACGGAGAAGACGGAGACTGAAGTAAGCGAGAGTATCAAGACGGAAGACAAGGAAAAGATCGAAGCGGTCATCGACAATGCGCAGGTCAGCGGCGTTTCTGACGCGGTGACGGAGTCCGCGCAGAATGCCATTATCAATCAGGTAGAGGAAGCACTGAAGCCCGAGGATAAAGTGGTGGTGGAGATCACCGTGAGTCTGACCGCCGATAAAGCGGATTTGACCACAGAGGACAAGATGTATGTCTCCTATAAGGCAGAGCCTGTGGCGAAGGTCATAGTCAACGGCGAAGACAAAGCGGAGAATATTGCCGTTCCCAACGACTATCTGGACGGCCAGACCCTCATTGAGGTCCGCCTGCCGATTCCGGTGGACTTGGAGCCCCAGGAGATCATGCACATTGCGGATGACGGCACCCGTGAGCGATATCTGAATGGTTCCGGCTTCACTGTGGAGGATGGCTGCGCGGTGCTGCATGTTAAGCATTTCAGCACCTTTGTGCTCAACGGCCAGCTGACAGTTGCCGCCAAGATCGGTGAGAGCGAGTACGGCACGCTGCAGGAGGCTGTGAACGCCGCGAAGTCCGGCGATACCATCGTTTTGACGCAGGATTGTGACGAGAAGATCTCTGTCTCCGGTAAGAGCGTGACCATTGACCTCGATGGACACACTTATGATAAGGACAAGATCACGCTGGGCAGCCGCTGCAGCATGAGCGTGAGCGATGATAAGATCACGATTACTTATTCCGCTCCCTCCGGCGGCGGATCCTCTTCCTCCAGCAGCGGTGATTACACCGTCAGCGTGGAGAACAGCAAGCACGGCACCGTCACCGTCAGTCCCAAGCGGGCGGACAAGGGCGATACCGTGACCATCACCGTCAAGCCCGACAATGGCTATGAGCTGGACGAGTTGACTGTCACCGACAAGGACGGCGACACTGTGAAGCTCCAGAGCAAGGGCGGCAACAAGTACACGTTTACCATGCCCGGCAGCAAGGTCACTGTGGAGGCCACGTTCACTCTGGAGAAAGAGGAGAACCTGCCCTTTGCCGACGTGGCGGAGGACTATTGGGCCGTGGAGGAGATTACCTGGGCCTATGAAAACGGCTATATGAACGGTGTCAGCGCCGAGCGGTTCGCCCCCGGCAGCACGGTGACCCGCCAGCAGCTGTGGATGGTTTTGGCCCGTCTGACGGAGTTCAATCCCTCCAACATGACCGAGGCGCAGCACTGGGCCGTGGAGAGCAAGATTTCCGACGGCAGCAACCCCGGCGGCGCCCTGACCCGCCAGCAGATGGTGACCATCCTGTACCGCTGGGCGCAGCAGATGGGCTATGACGTGTCCGGGCGGGCCGATCTGTCCGCGTTCCCGGACAACGCCTCCGTGGCCGCTTACGCCACGGAACCCATGACCTGGGCTATCGCAGAGGGGATCATCTCCGGCACCACTGAGGGCCTGCTGAACCCTGCCGGCACGGCCACTCGCGCCCAGTTTGCGGTGATTTTGTACCGGTTCTTTGAAAATGTGATGTAAGTACCATGCTTTGCTTCAGGGCGGTCCTTCGGGGCCGCCCTGTTTTTCTGTCCGATGGCGGGATACAAAGCCGTCAAGATACGAGATGAATGGATATATCTCCTGCATGTGCCGCAATGTCTATGAAACTCCCTGGGACGCACTGTGCGTCCCGGGGAGTTTCGGGCATAGAGGGGCGTCCCATGAAGTCGCTGGCCGTACGGCAGGACACGGCAGCGAGGGGCCAGACAAGGAGCAAAGAGGGATCCATTCAACCGTTAGGCCGGCGGCGGTTCCTGAAATAGAACCGGAGGGCGGCAGGCAGACGCGATCCGCTTCTCTGCATGTCAGCTTTGACGGCCCAAGGCAGGAGGCTGGACCTCGTCCGGAACTGCCGCTGACATGCAGATGGAGGGGATGTGTTCCTTCCCGAGGGGGGACCTGCTCCTTGACGGAAGAGAATCCTTCCAGCACAGCTTTAACTTCGATTTTACAAACAGGGGGTGGAGCGACCCCCGCCTCTCCCTTTATACTGGTATCAACCGACGGGCCGGCCTTGTTGGAGAAAAATATTTCGCCTCTTCTACAAGCGGCCGATTCCCGCTGAGGGGGGGCTTTTCATGAGAACAGGCACCGCCTTGTAAGTTTGCTACGGGATAGGAGAGATCAGATCATGCGGCAGGATATTCGGGTTTTGGACCGGGTGCGCGGCGCCTACGCCTCCCTGCGGCCATCGGAGCAGCGGGTGGCGGACTATGTGCTGAAGGACCCGGAGACCTGTACCCGGTGCACCATTTCGGAGCTGGCAGACCAGGTGCAGGTGAGCCAGCCCACAGTGATCCGCTTCGTGCAGGCCCTTGGATTTGACGGCTACCGCAACTTCAAATACTGCCTCATCCGGGACCGCAGCGGCGGCGCGGCCCGGGAGGCCTGCTTCGACCACTTGGGAGGCTTCGACTTGAAGCCCTGGGACCAGCTGGAGGACCTCCCCCTGAAAGAGGTTCGGGTGTCCGGCGGCCTGCTGGAGGAGGCACTGAAGTCCCTGTCCGTCCAGGAGCTGGACCGGGCCGGGCGGATGCTTGCCACTGCCCGGACCATCGACATCTACGGGGTGGAGAACTCCTGCACGCCGGCCAGTGATCTCCTGACCAAGCTGACCTATCTGGGGCTCTGCTGCCGGATGCACACCGACGCCTATCTCCAGCAGATCGCCGCCGCCCATCTGGGGGTGGCAGACGTGGCGGTAGCCTTTTCCCACTCCGGCTGCTCCATGGATACGGTGAAGGCGCTGAGACTGGCCAGAAGGGCGGGGGCAAACACCATCGCCGTCACCAGTCGGAAGAATCCTCTCTTGGCCAAGTACGCCGACGTGTGCCTGTATACCGGGGGAGAGGACACTGTGATCTACGGCACAGCCATCTTCTCCCGCATCCCCGATCTGGCGGTGGTGGATCTGCTGTACATGGGGATCATTCAGAGCGACTATGAGCGGTTCTCCCGCAGTCTGGACAAAAGCGGAGCGGTCATTGCCGACCGAGGCTATCCGGAGGCGTGAGATTCCCCGGCGGGGGCTTTCTTTGTAATTTTTCTACAAGGAAGGCCCCCTGTTTTTGATGCCTTTTTACGTTTCTCTAACGGAAAATTAAACCTTTCACGCTTGTTTTGCGGAGCTGGAATTTGCTAGGATTACACCGTCGCCGGACGTGCGGCGGCGCCCACAAGAACTTTTGAAACCGAGAAAGGAGCGGTTTTTCATGCTGGAACTGGAGCATATCCAGAAGGCATTTGACGGCGTGCCTGTACTCAAGGACCTCTCTCTCCAGGTGGAGGACGGAGAGATCGTCTCCATCCTGGGGCCCTCTGGCTGCGGCAAGACCACCCTGCTCAATATCATCTTGGGCATCGTGGATGCCGACCAGGGAGAGATCCGATACAGCGGGGAGGATCTGACCCGCACCCCCATGGAGAAGCGGGGCTTCAACATCGTCTTCCAGGACTACGCCCTCTTTCCCAATTTAAACGTACAGCAGAACATCACCTACGGCCTGCGGAACAAGCCCGGCATCTCCTCCCGGGAGGAGGTGGATGAGCTCATCGACCTGCTGGGCCTGCGGGAGCACCTGGACAAGCGCATCGACCAGCTCTCCGGCGGCCAGAAGCAGCGGGTGGCCCTGGCCCGCACCCTGGTGATGAAACCCCGGATTCTCCTGCTGGACGAGCCCCTGTCCGCCCTGGACGGAGTCATCAAGGAATCCATCAAGGACCGGATCAAGACCATCGCCCGGGAGTACCACCTGACCACCATCATCGTCACCCATGACCCGGAGGAGGCCCTCACCCTGTCCGACCGGGTGCTCATCATCGATCAGGGGTCCATCTCCCAGTACGCCAGGCCGGACGAGATCGTCCACCAGCCCAGGAACGACTTTGTGCGCAAGTTCATCCTCCGCCAGCTGGAGATCAAGCGCGGCAATATCTACGCCCTGTTCGGCGACCGCCCGCAGCTGGCCGGCGAGGCTGTTTGAGGAAAGGCGCCATGAGACGGAAAAATTGGGAGCTGAAGGGGATTTTCTGGATCATCACCCTTCTGTTCGTGGGCTTCCTGGCCGCCCCCATCCTCCTGCTGCTGGGCAAGTCCCTGGTGGGGGAGGGCGGATTTACCTGGGAGTTCTATGCCTCGGTGGTGACCCGGGAGGGATTTCTCACGGCCCTTGGCAACAGCTTTGCGGTGGCGGCCGCGTCGGCCATGGCGGCCACGGTCATCGCCTTCCTGATGGCCTATGCGGTCCACTACACCGGATTGCCCAGGTGGGCCAAGCGGTTCATCACCGCCATCGCGACCCTGCCCATGTTCCTGCCCACCATCACCTATGGCTTTGCCATCATCTACTCCTTCGGCAAACAGGGGCTGCTCACCCGCCTGCTGGGACGGCAGTTCTTTGACATCTACGGCTTCGGCGGGCTGCTGGTGGGCTATGTGATCTATACCATTCCGGTGGCCTTCCTGCTGATCCACAACACCATGGGTTTTGTGGACAAAAAGACCATCATTGTCTCCAAGGCCATGGGGGACCGGGACCTGGCCACCTTCTGGATCGCCATTCTTCGCCCCCTGCTGGGAACTCTGGCGGGCGCCTTCATTCAGGCCTTCTTCCTGTGCTTCACCGACTTCGGCATCCCCGCCTCGGTGGGCGGCGGCTATGAGGTCATCGCCACCCTCCTCTACAACCAGATGCTGGGCGGCATCCCCGACTTCAACCGGGGGGCGGTCATCGCCATGATCCTGCTCATCCCCTCCATCGGCAGCATCTGCATCCTGCAGCTGCTGGAGCGGTTCAATATCCGCTATACCCGCATCTCCCAGGCGGACCTGCGGAAGAACCCCCTGCGGGATACGGGGTGGGGCGTCTCCAGCACGGCGATCTCAGTGGCCATCCTGTCTATCTTCGCGGTGATCTTTGTGGTCCCCCTGGTGGAGGAGTGGCCCTATCAGACCAGCTTCTCCCTGGAGCACTTCGCCGCCGTATTCACCGACAGCGAGCTGATTACCGTCTACTGGCACTCTCTGGTGATGGCCCTGCTCACTGCCTTCCTGGGCACTCTGGCGGCCTACGGCGCCGCCCTCATCACCGCCCGGAGCACCTTGCCCCCGCGGTACAAGCGGGTCATCGAGAGCATTGCCCTGGTGACCAACGCCATCCCCGGCATGGTGCTGGGTGTGGCCTATCTGTTTCTCTTCTCCGGCAGCGGCCTGCAGAATACCCTGCTGCTGATGATCCTGTGCAACATCGTCCACTACTTCTCCACCCCCTATCTGATGATGAAGAACTCCCTGTCCAAGATGAACGCCGGCTGGGAAACCACAGCCATGCTCATGGGGGACAGCTGGCTCCAGACCATCCTCCGGGTGGTCACCCCCAACGCTCTGTCCAGTCTCATCGAGGTGTTCAGCTACTACTTCATCAATTCCATGGTCACCATCAGCGCCCTCATTTTCATCGCCGGGGCCCGGACCATGGTTCTCACCACCATGATCAAGCAGCTGCAGTACGTGAACCGCTTCAACGAGGTGTTCGTCCTCTCCCTGCTGATCCTGGCCACTAACCTGATCGCCAAGGGGCTCTTCTCCTGCCTGGCCAGCTATAAGGCATCCCATCCGGTGAAAGAGCGCCGTTCCATCCAACTCTTTGGAAACAGAAAGGAAGCAGTCCAATGAATTTCAAAAAATACCTCGCCCTGGGAACCGCCCTGACCCTGACCCTTCTCGCCGGCTGCGGCAGCTCCGGCTCCGGCGATGACCAGATCGTCATCTACTCCAACGCCGATGAGGAGGCCATCACTGCCATGGAGAACGCTCTGGACGCAGGCGGCTATGAGGGCAAGTATATCGTGCAGACCTACGGCACCTCCGAGCTGGGGGGCAAGCTGCTGGCCGAGGGCACCAACCTAGAGGCGGATCTCGTGACCATGAGCACCTTCTATCTCCAGAGCGCCCAGGAGCAGAACAACATGTTCCTGCCCCTGGACTTTGAGGTGAACACCCTGGAGGAGGTGCCTGACTACACCGCCCCCATCACCTCCCAGGAGGGGGCCATCATCCTGAACACTGAGCTGATGGCCTCAGAGAACCTGCCCACTCCCACCTGCCTGAAGGACCTGGCTGACCCAGTGTACGCCGGACAGGTGGCCGTCACTGACATCCAGTCCTCCTCCACCGCATGGCTGCTGATCCAGGCCCTGGTGGACGCCTACGGCGAGGACGGGGCCGAGGAGACGCTGGCCGCCATCTATGACAACTGCGGCGCCCACATCGAGACCTCCGGCTCCGGCCCCCTGAAGCTGTGCCGGGCCGGCGAGGTGGCCATCGGCTTCGGTCTGCGCCACCAGGCGGTGGCCGACAAGGCTGACGGCCTGCCCATCGACTACGTGGACCCCACGGAGGGCAACTTCTCCCTTACTGAGTCCGTGGCCGTCCTGGACAAGGGGGAGGACACCAACCCCCTGGCCATGGAGATGGCGCGGTGCATCATAGAAAACGGCCGCGCCGAGCTGATCCGAACCTACCCGAATCCCCTCTATGAGGGCGAGACCGCCGACCCCGCCAACCAGTCCGACTACCCCAGCATCTTTGACGAGCCCCTGACCTTCGAGCTGTTCACCGCCCACCAGGAGCTCTCCGAACGGGCCAAGGGCTGAACTGGCTTGTCTGTGAGAAAAGGAGGAACCGACCATGAATACCTATAAACTACTGACCCCCGGGCCCCTGACCACCACCGACACGGTGAAGGAGGAGATGCTGGTGGACCGGTGCACCTGGGATGACGACTACAAGGCCGTCACCCAGAAGAGCCGCCGCCAGCTGCTCCAGCTGGGGCACGTGTCGGAGGATGACTACACGGCCGTCCTGATGCAGGGCAGCGGCACCTTCGGAGTGGAGAGCGTCCTCTCCAGCGTGGTGGGGGACGAGGACAAGGTCCTCATCTGCTCCAACGGGGCCTACGGGGTGCGCATGACCCAGATCTGTGACCGGAACCGCATTCCCTATGTCCACTACGCCGAGAGTTATGACCACATCCCCGACCCCGTCCGCGTCGCCCGTCTGCTGGCTCAGGACCCGGCCATTACCCACGTGGCCATGGTCCACAGTGAGACCACCAGCGGCATCCTCAACGACATCCAGTCCGTGGGCAAGGTGGTCCGGGACGCTGGGCGGACCTTCATCGTGGACGCCATGTCCTCCTTCGGCGGGGTGGATATCCCCGTCTCCGACTGGGGCATCGACTTTCTGGTGTCCAGCGCCAACAAGTGCATCCAGGGAGTACCCGGCTTCTCCTTCATCCTGTGCCGCCGGGACAAGCTGCTCTCCAGCGAGGGCAAGGCCCGCTCTCTGTCCCTGGACCTGCTGGACCAGTGGAAGGGGATGGAGAAGGACGGCAAGTGGCGCTTCACCTCCCCCACCCATGTGGTGCTGGCCTTCTCCAAGGCACTGGACGAGCTGGAGGCGGAGGGGGGCATCCCCGCCCGGCACCGCCGCTATGCCGAGAACAACCGCCTGCTCATTGAGAAGATGCGCGCCATGGGATTTGCCCCATACATCGACGGGAGCCGACAGGGCCCCATCATCACCACCTTCTTCTATCCCGCCGGGGTACCCTTCCAGTTCTCCGAGTTTTACACCTACATCAAGGAGCGGGGCTACGTCCTCTACCCGGGCAAGCTCACCGATGCAGATACCTTCCGGGTGGGCAACATCGGAGAGATCTACCCGGAGGATATTGAGAAACTT
>CDZK01000870.1_pt1 | contig 11535 bp, 9 predicted proteins | sample 557401 | NCBI WGS metagenome assembly CDZK01 (sample SAMEA3182108, study PRJEB8094) | gut metagenome | biome: human; feature: gut; material: Stool; isolation source: human stools | place: Canada | collected 2013-04-25 | reverse complement strand
CTCCGCACCGTGGATGGCGAGACCCTGATGAGCCAGCCGCTGCGCCCGCCGGACTTTGTGGTAAGCGGACTGCTCTCCAAAGGTCTGCACATCCTGGCAGGCTCCCCGAAGGTGGGGAAGTCCTGGCCGGCCCTCTGGCTGGCAGTGACTGTAGCCAAGGGAGAACCGGTCTGGGGAATGAACACCCAACAGGGCACCACTCTCTATCTCTGCCTGGAGGACTCTGTCCTCCGCATTCAAAACCGGCTGTTCGAGATCACGGAGGATGCACCGCCAAACGTTCACTTCTGCACGGAGTGTGCTCCCATCGGGCAGGGACTGGAGGAGCAGATCGGATCCTTCGTGTTAGAGCATCCCGGAACGGTGCTGATCATCATCGACACATTGCAGATGGTTCGGCCCATCCACGACACAACCTACGCCAACGACTACCGGGGTCTGTCCGTTCTGAAACGCCTGGCGGACCGACTGGGTCTTGCGGTCCTGTTGATCCACCACTTGCGAAAAGAAACGGCGGAGGACGTGTTCCAACGGATCTCCGGCACCACCGCCATCAGCGGTGCTGTGGATTCCAGCTTCACCCTTGTGGAAGAACGGCGCGGCAGCAATCGTGCAAAGCTGAGCTGTGTGGGCCGGGATATCGAGTTCCGGGAGCTGGAGCTGGAGCGGAACGGAGACAACGTGTGGGAGCTGATCTCTGACAGCAAATCGCAGCCGGAGCTGTTGGAAGACCGCATCGTGGTCCTTCTCTCTGTCCTTTTGAAAGATCAGAGAGAATTTATCGGCACTCCCACGGAGCTGTCTCAGAAGATCGACCCTGATGGGCAGGAGGGCATCACGCCGAAAAAGGTGGCCCGTCTGATTCTGCAAAGCGTTGATACTCTAAGAAAAACTCACATCACAGCCGCCATCCGCCGCAGCAACGGAAAACGGATCATCCAGCTCAGCAGTGCCGATAGTGACGATACCTCGGCCCCCAGAGAAATCGGCACTATCGACCCTGTTGGCCAGTCAGCCGAGGGTGATGCGGAAGGGCCCCGATAACGGAGATTCCTCCCATTCGGGAGGGCAAGCAGAGCGCCTGTCCGACTTTGTCGGTCTTGGCGCCGCCGGAAAACCGGCGATTTCCGGGCGGAAGCCCGGACCCACTTTACGGAGGTATACATGAAACAAAAAAAAGAAAAGCGGATCACCCTTCGACTGACACCGGAGCAGTATGAAGCCATCCAGTCTAAGGCGGATACAGCCCAAATGTCCACGGGAGCCTATGTCCGCACCGCCGCCCTGCGTCACAGGGTGGTGGTAATCGGCGGGCTGAAGGAGTTCACCCATGAGCTGAAAGGCATCGGCCGCAACCTGAACCAGCTGGTGGTATTGTCCAACATGGGGAAGATTCAGGATGTGTACCTGGGTGAGACGATGGAGGCCCTGGGACAGATCTACCGTCAGCTCCGGGAACTGGCGGAGCAGGAGAAGCGCTGATGGCCACGGTCACCTTCATCAAATACCAGAAGCAATCCGCCGGTGCCCTCCGTGGCGTAGCGCAATATGTGTCTCAGGATGAGAAAACACTGGATGAAAACGGCAACCAGTTGATCAGCGGGCAGAACTGCACGCCCCAACTGGTCAGCCAGGAGTTCCAGGCCACGCGGGATATGTACCACAAGGAGAGTCCCGTGTGGTTTTACCACTACGTCCAGTCCTTTTCTCCGGATGAGGTGATCACTGGGGGGCAAGCCCAGCAACTGGCTAAAGAGTTCGCTGCCAAAGCCTGGCCAGACAGTGAGGTGCTGATCGCCACCCACCTGGACGCCGAACACATCCACACCCACTTCATCGTCAACGCGGTGTGCTGGGAGAGCGGCAAGATGCTCCGGCAGGGGCCGAATACCCTTCGCAGCCTGCGGCAGCTGTCGGACGAGCTATGTTTGAAGCATGGATTTTCTGTCCTGCCGCAGCAGAAGAAAAAACAGTCCCAAGGTATGGGCACCCGGGAGTATCGCTCCGCTGCCAAGGGCGAGAGCTGGAAGTTCCGGCTCATGAACGCCATCGACCAGTGTATGCGCTACGCCTCTACCAAAGAGGAATTTATTTCTCTGATGGAGAGCGAGGGCTACCAGGTGCGTTGGGCGGCCTGTCGGAAGTCCATCACCTACACCACGCCCCAGGGCATGAAGTGCCGGGAAGACCGGCTCCACGAATCGAAATACACGAAGGAGGTCATGGAACGTGAGTTCCGAGTCCGAGCGGAGATTATCTACAGAAGAATTGAAACGGCTGAACCAATCCAGCAAGGCAGCTCCCCCGCCGATGGTATTGCTGACAGCGGCGGGCTGGAATATACTGCTGACCCAGCTGGAACGTCTGGAGGCCAGCGTTGCGGCGCAGGAGGCCCTGCTGCAGGCGCTGTCCCGGCAGGTGGGGCAGCTTCCCACCCAGGAGCAGGTGGAGGCGCTGGCACGGGATGTGGCCCAAATGCGGGCGGAGTTGAAACAGGCTGGGAAGAAGAGAGAGCTTTCTATCTCGCCGCCCAGTCTCCGGACCGCGCTGTCGGTCTCGATCTGGCTGGCCCTGATCCTGCTGGCGACCATGGTTGGCATGGTAGTCTTGCAGACGATCTGGTCCGGCTTGGCCGCGCTCTGGAAGGTGGTCGGGATACTGTTCCCGTGAGGGACGCCACCACCATGCATCAGCACACTGACCGCAAGCTCCGGCAGAAGGAGCGGCAGAAAAAGATCGCCCTCGGTCACAAACCGGACGATCACGAGGACGAAATTGATTTGACTCTGAAAGGATATTGAATATGGCAAGTATTAAGCAACTCAGCGACCGCAGATTTAAAATTACCGTCAGCAACGGCTACCGGCCAGACGGGAAGAAGATCTGCAAGGCCAAGACCATTCGGGTGCCGGAGAGTATCCCCAAGCGGGGCATCTCTCAGTATGTGGCTCACGAGGCGGAAGAACTGGAACGGCAATTCAAGACTGGATACGGTGAGGACGGGGATATGACCTTTCAGGAGTTCGCAGAGCGGTGGCTGGCTCGGCAAGTCCGGTACGCCCCCAGCACGCTGGAGAGCTACCGGCGGATGCTGGGGTGGGTGTATCCCTTTATCGGAGCCATCCAGTTAAATCGGCTCCGCCCAATCGCTCTGGAGAATATGCTGGTAGAACTGCGGAAGCGAAAATACCGTGGCAGGCCCATCGGAGAGGCCACGGTGCAGAAATACCTGACCGTGGTCTCCGCCGTCCTCAGCGACGCCAAACGAAACGAGATCATTCAGAAGAACCCGGCCCGGATGATCGACCTTCCGCTGACACGCCGCACCACGCAGTACATTCCCTCCCCCGCGGAGATTCAGAAGCTGCTGGATGCTCTGGCAAAGGAACCCCGGCACTACCGGATGTTCTATCTGCTTTCCATGTGCACCGGCTGCCGCCGGGGAGAGCTCTGCGCTCTCAAGTGGGAGGATTTCAAGTTCAGTGGGGATGGCCTGCTCCTGACGGTCAGCTGCTCCCGCAGCATCGTCCCGGGAAAAGGTGTCGTGGAAGGCCCTACAAAGAACGGCCACAGCCGTGAGATCATTCTCTCATCCGACATCCGCGGGATTTTTGTGAGCTACCGCCGCAGGAAGCAGGTGGAGGCCTTGCAAGCACATCGGGAACTCAGTCCCTATCTCTTCACGGATGCCCATGGGCAGCTCATTCACCCTGATACCTTCACCAAACGCCTGCGGAAGATCTATGAGTCCATTGGATTTGCGAAGGAATACCATCTGCACACGCTGCGGCATTTCTTCGTGACCTCCCTGCTCCACTCCGGTGTGGACAAGCAGACGGTGGCAGAGCTGGTGGGCCATGCGGATACCGGCTTTCTGGAGCGCACCTACTGCCATCCACAGCAGGAACAGAAGGAGCAGGCCGCCGGGACCATGCGTTCTATACTCCGGCCGGAGGGCGAAGCCCTGTTCAACCTGGCCGCCGCGTGTTCCTCAAAATCCCGCAGCGCCTGATCGCTGGCCTTTCAAGAAATGAATTTGAAAATATGTATCGCTACTCCCCCGTTGAGGATCGAACAAAACAGTTGCATATCCATTTTCTTTGGAGGACGGGCTTTTAAGATTGTTGCCACCAGGGACAGCTGTTTCAGCAGCTGTCCCTGGTGGCGTAAGCACTAGCAATCTCAAACAAATTTTCCGTTTCGAAACAGCGGCACGACATCGCCGTTTTCACAGCGGCCGTCCGCGCAGAGGTCCTCAGTCCCGAACATGAAGTCCACGTGCTGGCAGGACTGGTTGACACCGTTTTCCCGCAGCTGCGCCGCGTCCGTGGGATCGATCCCCCGGATGTTCCCGGGAAAGCCGCTGCCCAGGGCCAGATGGCAGGCGGCGTTTTCATCCAGCAGGGTGTTGAGAAACACCAGTCCGCTCCGGGCGATGGGCGTGTCCTGCTCCACGAAGGCCACCTCCCCCAAGAACGCGCTCCCCTCGTCCCTGGCCAACAGCTCAGACAGCAGAGGCTCCCCCGCCTCGGCATGGGCATTGACGGCTTTTCCGTTCCGGAAGTCCAAGGAAAGTCCCTGGATCATCCCTCCATTGACGAACAGCGGCTTGGAGGCAGCCACATGGCCCTCCGCCCTTCTCCGGTCCGTGGTCGTGCAGATCTCGAAGGAGGGCAGGTTGCATTGGAAATAGGTGCCGTCATAGCGGCTACAGTCCAGGCCGCCCTCCCAGATGCACCTGGAGTTCACGCCCACGGTCAGGTCGGTCCCTGCACCGTTGTAGAAGCGGATCTCCTTCAGCCCGAGGCTGTTGAGCCAGCGGGTCTTGCGGTACAGCCCGTCATAGTAGGAGAGCCAGGCGTCCAGGGGGTCCTCCTGCTTCAAGAAGCAGAACTCCAGCGTCTGATCCCACAACAGGGACAGGGCCTCATCAGAGGGCCTGTCGGGGAAAAGCGTCTGTGCCCAGCTGCTATTGGGACAGTAGGCATAACACCAGTGGATATTTCGGCTTCGTATCGCGCGGCGCACCACGTTGCGCAGTTCATTTTTATAGCGGAAGAACGTGGCCTTCTGCTCCTGACGCAGTATCCGGTCCAGCGCTGGGACCGGGGAGAGAAAGGCCAGGGACACCGCGTCGCCCTCCAATGCCGCCTCAAGGGCTTGTTTTCTCTGGGCGGCCATCTGCCGGAAAGTGGCCGGGTCCTCCAGCAGCTGCGCGGCATCCCGCAGATCGTCAGTGGGCATCACCACCACGGAGGAAGCGCCGGTGCGCCTGGCTTCCTCCTCGATCCGCTCCGCCAGGGCGGCGGCCTCCGCGGGGATCTCCACCAGCAGCCTCTGCCTCGGGCGGAATGCCAGCCCGAAGGAGAGCAGGAGCCTGGCATAGGACGTATAATAGCTCTCGTGATCCAAACGCATCTTCACCTGATCCCGTTCTCTTTCAAAAAGTCAAAAATTGCCTGCAGATATTCCTGCTTCTGTTCCAGCCTGGGGTGGTGCGCGCTGTTTTCCAGGACGACCACCTTTCCATAGGGCGCGTGGTCCCGGAAATACTGCCGGTCCTCCTCTACGCAGACCGGATCATAGCGCCCGCTGATCAATAGTGCCGGCGCCTGATTGGCGGAGAGCTCCGGACGGTGGTCCAGGAACATGTCCCCCGCCTCCACCAGCTTTTCAATGTGCCGCAGCTCCTTGGCATCCACTTCCTCCTCGGTGGCCTCCCACTCCGCATGGCTTTTGCGAAAGAGGGCAAAATAGGCGTCCGGCTCGACAGAGTGCATATACATGGTGACCCTTTTGTCCTTCACGTACGCTTGCGCTCGCAGGATGTCCCACACGGAATCACCCGGGCTGGCCGTGTAGTCCGTCGCGATGATTGCCTGGGCAGCGGCCATTCCCTCTGTTTCATTTGGATGGAAGGCATAGTACCGGTCCAGGTAGGATTTGGCAATGGTCTTGACGTTTTTCAGGAAATACCAGCCGGGGTTCTCATACAGGGACGCCAGGACGGACTCCGGGTGCAGATAGGTGTAATAGCACACCAGCATCCCGCCGTAGGAGTGGCCCAGCAGGATCCACTTCGGGATCCTGAGCAGGCCGCGCAGCGCCTCCATCTGCTCGATGTGTTCCCGCATACCGAATCGTTCATCATCTCGGAGCGCCCCAGAGCGATACACGCCGTACTGGTCAAACGACACCACGAAGTACCGTTCAGACAGGAGCACGGCCATCTCCTGCTGCTCCACGCAGCTGGTCCCGGGGCCGCCGTGCAGGAACAGGATCGCTGGTCTGCCATACGTGCCGAAGGTCTCCACATAGAGGGAGCGGCCATTCACATCCACGCTTCCACAAGTCGGCGTTCCATTCGAGTCAAAGATCTCCTGGGGGGCCAGGCGCGGGATCGTCTTCATCGTCTCATCCTCCTCTCAATTTGCCGCGGACGCCTTGCGGGCCGCAAGGTCCTTCTGCATGGCGGGGAGCCTCTTCTCATATCGGCCGATCACCAGCATCAGGGCAATGGAGATGGCAAAGATGATCATAGGCAGCGTCACATTCTCAATGAAGAATACGTTCATGACCGTCTCTGTCTGGGTCTCCGCATCGGGAACATAGCCGAAGAAATCCAGCAGGGCAGCCGCCCCGATGCCGCCCACGGCCTGTCCCAGCTTCTGGCCAAAGGTCAGGATGCTCATCAGCACCGCCTGGTTGGAGACACCCGTCTTCCACTCACCGTAGACCATGGCGTCCATCATGCACTGGCGCACCATGCTGGCAAACAGCGCAACGCCGACGCCCTCCATGCACCAGCCGAAGTACAGGCAGGCCACAACCGTGTCATGGGAGAGGAACCGCGCCAACTGCCCCACCACCACGACAGCGCAGGCCAGGACGGTCGTGTTGGCGTTGCCCAGCTTCTTCACCAGCACCACCATCAGCAGGATGGGCGCGAAGCCGGTCACCGTGCTAAGCACGGAGTAAACAGACATCAGGTCCGTGTTTTTCAGGTTGTAGGTGAGATAGTACAGCAGAGAGCTCCCCATCAGCGTGCTGTACACGCAGTACATCAGGTAGCACAGCGCCACCAGCAGGGCGACCTTGTTGTGGCACAGCGCTCTTCCGATCTCCCGCAGGGTGACCTTCGGCGCATTCTCCTCCTGCACCTCCGGTTCCTTCTCATAGCCGGCCGTTCCGGCCCAGCAGATCAGGAAGCAAGCCGCAAACGCAATGCCGTAAATAACGGCCACTGCGGAAAATCCGAGCTGGAGATTCTCGCCGCCGATGGCCGTCGCCATGGGCAGAGTGACCGCCGGCACCATGAGATTTGCAAGGATGGAGGCGATGGACTGAAACTGCCCCAGCTTTGCCCGCTCCACCTGATTGGAGCTCAGCCGCGCCATCATGGTAAAGAGCGGGACGGACACCGCCGTCTGGGCCATCCCCTGCAGGATGTACGTGACCGCCACCCAAATGATCTTGACGGACCCCCGCAGGTCCGGCACAAAGTAGCTCAGCGCCACGCAGATCCCCGCGGGGACGGCAAAGAGCTTCAGAAAATAGCGGCATTTCCCGCCCTTGTGCTCCTTTTTATCCACAAGGGCCCCCATGATGGGGTCATTGAAGGCGTCCCAAAGCCGGGCGATCAAAATGATGATGGCCGCGGCCCGGGCGGAGATGCCAATGACATCGGTGTAGAAATACAGCAGAAACACCGCGTTGAGCAGCAGCAACAGCATATTGCCCAAATGTCCGATGCCGTAGCACACCTTTACCCGCAGGGGAAGTCTGTCCTGTTCGTTCATGTGTTTTCTCCTTCCTGTTCTCTATGTCGATTCGGCAGCGCAATGATCTGATCGCTGATGACCACCACGATCCCAAGCGCCACGGCGGAATACACCGCTGTGATCAACTTTCCGGACGAGACCGCGGACAGCAGCACGATGCCCCCATCTGCCACCCCCATGATCTTGGGGATGCTGAACCGCTTGATGTATTTTTTCAGGATCATAGCCAGAAGCCCGGTCCCTCCGGTACTTCCCCTCACCAGGAAAATGATCCCGGTTCCGACGCCCAGCAGCACTCCGCCCACAAGGCAGGCGATCCATGGATTTTCCACCGTTTCCACGACGGACAGAAATGCCGTGAGCTTGAAGGCCAGTGAGCAGGACAGAATACCGCAGAGCGTCTTCAGACATTCCTCCTTGGAAAGCGTCTTATAGGCCGCGATATACAATGGGATATTGAATGCCAAGTTGGAGATCCAAAGTTTGATATGCAGCACATGATTGATGATCACGAAGAGTCCGCTGAGTCCACCGGGGGCCATGCCGAATCGGTCAAAAAAGGCATTGAACGCAACGCCGATCAGCAGGCAGCCCACAAAGATCACACAGACATCCCAAATTTTCTTCCCGCCCATCTGTCCCCTCCCCATTCAGCATCATTCCGGGAAATAGCTCGGCGTCCCGGTCTCACAAAATCTGTGCAAAGTGTTTTCTTCCGATCAATCCGCCCAGATTCCCATCAAATCGCCGAGTATTCTATATTTTTTATATTATAAAGAATTGCTCTAGCATTGACAACGGACATTCGGTACACTATTATCCAATATAGAACTGTGCATAATGCACACTAGGAGGTGTTCTTTATGGCCCGATGCAGGGATCTGCTGTCCATCCCCTCCCTCAAAAATCTAAAGCTGCTGGGCGGGGAGGCCGGACTCTCCCGCCCTATGACCTGGGTCTATTCGATCCTCAGCCAGCCTTTCAGCAACTGGGTGAATTTCGGAGACCTCATCTTCTATAACGCTGCCGGTCGGGACACGTCAGAGGTCATGCTTCTGCGCGCCGTCAGCGAGGCGGATGACTGCGGTCTGGCGGGCATCATCTTTCTGCTGGATCAGGACCTTCTTCCCTCCCTGCCGGATTCCGTCGGGCAGAGAGGGGACGACCTGTCTCTCCCGGTATTCACGCTTGCCATCACAGAAAACATCAATAATATCACCCGCGACATCATTACTTACATCATCAAATCAGACAACGAGGTTCACCGGGAGACCGCTTTCTGGCAGGCGCTTCTGTTTGACCCGGCTTCGCAGGGCCATAAGGCACTACTTACAAAAGCCTATCTGAGCGGTATTAATCCCCGGCAGCACTACAGTCTCTATTTAATCCAATTTTGCAATCTGTCAGACTATTTCCAACTACCGATCCAGCAGAAACAAGTGGAAGAGCCGACGGCAATTCTGTCCGGTTTCTACAGCAAGGTCCGATCACAGTTGGGCAACCAACTGCATTCTTTTTGGCTGGTAGAGCACGAGGAATCCTGTGTAGTGATCCTGCCTGTCTCCCAAGATGCGCAGGTCTTAAATGAGCCAGCATTCTTCGTTTCCATTGCTCAGGCATTGGAAAAGCAGTACGATGGTGCCCGCATCCGGGTATCCAAGGGCTCGGTCATCACCAGTCTGGAGCAGACGCCCCGGGCCCTGATGGAGGCCCAGCGGGCCATCTACATCGAAAACCTGTACCCAGAGGCGCTCCCCTACATCGATTACTCCCACCTGGGCTTCCAGCGTCTGCTCTATGAGATCTCCGACATCGAACTTCTCCGCCGCTACGTGGCCGACACCATCGGTCCGCTTTTGAACTATGACAGTGAGCATGGCACGGATTATTATGGCACCCTGTTGAGCTATTACCGGATGATCCGCAATGTGGCAAAAACAGCGGCACTCCTCAACTACCACCGGAATTCCATGATCCTCCGGCTGCGGAAGATCCAGGCCATCCTTCAGTTAGACCTGGACAGTGTGGCGGATTTCTATAACGTATACGTCGCCTTGGAGATCGAAGAATATCTGCGAAAGCTCCAGGCTCTCAATTCGATATAAATAACGCCCAATTGCGCAGCAGAACTGATGGGGTGAAATCCGGCATAGAACGGGGCCACTTCTCCTCCCCAGCTGATCTTGAAACAGCAGGCGGCCAGTATTATGGAGGACTCCCTGCTGCACCAGCAGACGGGGTAATTGTTGCTTTCGTAGAAAATGGGCTTCTTCGAAAGTTTCAGTAGCTATCGTCAGGTGCTTGCGGTATGTTGTGTTTGCAAAACCGGCCTCAACTGGAACGAGGCCAAGGAAAGTGAGGTCAACACAACATGGCAAGTATTCGAAAGCGGGGCAGCAGCTATCTGCTGGTGGTCTCCATGGGTTACGACTACAAGGGAAATCGCATCAAGTCAAAGCAGAAAACCGTCCATCCGCCGGAGGGACTGACGCCAAAACAGAAAGAAAAATGGCTAAACGAACAGGCGGTCCTGTTCGAGCGGGAGTGCAAGGGCCTGCCGCAGGAAGTGGACCGCTCCATCACGCTGGCGAAATACACGGAGCTCTGGCTCCGGGAGATCGCTCCCGGTAAACTGGCCAAGTCCACGCTGGCCCGGGACCGGCAGGACATCCACCGCTTCCTGCCGGTCTTAGGTCACTACAAGCTGACGGAACTCCGGCCGGAACACTTCCGGCAGCTCTACGCCAGCCTGCGGAAAGTGAGGAATCAAAAAACGGGAAAGCCGCTCTCCGAGTGCACCGTTGAGGGAGTCCACGCATGTCTGTGCGGAATCCTCTCCGATGCCATGGAGGGCGGCTTTCTGGATCACAACCCGGCTTGGCGGACCTACCGCTACGCCGGGAAAAAGAAAGAGAAGGTGATTGCTGACGAGGCCACCACCCAGCATCTCATTGTTGCCTTGGAGGAGGAAAGCCTCAAGTACGAGACCTACTTCAAGCTGATCATCGCCACTGGGATGCGGCGGGGTGAGTGCTGCGGCTTGCAGTGGGGTGACATCAACTGGCAGGAGCGCAGCATCCACATCCAGCGGAATGTGGTAAAAGTCACCGGCGAGGACATCATCGTCAAGGAGACAAAAACTGTGGCCGGGGATCGGTACGTGTACTTCTCTCTGGAGATGGAGTCTCTACTGCGGGAGTTCCAGCGGGAGTGCGCCTGGGAGACGGAGACGTATGATGGGCGAAAATTGGAGGACACGGACTACATCTTCCGCCGTCACGGGCACCGGCTCCCCATGACGCCCTCCACCTTCACCTGGCGGTTCAAGCTGATCCTGAAGAAGCACGGCCTGCCCCCCTGCCCTGAACGTCCACTCCCTTCGGCACACCAACGCCAGCCTCCTGATCGCCGGTGGGGCTGACGTAGCCACAGTGGCGGGCCTCCTGGGCCACAGCCAGCCGTCCACCACGCTGGATATTTACACCCACGCCTTCGATAAGAACAAGAAAGCAGCCAGCCAGGTGCTGCAGGAGGGGTTGGAGATTTGATGAACAACAGAGGAAAGAAACAGCCGCGGATCCCTGTCACCCAATGTACCTACTGTGGCTCGTGTGACCTGGGGATCGGCTGGCAGCAGAACGAGGCCATCGTGACTTTCCGACGGAACGGATTCTTAGGCAACCGGCTGAAGTATATTATCTGCCGGGACTGCGGCGCCGTGCTGTACCAGTGTGTGGCGGAGCCGTGGAGGTTC
>CDZK01049126.1_pt1 | contig 11558 bp, 10 predicted proteins | sample 557401 | NCBI WGS metagenome assembly CDZK01 (sample SAMEA3182108, study PRJEB8094) | gut metagenome | biome: human; feature: gut; material: Stool; isolation source: human stools | place: Canada | collected 2013-04-25 | reverse complement strand
TGTTTCTATTGTATTTTTTTACTTCACCGCATTATCCTGTAAAAAACAGCTACGGAGCGGAAATATCCGGGTGTGCAAATTACGAAATTTAAGTTTTATATATTCATTTCAAGCAGGCACACTTTTTTAAAACTCTGTTACCGGAGCAGTTCCGTCAAAGCGGAACAAAGCATATCCATATCCGTGCGTTTTACGGTCAACGGCGGCAGGATACGTATCATGTTCGGATTTGAAGCCGAACCGGTAAATATGTGTTTTTCAAACACTAGTTTTTTGCGGACGTCGGCAGCCGGACGGTCGAGCTCTACTCCGAGCATCAGTCCGCGTCCTTTTACGGCTGTCACGTGCGGCAATCCTGCCAGTTTTTCGGCTGCATAAGCGCCTACGAAGGCTGCGTTTTCTATCAGGCGTTCCTGTTCTATCACCTCCAGAGTGGCCAACGCCGCAGCGCAAGCCAGATGGTTGCCGCCGAAAGTGGTGCCCAGCATGCCGTAACGGGCTTCTATATCCGGGGCTATAAGTATGCCTCCTATCGGAAAACCGTTGGCCAGCCCTTTGGCTACGGATACTATGTCGGGCCGGATGCCGTAATGCTGGAATGCAAAATATTTACCTGTACGGCCTGTTCCGGACTGAATTTCGTCGAGTATGAGTTTGGTACCTGTTTTTTTGCATTCTTCCTCCAGTGACTTCATGAATTCGGGCGTGGGCATACCCATGCCTCCTACGCCTTGTATTCCTTCTATGATTACGGCGCATACGTCGCCTTTGGCCAGTTCCGCACGTATGGCTTCGATATCGTTCATCGGCACGAACGTGCGTTTCTGCACGTCGTTCACTGGTGCTACTATCTTAGGGTTGTCCGTTACTGCTACGGCTGCGCTGGTACGTCCATGGAATGACTTTGAAAAAGCGATTACTCGGTCCCGTCCGGTTGCGAACGAAGCGAGTTTTATGGCGTTTTCGTTGGCTTCCGCGCCGCTGTTGCACATGAAAAACGAATAATCCTCCATGCCGCATATCCGGCCGAGTTTTTCGGCCAGGGCCTGCTGTAATCCGTTTATCACCGAATTGGAATAAAATCCGAGTTCGGCTACCTGATGCGATACGGCCTTTACGTACCTAGGGTGTGCGTGTCCTATCGATATGACGGCATGTCCGCCGTAGAGGTCCAGGTATTCTGTGCCATTGGAGTCCCATACGCGGGTGTCGAGGCCTTTGATTATTTCAACATCGTAAAGCGGATATACGTCGAACAGTTTCATGTTTTTTTACGGGTGTTATGCCGGATTTTCCGCCTCCGGCGAGTTTTTTTATTGTAAAATAAGTCCTTGCGCACTGGTGCTGTGTTTGCAAAAGGTGGTGACGGCCGTCGGTTGCCGTCCGGATGTCAGAAAGCCGATGCCTTCAGATTGAGTCCCATATCTTCGGGCAGACCGAACATCAGGTTCATGTTCTGCACCGCTTGTCCCGACGCGCCTTTCACAAGGTTGTCGATAACGGATGTGATAAGCAGTTTGCTGCCGTGTTTCATCAGGCCGAGTACGCATTTGTTGGTGTTTACGGCCATTTTAAGATGTACCTGTTTTTCATCGGAAACGAATGTAAACGCTGCCGAACGGTAGAAATCGCGGTACAGTTTGCGGGCATCGTCTTCCGAGCCGTCGAAATCCGTGTATGCAGTGGCGAATATGCCGCGCGTGTGGTTGCCTCGTATGGGCAGAAAATACAACTGATGGTCGAATCCGTCGTTGAGCTTGGCCAGCGTTTCCCCTATTTCGCCCAAATGCTGGTGTGTGAACGGCTTGTAAAACGAGAGGTTGCCTTCCCGCCATGAAAAATGCGTCGTGGCTGAAGGTTTTACCCCAGCACCGGTGGAGCCTGTCACTGCGTTCACGTGTATGTCGCTTTTCAGAAGGCCTGCCGAGGCCAGCGGAGCCAGTGCAAGTTGTATTGCAGTGGCGAAGCATCCCGGATTGGCAATGTCGTGCGCACGGACGATTTTCGCACGGTTGACCTCCGGAAGCCCGTATACGAACTTACGTCCCATAAAGCGCGAATCGGCTTTAAGGCGGAATTCGTTGGAAAGGTCTATGATACGCGTATGCTCGCAGAAGGGGTTTTCTTTAAGGAAGTTGCCGGAATCTCCGTGCGCCGTGCACAGGAATACGACGTCAACCGTAGGATTTATTTCCCCGGAGAAGCACATGTCGGTGACGCCAAGAAGGTCGTAGTGTATGCTGTGGAGGGGTTTCCCTGCGCTGGAGGTGGAATATACAAAGTCCACTTTTACTTTCGGGTGCCCCATGATTATCCTCAGAAGTTCGCCGGCCGTGTATCCGGCGCCTCCTACGACGCCTATTTTAAGTTTTCTTTCGGTTTCCATCCTTAAAATTTTATTTGCTTATCGTTAACGGGTAGTATGTGTGTCGTTATTTATTGTTCAATGTGATTTAGGCAGGTGTCGGGCGCTACAACGGGCAGACCTTTTGCCTTCCAGCCTTCGATGCCTTCGCTGAGGTTATAGACCGTGTACCGGTGCGAGGTTAGGATGGCGGCAGCCCTGGCGCTGCGTACGCCGGTGCGGCAGTACACGGTGAAAGGAGTCTTTTTCCTCAGGCTGTCTATTCCGGCTGTGAAGGCAGCCGTGTCGCTCACAGGTATGTTCAGCGCTCCGCGTATGTGTCCTGCCAGATACTCGTCCGGTTCGCGTACGTCTATTATGTGTACTTTCTTGTTGCTCGTTATAAGCGATTCGAACTGTTTTGGCGACATATCGTAGTAACCTTTTCCACAGGCTGCCGCCAGAACGGCGGCTATCAATACAGCAGCGAGTTTTTTCATTATTTACCCTGGAGTATCGTTAAGGGTATTATTTCTTGTCCTTGTTTACGTGGTAGTATATCTTGTTGGGCAGGGAAAGGACTTTTATAAAGCCCTTGGCATCCTCGCCCGTGAAGGCTTTGTTCATCTCGCCGTACTGGCCGAAACCGGAGTTCATAAGGTCATAAGGCGAAGTCACGCCCTCTACCATGAACGTATACGGTCGGAGTATCACCGTAACGCGGCCAGTAACCGATTCCTGAGAGTCTTCCAGGAACGCCTCTATGTTCCTCATCACAGGGTCGAGATATTGCCCTTCGTGCATCAGCATGCCGTAGAAACCGCCCAGTTGTTCTTTCCAGTACGCCTGCCATTTGGTCATCGTGTGTTTTTCGAGCATATGGTGAGCTTTTATTATCACCAACGCAGCTGCGGCTTCGAAACCCACGCGGCCTTTTATGCCTATTATGGTGTCGCCTACGTGCATGTCGCGTCCTATGGCGTAGCGCGAGGCTATGGCTTCGAGTTCCGTTATGACTTCGAGCGGGGATTTCTTCACCCCGTCCAGTCCGACAGGTTCGCCTTTTTCAAAATCTATGGATACGGTGCGAAGTGCGGTCTCCTGCAACTGGCTGGGATAAGCCTCTTCCGGCAGTGTGGTGTCGGAATTCAGAGTTTCTACACCGCCTACCGACGTGCCCCATATGCCTTTGTTTATCGAATACTTAGACTTTTCCCATGAAGCGTCCACTCCGTGAGCTTTCAGATAATCTATTTCCTGTTGGCGCGAAAGGGAAAGATCGCGTATAGGGGTTATTATCTCTATCTCCGGTGCGAGGGTCTGGAATATCATATCGAAACGTACCTGGTCGTTTCCTGCCCCGGTCGAACCGTGCGCTACGGCCGTGGCACCTATTTTTTTAGCGTATTCTATTATGGCAATGGCCTGGAAAACACGTTCGGAACTTACGGAAATGGGGTACACATTGCCGCGGAGTACGTTCCCGAATATCATGTACCGCAGTGCCTTGCGATAAAACTCCTCGGTGATGTCGATGTTTTCGTGGGATGCCGCGCCGAGTTTGAGCGCTTTTTCCGCCACGGACGAAAGTTCGTCCTTTGAAAAACCGCCGGTATTTACCAATGCGGTATACACTTCAAATCCTTTGTCCTCCTTGAGGTATTTCACGCAAAAGGACGTGTCCAGTCCTCCGCTGAATGCCACCAATACTTTCTTTTTCATATCTTTATATGTTTTTTATCCTTAGCGGTAATTTACGCGTCCCGACAGGACGTTGTTTATTCATGTGACTGGATTTCATCCTGTGTCGTTATACGGCCGTTAAATATAGTGATATTTTCCAATACGGATTCGTCATCAGATACTGCCGGGTCGTACAGCATGCCAGTGCATAGGCACATCCGGCGGTTGTTGCGTGACAACACGTCAAAGTTGACGCAGCCCTGGCAACCGTTCCAGAATGTTTCATCCGAAGTCAGTTCTGAAAAAGTCACAGGTTTGTAGCCTATCTCCGTATTGAGTTTCATAACGGGCAGCGAAGTGGTTATGCTGAATATTTTAGCCGACGGGAAACGTTTGCGCGCCAGAAAAAAAGTGCCCTGTTTTATCCTTTTTGCCAGTCCGGACATGCGGAATTCAGGAACTACTATCAGTCCCGATGTGGCAACGTATTTTTCGTGTTCCCATGTTTCTATGTAGCTGAAACCGGCAAAACGCCCGTCTTCGGTCAGAGCTATTACGGCCTTGCCGTCGTTTATCTTGGATTCTATGTACTCCGGCTTGCGCTTTGCTATGCCGGTGCCGCGCAGGTAGGCCGCTTTCTCTATTTCATCGCATATGGTCTGCGCGTACTTAAGGTGCGACTTGTCAGCGACAAAAACGTCTATTTTCATTTTCGTTCCGTATGATTTTTATACATCTTCCGGCCACGGCTGTAAAAAAGCCCGGCCTTTAAAAAAACAACTGGTGAAAAATTTGTCTGGATTTTCAGCGTCCGTCCCGGCCAAACGCGGCCCGCAAACGGCAAAATTATACATTGGCGCAGGGGCGCCTGAGCCTCAGGTAGTAGAAAGGAGAAAAATTAACGGTTTCCTGTGCCATTTTCAAAAGGGTGTTACCCCGTTTAAATATCGTAATTCCCGCATTTAAGGCTGTATTTACAGTCTTATTTGTCCACAGAAGATTACAACGGGGCAAATGTAGTAAAAATGGCAGGAAAAAAAATGAAAAATCTGCTATTTTTGGCATAAACTCCTTAATTCCTACACTTTTATACTTATAAGCCGTTGCATTTGCGCGCGTGTGTTCTAATTATGTGGCGCTTGCCGGTATGGTCGTGGAATTAATGGTACGTGGCACGACGATATGAAAACGTACGGATTACGGCGGTTTGTCGTAAGGTTTTGATTGCAAATGAAATGCTGTTGAAAAGAGTATGCCGTTTGTTTTGTATCGGTTATATGTTATATTTGCTGCGACTACTTAAATTTTCTGCGCTATGAAACGTTTTTTCTGCATCTGCATGGCTGCTGCTGCGCTTTTCATTCTTTGCGGCTACTGGGTTCCGCGCCCTAAAGTGATAAAAGGGCGTAATGTCCGTGTCGAAAAATTGGAAACATCCGGCAAGTACGTACTGACCGATACCTTGGGCAATATCCTGTCTAAAGAATACAATTATATTCGCAATAACCAGGACGGTGTGATAATATACCGTTCGGGTAAGAAATACGGCTTGTTGGATTCAACGGGAACCGAACTGACGCGCCCTGTGTACAATTACATGGAGGATGATAATTTGAAAGGGTATGCGGTAGCGTATAAAAAAGGATTTGTCGAAGGGAGCTGTAACAACGGATTTGCTTCCCCTAAGGAATTGGGCAAGGCTGGTCTTATAGACAGTCGGGGTAATGTGGTGATTCCTTTCATTTATGACGACTTGTATTACTTTTGGGATGATGACGAAGGTATTTTCAGTTATGTGCTCAACGGGAAAGGCGGATATGTCGACACCAATGGCTGCCGTTTGACTAAGCCTGTATACGATGATTGTTGGGGGCATCATTTAGGATATGCCAGAGTTCGAAAGGGCAAAGGTTACGGAATGGTAGATAATAGGGGAAACGAGGTAATCCCGTGCGAATATGATTATGTCGATTATATCGGCAAAAAACGTTTTGCGGTGAAAAAGGACGGGATGTATTCTCTTGCCGCCGAAGGCGGGAAGCTGCTTTCCGGATTTGTATGCGACAGCATCGAAAACAGTTATCGGGCTGAAAGGGCGTTTCCCGTATGGGTGATGAAAGGTGACGATTATGCTTTTATGAACGAGGCAGGGGAGCTTATCACTGGCTTTGATTTTAAAGTGACAAAAAACACGATAAAGAAGAAAGACAGTTTATATATACGTCGATATGTTTCTTATGTCGGCAGGTATATTTATCAATATGGTGTTTCATTTAACGAGGCGGATTCCGTACTTGTGGTAAATTGGTATGATGAGGACGACTACTATGGTGGTGGCCCGTTCTTTATGACACATTCAGGGCCGGTGCCCGACAGCCTGAAGCATTATTACCGCGAACGTCTGTTCCCGGTGTACGATGGTGAGCGCTACGGGTATATAAATGACCGGGGGGAAATGGCAGTGCCGTTCCGTTACGACAAAGCGGAGATGTTCCGTGAAGGGCTTGCCGCCGTACAAAGAAACGGGAAGTGGGGTTTTATAGACCAAAAGGGAAATGAAGTCATACCTCCGAAATTCGACCGCATAGACCATGTGTTTTCCGGAGGACGGGCGATCATATACGATAAAGAGTCGAAAAAAAGTTATTTCATAGACAGGGAAGGCAACATAACAGGCGTAAGTCCGGGGGGAGAAGTAATAATTGTCCCGTGATATTTCTTCGAAGCGGGATGTGCGGAGTGATTGAGTCTGAATAGGATGCTTGTTTATTTCCCTCGTTTTTTGCGTTCAACAAGCTCCAGTTCCTGCGTGCCGACCTGAGTGATGAACCAACCGTAATCAACGTGTGCCACGCCTTTTTCTATCCGGTCTATCGTTCCTACGGAAAAACCGCCTGAGAGTCTTACCCTGTCGCCAGGAGCCAGGGGAATACCGTCGTCCTGTTTTCTGCGCTCTTCGTCTTCCGCTTCTTTGGCTGCTTTTTCCTCGCGGATGGGCTGTATTTCTTTCTGTATTTGTTCTTCTATGGCCTTTTCGCGTTCCAATTGTTTTTTACGTTCTTCGGCCATCGCGCGGCGCTCACGGGCTATTGCCCTTTGGCGTTCTTTTTCGTCTTCGGCAGCCTTTTGCTTTTCTTTTTCACGCAGGCGTTCGGCGGCGGCTTCGGCTTTTTTGGCGTTTTCGACCTCTATGATTTTCATCACTTCGGTTATGATGTCTTTTTTAGTCTGTTTTTTAAAGAAATACGCATCGGCCAACGCTTCTATCCTCCGTCCGGTCTGAATGCGTTTGACGTTGCGGTCGTACAACTGCTGATATGCTTCGAGTTTGGATGTTATTTTTTCGTTAGTTCGTTCCAGGGCCTCGGCTGTGCTGGCGGCTTTTTTCCGCGCCGAAGAAAGGCTGCGGCTTTGTTCCACAATGTTCGATTTTTCCTTCTGGAGCGAGGCTATGGTGCGTTCCAATACTATTTTGTCGTGTTCTACCCGGTCTTTGGCCCGGCGTATCAGGGCTTTTGGGATGCCGTTCATAAGTGCAACCTCAAATGTGAACGAACTGCCGGCCTGCCCTATGAACAGTTTGTACATCGGCCGCAGGGTTTTCTCGTCGAACAGCATTGAAGCGTTGACAGCCTCCGGCATATCTTCGACCATCAGTTTTATGTTCGTATAGTGTGTGGTCAGGACTCCGTAAGCTCCGCGGTTGTAAAATTCTTCCAGAAAAACGGCCGCCAGCGCACCGCCCAGATCGGGATCCGAGCCTGTGCCGAATTCGTCGATAAGGAAAAGCGTGCGGTCGTCGCACACTTTCAAAAAGCCCGCCATGTTTTTCAGTCGGTAGGAATACGTGGACAAGTGGTTTTCTATCGACTGGTTGTCGCCGATATCGGTTATCACGTTGTCGAAAAAACACATCGTGCTTGAAGGATGTACCGGAACCAATAGTCCGCACTGGAGCATCAGCTGGAGCAGACCTATCGTTTTAAGGGTTATGCTCTTGCCTCCTGCGTTGGGTCCTGAGATGGCGATTATCCTTTGCGAGGGGCTGAACGTTATGTCCTGAGGGAACGTTGGTTTGCCTTCGGCCTTGTTCATAGTCAGCAATACCGGATGGTAAGCCTGGCGAAGGTTTATTTTGAAATCTTTGGTTACGGCAGGCAGGCAGGCTCCTATCGATTGTGCATACCGCGCTTTTGCCTGCAGAAGGTCCATTTCGGTAAGCAGTTTCTGGCTTGCGGTCAGAAGTTCGGCGTACGGTCGTATTTCGTCCGTCAGTGCGCGGAGTATTTTCAGTATTTCTTCTTTTTCGTCGGCCTCGGCTTGTGCCAGTTCTCTGGAAAGACGGACGGTACTTTCGGGCTCGATGAAAACGATGCTGCCGGTTTTCGAAGTGCCTATTACCGAACCCTGTACTTTCCTGCGGTGTGCTGCCGTAACGGCCAGTACGCGGCGGTGATCCACGACCGATTCGCCGATGTCGTCCAGATAGCCAGATGCGCGTACGCGCGCCATGTCGGCGTCGAATATCTTGTCTATCGACGAGCGTATGGACGATATGGTGCGGCGTATTTCCCTAAGGCGGGCCGATGCGTCGTCCTTTACGTGTCCGTCCGGATCCATGACCTGCGATACGGCCCCGGTGACTCCTTCGGTAAAATATACGTATTTGAGTTTGCGCCGTACTGAAGGGTAGTATTCGGCAAATTCGTCCAGAAAAGTTATAAGTGAGTTGGTCTTTGCCGAGATGTCGTATATTTTTACAAAGCCATCTTCCGTGAGGCATGAATTTTCCACCGCCAGCAGTTTTATCTCCGTATCCGCGGCATCGAAGCCGCACGGAGGGAAGGCATTTCCGCTCTCCAGAGAACCGAGATATTCGGATGTCTGTTTAAGCTCGGCCGATAATGCTCCGTGGTGCGTGTACGGACGTATCCTTCCGCACAATGCGCGCCCTTTTTCGGTGCGGCAGTACGAAGCTACGGCTTGTTTTACCTTGTCCAGCTCCAGGTCTTTTATTGTCCGTTGGTCTATCATCCTTGGCAATCGGTGTGTCGGAGGGGCGTTATTTTTGGAGTTTCGGGTTGTTGTGATGGCGGTCGTGGTCGCGGCGCGACTTGAGTTCCAGTTTTTTATCGAACGAAGCCTGAAGGTCTATCCCGGTCTGGTTGGCAAGGCACAGTACTACGAATACCACATCGGCCAGCTCTTCGCCCAGGTCTTTTGCCTTGTCGGATTCTTTTTCGCTCTGCTGGCCGTAACGCCGCGCTATGATACGCGCCACTTCGCCTACCTCTTCGGTAAGCTGTGCCATGTTGGTCAGTTCGTCGAAATATCTTACGCCGTGTTCTTTTATCCAGGCATCGACGGCCAGTTGTGAATTTTTTATGTCCATCGCGTATTTTAATTAAATGGAGGTCTTATTCGGGCTGTTTGCCGGCAAACGCCCTTATCATTTAAAAATTTGACTTATCTTTACATTAGGATAAGGAAAGCCCGGAGTTTACGCCGTTACTTTCCGTATCTGCCGGCAAAGGTATGATTTTTTGCGCCGTGAAGGTAATGCCGGTTGTCGATAAAATGATCTTTTAGTGGCGTAATGCCGCTTAATAAACTAACTTTGTACCGTTATGGACGGAATAAGACTTAAGAAAATAGAAAGCCTTCTTACGGAAGACCTCTCGGAGATGTTCCGCAGGTTTACCAAGGAAAACATGCCCGGGGTGATGATAAGCGTATCGAAGGTAAGCGTTACTCCCGATCTGGCTGCTGCACGCGTACGGCTTAGCATGTTTCCTGTAGGGGACAAGGAATCGCTGTTGAAACAGCTTAAAAGCATGACGCCGCAGTTCCGTGGGGAATTGGGCAACAAAGTGCGCCATCAGCTTCGCAAAGTGCCGGAACTCGAATTTTTCATAGACGATTCGATAGATTACATAGAGACGATAGACCGCGAACTTCGCGGCGAAGGCGAAAACCCTATAAGAAAATAAACTCACGGAAATGCTCTTTTCTCCGTTTATAGCCCGCAGGTATTTTACTGCCCGGAAAAAATCGTCGGCCGTGGGCATAATAACCGGGGTGTCCGTGACCGGGGTGGCGGTGGCCGTATTTGCCATGTTCGTCGTCCTTTCGGTTTTTTCCGGGCTCAGGAGGCTGAATGTGGTGCAGATGGGCGCCCTTACTCCCGATATAAGAGTTTACCCTGCACGTGGAAAGGTATTCGCTGCAGACAGTGTTTTCCTCGGAACGCTCGCAGGTACCGGATATGTCGATAAAGTAGGCGTGTCGCTCGAGGAAAAAGCTTTCGTGTCGTACCGCAATGCTGAAATTATAGCCAGGATCAAAGGTGTGGACGGCAGTTATCCGGATGTAGTGGCTCTGGACAGCGTGATGGTAAAAGGCGTGTGGCTCGACACGCTTAGGCAGGGATATGAACAATCGGTAATCGGAGCGGCGTTGGCATACCGTCTGGGAATAGGTTTGAATGATACGCACACTCCCCTAAGGGTTTATGTCCCGTCGGGCAGGACCGATATTTCTCTCAGTCCGGACGCTCTTTTTACTTATGCAGAAGCAGCGCCTTCGGGAATTTTTTCCCATCAGGATTATGACAGCCAATACATTTTCACGACAATCGGCCTGGCACGCGAATTACTGGGACGGGGACCTTATGACGTATCTTGTGCCGAGATAAGGATTTTTTCCGGTGCGGACGCTGAAAAGGCCGCTCAGAAAATATCGTCCGCGCTCGGACCGGAGTATTCGGTAAAGACTGCCGCACAGGAAAACGAGCTGTATTACAGGATAATGAATACCGAAAACATAGTGTTGTATTTCGTGTTCGCGTTGATTGTGGCAATAGCGTTGTTCAATGTGGCCGGTTCTGTGGTCATGCTTATTTTGGACAAAAAGGAGGATATCCGCACGATGCGCGCTCTTGGGGCGGACCGTAGGTCGATAGTCGCCATTTTTGTGACCGAAGGCATGATGGTGGTCGGCGCCGGCGCGGCTGTAGGCCTTGCCGCAGGATGTTTTTTGGTATGGCTCCAGGCGGAGTATTCGCTGGTTATGATAGAAGGGAATGTGAATATTCCTTATCCCGTGATGTTTACCTGGTATAATATAATTATCGTTATTTTTACGATATCTACTCTCGGGTATGCGGTTTGCCGTATGTCTGTGGGAGGGATAAAGTTTTTTCTAAGGTGAGTCCGGACGTTTCAGGCCGGAAATCGATATGACCATAGATGAGAAAAAAATAATATCACCGTCTTATGCCTTGGGTATAGAGGGTGAGGATATGGCAGCGGATTACCTGTCGTCCAGCGGATATGTCATCCTGGAGCGCAGGTTCAGGATACATTCCATAGAAATAGATATAATAGCTTCTAAGGGAAAAGAACTGGTCTTCGTGGAAGTAAAAACGCGGAGCAGTGATTTTTTCGCTTCCCCGGAAAGCGCAGTGAACGTAAAGAAACAGAAACGCATGATTCTTGCGGCCGATTATTATGTGCGCGAGAGGGGGATAGAC
>CDZK01026907.1_pt1 | contig 11569 bp, 5 predicted proteins | sample 557401 | NCBI WGS metagenome assembly CDZK01 (sample SAMEA3182108, study PRJEB8094) | gut metagenome | biome: human; feature: gut; material: Stool; isolation source: human stools | place: Canada | collected 2013-04-25 | reverse complement strand
ATCAGCTTGCCGAAGTCCAGCACATAGATCCGGTCGGAGATGTCCATGACCAGGTCCATGTGGTGCTCGATCAAAAACACCGTCAGGCCGAACTTGCTCCGGATCTCCCCGATGAAGGCCGTCAGCTCGTCGGTCTCCTGGGGGTTCATGCCCGCCGCGGGCTCATCCAGCAGCAGCAGCTTGGGGTCCGTGGCCAGGGCCCGGGCGATCTCCAGCCGCCGCTGCTTGCCGTAGGGCAGGGAGTTGGCCTTCTCACCGGCCACATCGCTGAGGCCCACTTCCCCCAAAAGCTCCGCCACCCGCTGGCGCTGCGCCGCCTCCTCCTTCCGGTTCAGCCGGAAGGTGGCGGTGAACAGGTTGCTGGTGGACCGGCAATGCATGGCCGTCAGTACGTTGTTGAACACGGTCTGGTCCTTCCACAGCCGGATGTTCTGGAAGGTCCGGGCCATGCCCATCCGGGTGATCCTGTCCGGCGTGGGGGACAGGGCGTGGGTGTACTCCCCCGCGTGCTCCCCCTTGTAGAGCTTTTTCATCTTGCCCTGGGGGTAGTTCTCCACGATCTTCTCCCCCTGATACCACACCGCGCCGTTGGTGGGCTGGTACACGCCGGTGATCACGTTGAAGGCGGTGGTCTTGCCGGCGCCGTTGGGGCCGATCAGGGAGACGATCTCCCCCTCGTTGACCTCCAGGTTCATGTTGTTCACCGCGATGACGCCGCCGAACTGCATGGTGATATTCTCCAGCCGAAGGATATTGTCGCTCATTTCGCCGCCTCCTTCTTCCCTTTTCCGGAGAAGCGCGCCCGCAGGCTCCGCGCCACATCCCCCAGCTCCCGGTCGCCCATCAGGCCCCGCCGGAAGAACAGCACCACGATCATGATGACGATGGAGAACACCACCATCCGGAATCCCGTCCGCAGGAAGGGCACCTTGAAGCTGCCGATATACGTCTCCGCGTCCAGGAACCGCAGCCACCACTCGCTGGCCGCCACATACAGGAAGGATGCGATGCAGCTGCCGGAGATGGAGCCGATGCCGCCAATCACCACGATCAGCAGAATCTCATAGGTCATGGCGGTGGTAAAGGTCTTGGCCTGGGCCTGGTTGGCGAACATGGCGAACATGCCGCCGCCCACGCCGGCGAAGAAGGAGCTGATGCAGAAGGCCATCCGCTTGTGCTTGGCCAGGTTGATGCCCATGGCCTCGGCGGCCACCTCATCCTCCCGGATGGCCTTGAAGGCCCGGCCGTAGGTGGAGTTGATCAGCAGCACCATGATGCCGATGCACACCGCCGCCAGCAGGAAGGGCACAAAGGTGGACAGCCGGAACACCACCACGCCGTCCGCGTTCTCAATGTTGAAGCTGGAGAAGGTGGGGAAGTTCTTCAGGGCGTTGGCGCCGTTGGTCACCGGGCCCAGCGCGTCCCACTGGAAGATGGCCCGGATGATCTCCGCGAAGCCCAGCGTGGCAATGGCCAGATAGTCGCTCTTCAGCCGCAGCACCGGCAGGCCGATGAGCCACGCCACCGCCGCCGCCACGATGCCCGCCAGGATCAGCGCCAGCAGCACCCCCAGGATCAGCCCCAGGGTGCCGCCTCCAAACAGATCCGGCAGGGAGAAATTCACCGCGGACCCGCCATAGAGGTAATAGACGCTCTCCCGGTCCGCGTTGGGGATCGTCAAAATGGCGTAGGTATAGGCCCCCAGCAGCATGAAGCCCGCCTGTCCCAGGGAGAACAGCCCTGTAAAGCCGTTCAGCAGGTTCAGGGAGGATGCCACCAGCGCGTACACCGCGCCCTTCTTCAGCACGGTGAACAGCATGCTGGTGGGCTGCATGGTGTTCTCCAGCACCATCACCAACAGCAGCAGCGCCGCCACACACGCCAGGGCGATCCATGCGCCCCGCTTGCTCTTTTTTTCCTGTAACACTGTGACCGCCCCCTTTACACTTTGTCGGTGGACTTCTCACCGAACAAGCCGGTGGGCTTCACCACCAGGATGATGATGAGCAGCGCGAACGTGAACGCATCGGAGAACACGCTCCAGTTGGAGCTCTTGATGACCGTCTCCGAGAGGCCGATCAAAAACGCCCCCACCACGGCGCCGGGAATGGACCCGATGCCGCCGAACACCGCCGCCACGAAGGCCCGCAGCCCCGGCAGGGAGCCGGACAGCGGCACGATGGAGGGGTAGTTGGTGAAGTACAGGGCAGACCCCACCGCCGCCAGCAGAGAGCCGATGACGAAGGTGAAGCTGATGACGTTGTTGATCTTGATGCCCATCAGCTGGGCCGTCTCAAAGTCCCGGGAGGCCGCCCGCATGGCCGCGCCGATCTTCGTGTGGTTGATCAGCTGGGTCAGCGCGATCACCAGAGCCACCACCAGGATCGGCGTCACCACCGTCACCATCTTGGTGGAGGTGCCGGCAATGGTGATCTGGTTGGACAGCACCGGCAGGCTGGGATACATCTGGGGCAGGCCGCCGGTGATATAGGTGGCCAGGTTCTGCAGCAGATAGCTGACGCCGATGGCGGAGATCATGACGCTCATCCGGGGCGCGCTCCGCAGGGGCTTGTAGGCCGCCCGCTCGATAACAAAGCCCAGCAGCACCGTCAGCAGGATCATCAGCGGTAGCGCCACGCCGATAGGCAGGCTGGCGCTGAGATACACCATGATGAGGCCCGCCGCCATGAACACGTCGCCGTGGGCGAAGTTGATCAGCCGCAGGATGCCGTACACCATCGTATACCCAATGGCGATCAATGCGTACTGTCCGCCCAGCGAGATGCCCGACAGCAGGATCGAAATTCCATATTCCACAGGGATTCCCCCTTTTATTACTCTGGGACCAAGGATTACCTTGGCCCCAGATATTTTCTCAAGATTCGGATCTCTTTCTGTTTTCAGCTTACGGTCTGAACCGTCTCCAGCCTCCAGGTATTGTTGGCTGGATCCGCAACCTTGATATAGGCGGTATCCCGGATGGCATCACCCAAGTCATCAAACTCAATATGGCCAGAGACACCATCGTAACTCACGCCGGGCAACGCCTCCATCACATCGCCGGGATCGGTGGAACCGGCGGCCTTTAGCGCCTCCAGAGCCACATAGTAGGCGTCATAGCCCATGGCGGTGACAGCGGCGATGGTGTCGTTGCCGCCGTTGTTGGTCATGGCGGTAGAGTCCTCGTTCAGCCAGGCCTTAAAGCCCTCATCAAACTCTGGAGAGCCGCCCTCCTGATAGAAGGTGGAGACATACAACTGCACGTTGCTGCCTGCGGCTGCTTCCAACACCATATTGCTGTCCAAGGTATCGCCGCCGAGAATTGGGATCTCAATACCTAGAGAAGCAGCCAGCTTTATAATCTGGGTAGAATATGTAATGGAGACTGGGCAGAAAATCACGTCCACGCCCTCATTTACAGCCTTATTAAGATATGTGGTGAAGTCGGATGTATTGGTCGGGAAAGAGTCCTTTTCCACAGTGCCGTCAAATGCCTGTTCAAAATAGTTGATCAGGCCCTGGTCGTACTCATTACCCAACTCCCCCAAGCAATAGGCCTTTTTCGCAGAGAATTTCTCCTGTGCGAAATCTGCCAGCACCGTTCCCTGGAACGGATCCAAGAAGCAGATTCGGAAGTAATACCCGTTTCCTGCCGTAATCTGGGGATTAGTGCATCCAACGCCAATGGCGGGGACACCCGCCTCGCCAAAGACAGGGCCGCCAGCCAGAGAAACGGTAGAACCATAGGAACCCAATACCACAGATACGTCCTTACTCACCAGCTCCGCTGCAGCCGTAGGAGCCTTAGCAGGATCGGAGCCGTTATCCGCATAGACCAGTTCCACGTTATAGGTGGTGCCACCGATGTCCACGGTGGGGGTCTCCTTGTTGGCATACTGCATGCCCAGCATCTCCTGCTTGCCGCCGGCACCATTGTCGCCAGTAGCTGGCTCAAAAATTCCAATCCTCACCATGCTTTCCCCGGATTCGCCTTCTCCACCGCCGCAGGCAGCCAACCCTAAAACCATAGCCAACGTCAGAACCAGTGCAAAGACTCTCTTCATACTTCTTTTCCTCCCTAAAAAAATTCAAGACCGGCAATGGCCGATTCTAAGCAGGAGCAAAGGGCCCAATTTGTTTCTGCATTCCTGAAAGGGACGCTCATCAAAGTTCTCTAGCAATGGTCACCAAGTCTAAATACATATTTCCGGGTGTGCTGGAGGCCGAGGCTCCGATGCAGTGATGCACCTGCTCACCTTGTGTTCTTGTCCGCATCCAAAGCACCTTGTCGCTCCAGTGTGCCCTGGCCAGCGGATGATCTGCCGGAACCCGCTCCGGTCCGGCAGTCAGTTTCAGGCTACCATCCAGATTCTGGACAGCCCGACCAACCATGCACCAAACCTCGCCCTTGGACTTCGCGTCCACCATATCTGCCTGTGTCAGGCCGCGGATGCCTTGGACCTCCACATCCGCAAGCGTATATGTCTGGTCCCAATAGGTATTGGCCTGGATAACAGTTTTCATAGCTGTATCCCACCCATCGAGATCCATAGAGGGGTCCGGTTCCAAAAATCCGCCTGCCTTCGCACCCTGTACAGCCGCATCAAAGGACCGCCCATTCCCCATCGCATCAAAAACGTACATACAGGACGCATTGAAAATCCCGCCGAACTCCAGCAACTCCCCACAGCGGCCCAGCAGTTTGCCCATCTCTAACGTGGGTAATCCCGCACTGGCGGCTGTTCCATAGCGAATTTGCAGGCCTCGTTCTGCCGCCAACGAAAACAGTTCTTTCCAATGAAGAGCAAGAGGCGCTTTATTTGCAGTCACCACATGCATCCCCCGCTCCAAAGCTCTTCGGATATTGGAAGTCCCCGGTTCACCAGTGGGCAGATATGGCGGCAGTCCATCCAAATAGACATCTGCACTGCACTGCTCAATCATCTCCAATGCCGTAAGGCCCTGAATGCCTAAGCCGGGAATATTCGCCAGAGTTCCTTTTGCCTTTGCTTCGGCCAGTGTCTCGCTTGGGATGCCTTCGGGGGTAATGACACCGCCCTTGCTGTCCACTGCCCCGACGATTTGAAAAGCGAGACCATACATTTCCTCAAGCCGTGCTCGCTCCGTGGTCAGCAGATCTACCATTGGCCTGGCAGCATTCCCCATGCCACCGATCAAAATACGGATTCTTTTTGTCATGCTTTTGTTCCGCACCCCTTTCCTCCTATTCCATACTATCTGCTTAGGAATGTACATTATCGATCGTTAAACCTGATTGATTAACTAAATTTTTTGGTTTCCGGTACTGTGAAACAAATGATAGAAATCCGCTGAACGTTTTACCTCCTTCAGATGATCTTCCATATACATACGTGCGGCCACCGCATCGCGATTACGAATGGCTGTATAGAGACTCTTATGATACTCGTAAGCTCTTTTTCTAATATCCAGATACTGGACAGTAATACTTCTGTATTGTTCGACAATTTCTAAAATGCTGCGCAGGTTCATGATCAGGAGCCGATTCTGACAGTGTTCCGCAATGATTTGATGGAACATTCCATCTGCTTCCGAAAACTTTTTTTCATTTGAGAGCTCACAATGTGCTTTGTTAAGGCACAGCTCCAGTTCATAGATGCCAGACTGTGAAATCCGTTTTGCAGTCAGCGCTGCCGCGTCGGCTTCCAAGCGGATCCTCAGTTCATACATTTCATCGATACTGGCATATCCCAGCCGCATATATGCCTGATAGGAACTGAGCATAATGGCATTTTCGGGTTTTTCCAAGTAAATCCCGCTTCCCTGTACCGCACGAATAATGTGCATCGTAGCAAGGATACTTAATGCCTCCCGCATAACACTGCGGCTAACGCATAGCCGCGCTGAAAGCTCCTTTTCCGTTGGCAGCTTTTCTCCCGGCTTCAAATGATTCTCTACAACGTAATCAATGATCTGATCTGCAGTTTTCTGCGGCAGAGTTTTCTGTGGAACATCCATATTGATCTCCCAAAATAGTCTGGCAGTTTCCATCCACGGCAAATCCTTATTCGGTAGTCTTTGTAATTACAATCCGCATGAATGACATAACTATCTAATTGACACGATAAATATATCTCTATTATTCATCAAATTGAATATTTAAGGTATTAATACTGTAACTCCTTTTTGCATTTTAGTCAATACATTTGAAAATTGGCCTGATAAATTTGGTCATTTTTGTCTATTTAGCATTAAAGTGATGCGGTGTAGGAATCTTTTCTGTTTACCAATTTGGCCATGCAGTTCCAGAACACATACCGGTTGACGGGCACACGTGAAATATTGAGCACTCGGATGAGAAAGCGGAAAGATATGGTCGCGGCACTATCTGGGCCTGACTGCCAGAGATTTTTTGATGATGTGTTTGGAAATGGAGGAACTATGAGAGTCTTTCATCGGCAGGGCAGAAGTATGGTGAGTAGAAGCAGAAAGCAGAGAAGGCCGTGTACGGCAAACTGACTTTAACCCCCAGGATACGGTGGCTCCAGAATTTTCCAACGTGGAAATCAAAACAATGTGGGCGCGTCACAGTGGTACCCGAAGTGTGACGATGATCATCCCGTCAGCGGATATCTCCACTACATTGGGGCTGAGGAACTGGCGGAATTGCTCCCAGATGATTGCCTACCACCAAGAATGCAAAAACAGTTTTTCAAAAACCAATGAGATTTTCTGGGCATCAAAAAACTGGATGAAGCCTTTGGCTACAAGGGCGCCCCCTGCCAAGGTAAACACCTCCGTGCTGACCACCAGGGAACTAGAGGAAAGCTGGTCGACGGTACGGAAAACAGAAGGCCGCCTAGAGTAATCGCTACCCAGCCCGGAGCGGAGCGGTTGGGAGGTTACATTCCGTTTAGTGATCGGAACAGTGCGGACTTGCCAAAGGCTACGGATAAACTGGATCACTATACCAGGAATGTGTAGATGTATATTCTTTCCCTAGATCGGGATGGGGCGGCAAAGTTATGCTATGACAATGCCAAGGCGTAGATGAATCTGCTCTTGGCAAACCACAAGGCACGGCCGCCGCAATGAATATCCCGTCAAATCATTTCCGCTGGTACGCCGTCTTCCACGACGACGGAGGCTCCCTTCCGTATCCACATCATGGTATAATCAACAGCATCCAGCGAAGCCTATCTGATGCAGGAAGGTATCCGCAACATTAAACCTACGTTGGCCAACTAAGTCTTCCGACAGGAGACTCTTCACACCTATGAGCGAAAATCCCAGTCACGGGACGAACTGATGCGGGAGGCCCACAAGGCCATTCGGCAGTTAACTCGTAAGATAGCACAGAGCACCCTACTCATCCTAATGTGCAAGGCTTCATGCAGAAACTCTCCGCACAATCGAAAACGGTCAAGGGTAAAAAGAGCTTTCGTCCCCCAAGCCAGTGATGAAAACCGTGAAGCTACTACGATAAGCCCAGAAAGAAGGGGCTCTTGCAGATCAAGAACACCGTCAGAGGGGGCAGATCACATCCGGTTTGGAAAAGTTGCCTTCGACAGCGACGATCTTGCTGGGATGAAGTGAAGCATGTGCGTGGTGAGTCTTATGCTTGTGGGGAACTCGACAACTCCTCCAGGATACGTCCCCTTCTCCGAAAGCATTGCGCGAAAAGGCGTTTCAATAGTTGGTATTCGGTTTTAGCTGCGGTAAAGCAGTGGCCTTGTCTGAACAATCGTTGTTTTACAACAACCCTGTCCCAATGCTTAAAGATACTTTGGTCGACCTGATTCTTGATGATGCCACAAGCGCTGTGCAAAAAGTCTATGATATCTCTTACATGGAGCATCTGCCCGTGGGTATTTCAGCCAAGCATATCGTGGCCAAGGCTGCGTTGGACAACTGGTGGATTGGCCGTTCTATCCCAGCCAGTCGATCCGATGCACAGAAAGTGTTGAAATCGCTGAAACTCCCCAGATAACACCTCGGCCGGTTTTCCCAAAAAGCGTTAGAAGATTATCAATGGAGAGATACCTTCGAAAGCTGGTATCCCCCATTCATGCAGCAGCTTTTTAATGTGGTAATTGCCTCAGCGTTTTGCAGGAAATTCGGTATCCCAAACGTTCCATATAAACCGTGTTTGGATGGTGGATTTCCCTAATAGCATATGCCCGGATTTCATCACCCTTGATACAGAGTTGGTCTGTGCCTCACGGGTCATGCAGATGTGGAAAAAGGCTGGCAACTCTTCTGTCTAGCACCATTTTTTGAGCTGTTGAGAAGCCTTTTGCGTACCATGGATAACTTGCGCCATAGATCAGATGGGCGTGCTAGATTCCCCAACCGCAAACAAGGGCCGCCACCAGAATAACTTTAGCCTGATTCGTGACGCTGACACGCCAGTGTGGTTGGGCGCGGTACCGATTTTCGCCAGTAGTTCTTCGTTTTGGATATGATAAGCCGACAAGCCAAGTTCTTTCTGGAAAAGGTTTTGAATGCAAATGTTTAAAAACATGAGGAGTTGCTGTCACTAGTGACAGCGCTAAGCCGGATAGGTTTCGATGCACTGCAGGGACTAGAAAATGAAATCATAGAAATTCGGACGCCTGTCGGTGGATTTCTTGATCTTGCTAGGTAAAACACGATCATTATATCCATCTAACGGCGAGCTGTGCAGCTTCAGGAGATGGCACTGTCACAGCGCCAGACAACTGATTTTGCAGAAAACGATGTAGATATAGAAGCTGTTGCAAAAGCCTATCAGCAAAGCGGCTCTACAATGAATATACTCTGACAAATAGGCTGTGCCTGGATATCCGGACGCAGTCTATTTCTTAATTAGTGATCCATTTACTTGGAATTGAAAACGATTTAATAACTGTGCACTTTCAGGGCAACTATTTGTTCACTATCACGGTATTGTGTATTGCTGAGGAAAAAGAGGGATATGCAGCAAAAACCATTGACAACCAGCAACATCTTCGAATGAACAGGCTAGTCTGGTACTCAGACGAGCAAAGGAAGAAGGAACGCAAATTTTTCTGTGGGACCGCAAAACAGGAATTCAAAGAACAAGTCATCGCCTACCTTGCTGACCTCGCCTGACAGCTCATAGCCTCAGATAGATCCAAATTCAAGTTGAAGAAAGCATAAGCAAATGGAGCCAAGTATTCAAATTTTCCCCTCTGTGGAATGCGTCACTTAAGAGCTACTAGGGTGTACTGCCAAGCATTAGATCTATCCAATCATCGGCTGCAAAGTAGTTGGCGATGTCGCCTCGGCGGACATCAAAGGCTTATTGACTCACTGGCTAAACACGGCGCCTATACTACAGTCAAGAAGGTCTGCAACATCCTCACCAACAGCTTTCATTACCTGACTCCGCAGAAGTATATATCCCCAAACGCCCTGTGACTGCAGTTCTCATGATTAAGAAATCGAGCTTTATGGCCCGCCAGGGAAACAGGGAACCGTCAACCTTCGAAGCTGTTTCTGCCCTCACCTCAGATGAAATAGCAAGGTCCAAGAATGAGACTTTTTGCGTCTGGAGAAACGAGGCTCACATTTGTCAGCAGGTAGCCGTCTGCACTTTCATTCCGAACGCCGGTCTTCGCACGTGGAAGGTCCCGGTCTTGCTAAGCAGCGGCATCATCTGGGCCCCGTGACATCCACATTCAGCGGAGTGCAAAGAATGCTTCTCGGCGGAGGCGCTGGACCCATCAGCCGGGAGGTCAAGATTGGCAAGCTGAGATCCACCTCCCGCAAGCGGGATATGCCCCTGAATCAGGCAGTGTGAGACACCATCCTGGAGCTGAAGGCAAAGCGGTATACTTTGGAGATTCCACCCTACTCATCTCTGCCGAATACGGAGACTATATCCGGCCAGTAATCTTCGGGAAGTGATACTACCACATTCCAATAGTGTCCGCGCTTAAACAACGAGGTCTCCATTCCCTCCTCCACCACGCCTTTGTCACCAATCTGGTCTCCCCTGGCCAACTGACAGCTGGTCAAGCGAGTAAAATTTTGATGCTAAAATGTTGCTGTAGCAAACAGAAACAGTAGAATCGGATAAAACTAGCCGGTCACATTCGAAGCATCATCTGCAATCTCCCAAAAATAAAAATCTCAAAAGAGTAACAATAGCCCTGATTCTCAGGACTTTTAGAATAATCAATGGTTGGGGTAGAATGATTCACCCCCTCAGCACGCAGTTTTGAAACGGCTGTGGAATGCTTTTCCCTATGCAGTGTTCTATACTATTCGAAGCACTTGCCAATGCATAGCGATTCGCTCTTCAAAATCCTGCCGTTTTTTGATGCTATTGTCTTTTGGAATAGCGTCCCTGGCGCGGAGAACAATCAAAATTGTTCTCCGCGCCACAGCTTTTGTCGATTCTTCTATATTTTTGAGATGTTTTTTAATCTCCCGATTTGTCCTCTTCCTGGAGGATATAAGCCGTCGAACTGTTAGAGCAACGCAAGGACGAAATACCTCTACATAAAAGAGGATCGCTTTTTATTGCCCGCATTATCTCACATGGCGAGAAGCGAGAAAAATCACTTGTAGCCTGAACCGATTCAAAATTCTCAGAGCTGTAAATAATATAATTTAGGCTCTTTCTTTTGGTAAGCTGTGCCATCCTAAGGATGCTATTGGGGCTTGAGTAAGGTTCTAAAAAAACAAACACAAAGGTTTGATCTGCCCGGTTCTTCGGAAAACCGTACACCCGCCGTACTTTTGGAAATCAATCTCTGTATCTTTTACAATAAATATTCTGAACTATGACCATGCTCCCCCGCGTCTTCGGAATCCGCCGGGTCTGCTCGCATTTGTGGTCGGCAGCGGGATTTTGGGCCGTAGAGCGGTGTGCGTTAGACCGAAGCAAAACTCTCAAGAGTTGGGGAGAGCAATGTACGGCCGCATATTAAAGGGGCCCAAAATCAGGGAGTGCCGGGTTGCCACCCGGCACTCCCTGATTTTGGGCAGACATTATGCAAACGTGCTTCTCAAGCCTCACGAGAGATGAGTGTCCGCGTCTGCCTGTTCTTGGTGGTTTGCGTTCAGGCTACGCAGCCAAGGAACTATGGGAAGCTTCTCTTCAGAAGACGCCCTGCTCCATCATGGCCTCGGCCACCCGCTTGAAGCCGGCGATATTGGCCCCGGCCACCAGGTTGTAGCCCAGGCCGTACTCCTCCGCCGCCTCCACACTCATCTGATAGATGGTCCGCATGATCTGGTGCAGCTGCCGGTCCACCTCCTCGGCGGTCCACACCAGCCGCTCACTGTTCTGGGCCATCTCCAGGGCGCTGGTGGCCACGCCGCCGGCGTTCACCGCCTTGCTGGGGGCCACGATCATGCCCGGCTGCTCCATCAGGAACCGCAGTGCGTCGTTGGTAGTGGGCATATTCGCCACTTCAATATAGTATTTCACATGGTTGGCCGCAATCTTCTTGGCGGACTCCATGTGCACGTCGTTCTGCATGGCGGAGGGCATTACCACATCCGCCTTCACACCCCAGGGCTTCTCCCCCGCGTGGAACTCCACGCCGAACTTCTCCGCGTAGTCCTGCACCCGGTT
>CDZK01018352.1_pt1 | contig 11597 bp, 10 predicted proteins | sample 557401 | NCBI WGS metagenome assembly CDZK01 (sample SAMEA3182108, study PRJEB8094) | gut metagenome | biome: human; feature: gut; material: Stool; isolation source: human stools | place: Canada | collected 2013-04-25 | reverse complement strand
TCCGGTTCGATCCAGCGCGAAAAGGGCTTTCCGAACAAATTTGAACGGGGAGTACACCCCGGGGAGGACAACTACCATGAAAAAGAATACCACCCACAACCTGACCGTTGCCGCCATGCTCAGCGCGGTCGCCTTTATCCTGATGTTCATCGAGTTCCCGCTGCCGATGCTCATCCCGTCCTTTGTCAAGATGGACTTCTCCGACCTGCCCGCCCTGCTGGGTGCTTTTGCACTGGGTCCGGTGTACGGCGTGGTCATCAGCTTTATGAAGAACCTGCTGCACATCATCATCAAGGGCACCTCCACCGCCTGCGTGGGTGAGCTGTGCAACTTTATGCTGGGCGCGGTGTTCTCCGCTGTGGCGGGCTTTGTCTACAAGCGCCACAAGAGCCGCAAGACCGCCATTCTGGGTGCCATTGCCGGTGCAGCCGTCATGGCCGTGTTCAGCGTGCCCTCCAACTACTTCATCACCTACCCGGCCTATGTACAGTTCTACCACATGCCGCTGGAAGCCATTCTGGGAATGTATCAGGCCATTCTGCCCTCTGCCGACAGCCTGATCAAGTGCCTTGTGATCTTTAACATGCCCTTCACGCTGGTCAAGGGTCTGCTGGACGCCGTACTGTGCCTGCTGATCTATAAGCCCCTGTCTCCCATCCTGCACGGCCGCAAGTAAGCTGCTGAGATAACAAAGAGCCGGAAAGTCTGCGGACTTTCCGGCTCTTTGAATTTATAAGAAACTTTACGCCAACGCGCCTTTATCCAGCCATTTGCCCCGCGCCATGCGCAGCAAAAACAGTGCGCCGCGGGTGCAAAGCTCGGCGCACATGGCCACCCATACGCCCACCAGCCCAAAGCGGGGAGCCAGCAGAACTGCCAAGGTCAGCCGCACGCCCCACATACTAACAAGGTTCAGGATAAAGCAGCCGGTGCTGTCGCCTGCGCCCTGCATGGAGCCGCTGGCTACGATGCTTGCCCCGAACATCGGCTCGGCAAAGGCTTCGATGCGCAGCACCCGCGCGCCCAGTGCAATGACGGCGGCGTCGGCGGTGAAGATACCCATCAGATGCGGGGCAAACACATACAGCCCCACGCCGGTCAGTGCCATGATGCCCATGCCCATGGCGGTGCACAGCCATGCAAAGCGCTTTGCCATGTCCCGGCGGTTTGCGCCCACGGCCTGTCCCACCAACGCAAGAGCGGCGTCCTGAATGCCGTAGCCCGCCATGTAGCACAGGCTCTCGGCGCTGACCCCCAGACTGTTGGCGGCAATGGCGGTAGTGCCCAGCCCGGACACGATGCGCACCAGCAGCACCTGTGCCGAGGACAGGGCGGCGCGCTCTGCTGCCAGCGGTGCGCCCACCTTCCACACGTTGTGCAGACAGGCGCGGGTAATGTGCCAAGAGCCGGGCTTGCGGATGCACAGCGGACCATCCCTCAGCAGCAGAACGCCCAACGCCAGCGTACCGCCTACAGCGTTGGCAAGGGCTGTGCCCAGTGCTGCGCCCGGTACGCCCCAGCCCAGACCCCAGACCGTGAGGTTCTGGCCGAATACCGTCATCTCCCGCGTGGGGTTGATGAGGAAAAAGTTGAAGATGATGTCCAGTACGCAGGTGAAGATGCTGATGAGGCCCGGGGTAAGCGCATCACCCGTAGAGCGCAGCATGGCGGCGTAGGTGCCCATAGCCATGATGAAGGGCAGGGAAGCCGACCAGATGGCAAAATACGCCGAAGCGTTTGCCTGCAATGCCGTGTCTGCGCCCAGCCACCCGGGCAGAAACCGGCTGATGCCCACGCCAAAGGCCGCTGCGGCAAGACCCACCGCCAGATTGAACAGCATGGACTGCCGCAGAACGCCACGGGCGTCCTGCTGGCGGTCTGCGCCCAGATACTGTGCCACCTGAATGGAAAACGCCATGCACAGCCCGGCCAGCATCCCGTGCAGCAGCCATGTGCTGGAGCTGACGATGCCAATGGAGGCTGTTGCAGCGGCGCCGATATGCCCCACCATGGCGGCATCGATGTACTCCATGGCGGTGACCACGATCTGCTGCAAAATGGAAGGGATGCTCAGCGTCAGCGCCACCTGTGCGGTGTGGCGCAGCGGCACCTGCTCGCCCTGCCGCATCCGGGCAGAGAGCTGCTCAAGTGTAATGGACATGGAACCTCCTGCGTTGTGGGTGAAAATTACAGACTAATACATTATTATAGAGAGCCGCGGGAGAAAAGTCAATCCAAAGTGAATTTTGCCGCCGGGATTGATTTTTGGTCTAGGGCGTGATACACTCACAAAGGACTATACAGAAAGAAAGAGGAATGTTATCTTATGATCCAAATGCTGACCTCTGTCATCGGGCAGCGGGGCGTGGATGCCATGGCGTTTTTGCTGGCATTTGCCCTGACCGCCCTGACAGATTCCATTTTCCGCGATAAACTGCCCCACGACCACGGCCGCGCCTTTGCGGTGAACGGCGAGCTTTCCAAGGGCAAGGCGCGAGGCTCCGGACTGATCTTTGTACTGTGCATCGCACTGGTGTCGCTGGCGTTTTTGCCCTTCACCACCGAGTATGTGGTGTATAATGTGCTGCTGATCGCTTCCATGCTCTCCGGTTATCTGGACGATGCCGCCGAAACTGCCTGGAATGAGTACAAAAAAGGCATCATTGATTTTGTCATCGCGGTGCTGGCGGGCGTGACCTACCTGAACTTCAACGGCTGCGGGGTGCACTTTTTGCAGTGGAGCTTCACCCTGCCCTATGCGGTGTATCTGCTGCTCATCGTCATCCTTATCTGGGCAAGCATCAACGTGGTCAACTGTACCGACGGTGTGGACGGCCTTTCCGCCAGTCTGGCAGTGGTGACCATTGGCACCTACCTGCTGGCCTATAAGACCGAGTTGGGCACCTACGCCACCGCCGGCGTGGTGTTCATCGGTGCGCTGCTGGCTTACCTGTGGCTGAATGCCAAGCCCTCCAGCCTGCTGATGGGCGATGCCGGCAGCCGCGCCATGGGCTTTTTCATCGCCATGCTGTCGCTCAAGTGCGGCCATCCCTTCGCCTTCCTGCTGGCGGCTATCGTGTTCATCGCAGATGGCAGTTTGGGCATTCTGAAGATCAGCCTGAAGCGTTTTCTGCACATCTGGATCTTGAAAAACACCCTGACCCCTCTCCACGACCATGTGCGCAAGCGCAAGGGCTGGAGCGACGAGCAGGTGGTAGCCCGCTGGCTCATTCTGCAGTGTGTGGCTTCGGCTCTGCTGCTGCTCCTTGTGCGGGGCTGATACCCGTTACAATTCCGCCCGTAAAAATGCAAGCCCGGAAAGTCTGCGGACTTTCCGGGCTTGCTCTGTCTTAAAATGATCTTCTCAGCATTCTACTCCGGCTTTTTTGCACGCCGCCTGCACCACATGCCCTACCAGCACCGAGGTGGTCACGGTGCCCACGCCGCCGGGCACGGGAGTAATGGCGTCCACCACCGGCTCTGCGGCGGCAAACTGCACGTCACCGCACAGCTTGCCCTCCTCGTTTACATGGATGCCTACGTCCACGACCGTCTGGCCTGCCCGCAGGCAGTCCGCGCCCACAGCCGCCATCTTGCCCATGGCTACCACCACGATGTCGGCCTGCTTGCACACTTCCGGCAGGCTCCGGGTACGGGAGTTGCACAGGGTCACGGTGGCATTTTCCCGGTCCAGCATCATGGCGGCTGGCTTGCCCACCACAAGGCTGCGTCCCACCACCACGGCACGCTTGCCGGAAAGAGGAACGTTATAATACTTCAAAATTTCCATGCAGGCCTGCGCGGTGCAGGGGGCGTAGCCCAAATCGGTATTCGTGAACACCCCGGCCAGCGAACCGTCCGTAATGCCGTCAATGTCCTTTTCCGGGCGCAGGGCGGCGCGGATGGTGCGGTCATCGAACTGCTTGGGCAGGGGACGGAACAACAGACAGCCGTGGATGCCGTCGTCTGTGTTCACCTCGTCCAGTACTCGGAGCAGCTGCTCCTGCGTGGCGTCGGCGGGCAGCACGAACTGCCGGACGGCGACGCCCACCTTGCCGCAGCGGGTCATTACGCCCCGCTCGTAGGAGAGGTCATCCTCCCGCTCGCCCACCCGCACCACGGCCAGCGTGGGGGTGATGCCTTTTGCCTTCAGCTGCTCGCAGAGTGCCGCGTTGCGCTCGTTCATGGCGGCCACCACCGGCGCACCTTTTAAAATCGTTGCCATATACTTTCCCTCATTTGTGATATTATTTATTGCGGAGTTTCCCGCTGACGACGGTGAATACTTCGTCTGCCCGGGGCACAAACTCTGCCAGCAATGCGTCTGCCCGGGCGTCCAGCGCGGCTGCGCGGCTGCGGTCTGCCATCAGCTTGGTGTTAATAAACACATTCAGGCTTGCGGCCTGCAATGCCGCCTTGCACAGCACGGCGGCGCAGCCTGCATCCGATACTGCCAGCACGCTGCCTTTGGCGGCGTACTGCCCTGCCAGCGCGATGCCCTCGGCGCACTTTTCCATAATTTGCAGCGGCACGGCGCTTGCACCGTCCAGTGCGGCTTCCAGCACAGAAGCCTTGTGCGCGGCCTGCTCCGGGGTGTCCTTGGGCAGGCCGTAGGCCGCAGCCAGCGGCGCAAAGGCGTCAGCATCGGCCTGTACCAGCGCTTCCAGCTCCAGCCGAAGGGCTTCAGCCCGGGCGTTCAGTGCCTGAATGTCCGCTTCCACGACGGCATACTTTTTTTTGCCGGTGGTCAGGCAGCCCACCATGTTGCCCAGTGCCACACCGGCAGCGCCCACCAGAGCGGCAGTGCCACCGCCGCCCGGTGTGGGCGCTTTGCTGGCAAGCTGTGCCAGAAACTGCGCGCAGCTTAAATCGTTCATTTCCATGTGTAGATACCCCTCTCTGTTACAAAGGCGTCCAGCCGCTGGTCGTGGGCGTCCACGGCGGCGCGGGGGACGCGCTGAACCTCCAATGCAATGCCGATCTTCACCGCCCGGGTGCAGTAGGGCAGGTAGCGGTCGTAGTAGCCCTTGCCCATGCCTACCCGGTAGCAGCCTGCGTCAAAGGCGGTGCAGGGCACCAGCACCAGATCCAGCTGCTCCGGCTGCAAAAGGGCAGAGCGTTCCAGCACAGGCGTGCGGATACCGTACTGTCCCATCGCCCAGCCGTCCGCGCTAGGCACGGCTGCGGTAAGGGAAAAGCCTTCGCCGCACACCGGGTAGGCTACCGTCTTACCCTGCCGGACAGCTTCGGCAGCCACGGCGGCAAGGTCGGCTTCGCCCCCAAAGGCTGCGTAGAGCAAAAGGGTGCAGGCGGCGCGGTAGGCGTCCAGTTCCAGCACCCGGCGGCAAAGGGCTGCATTGGCGGCGGCGCGCTGCGGCGCATCCAGCGCCTTGCGGGCGGCACGGCCAGCGGTACGCTGCGCCTGTTTTTCCTCGGCAATGGTCATACAAAACACCTCGCTTCACCTGTGAAAGGGGATACTTGAAAAATATACAAAATCGACAGCGCATTTTTATACAAACATAATAAACACTTCAGACAAAAAAAGCAAGCCTTTTGGCGAAAAGAGGATTGAAGCCGCCGCCGCTTTCTGCTATGATATATCTTATAGTAGCAAACGCCGCGCGGGCGCTGCGCTGAGAGAACCTGCAACATTTTGTGGAGAGGGGCAAGTAAAATGTACAAGGATATGATGGACACCATCGGCATGGTCAATGCAGCCGACCCGGAACTGGGCGCAGCCATGGAGCGGGAACTGACCCGTCAGCGCGAGAATATTGAATTGATCGCCAGCGAGAATATCGTTTCGCCCGCCGTGATGGCAGCCATGGGCAGCGTGCTGACCAACAAGTACGCCGAGGGTCTGCCCGGCAAGCGCTACTACGGCGGCTGCGTCTATGTGGACGAGGTGGAGAATATTGCCATCCGGCGCGCCTGCCAGCTGTTCGGGGCAAAGTATGCCAACGTCCAGCCCCATTCCGGCGCACAGGCCAACCTTGCCGTGTATTTTGCCCTGCTGGAGCTGGGCGATACCGTTATGGGCATGGACCTTTCGCAGGGCGGTCACCTGACCCATGGTTCCCCGGTGAATATGTCCGGTAAAAACTACCACTTCATCTCCTACGGTGTCGGCGCAGACGGCGTGATCGACTACGCTGAGCTGGAAAAGCAGGTGCGCAAGGTGCGCCCCAAGATGCTGGTGGCGGGCGCTTCTGCCTACCCCCGCGCCATCGACTTTGAAAAACTGGCCGAGATCGCCCACGGCTACGGCGCATACCTGATGGTGGATATGGCGCACATTGCCGGTCTGGTGGCGGGCGGTCAGCACCAGAGCCCCGTACCCTACGCCGATGTGGTGACCACCACCACTCACAAGACCCTGCGCGGCCCCCGCGGCGGCCTGATTTTGACCAACAACCCCATCATTGCCAAGCGCATCAACTCGGCAGTGTTCCCCGGCACGCAGGGCGGCCCGCTGGAGCACGTGATTGCAGCAAAAGCTGTCTGCTTTGGCGAGGCACTGAAGCCGGAGTTCAAGGAATATGCCCGCAAGATCGTAGAAAATGCACAGGCACTGGCTGCGGCTTTGCAGCAGCGCGGCGTCAAGTTGGTATCCGGCGGCACCGACAACCACCTGATGCTCATTGACCTGCGGGACGAGGAGTGCACTGGCAAGGACTTGGAGCAGCGTCTGGACAGCGTGCACATCACCGCCAACAAGAACACCGTCCCCGGCGAGACCCGCAGCCCCTTTGTGACTTCCGGCGTGCGTCTGGGTACCCCGGCTGTCACCACCCGCGGTATGGGCGCAGCCGAGATGCAGGTGATCGCGGACTGCATTGCAGACTGCATCTGGCACTATGAGGAAAAGAAGGACGAGATCAGCGAGCGCGTTCTGCGCCTGACCCGGGAGTTCCCGCTGTACCAGTAAAAGCAAACCATAAATAACAAGGCATCCGCAGCCGTTCTGCTAAGCATACAGGGCTGCGGGTGCCTTTTGTTACAAAACCGGGAGAGCCAAAAAGGAGAAAGACGATGGAAAGTTTAGGCCTTTTGCATCTGTATTACGGCGATGGTAAGGGCAAGACCACAGCCGCCATGGGGCTTGCCCTGCGGGCGCTGGGCAGCGGAAAACGTGTGGTCATCGTGCAGTTTTTAAAGGGCGGGCAGAGCGGCGAGATCCCGCTGCTGGAGCAGCTGGGCGCTGTCGTTTACCGGGGCAAGGCCGGGCAGAAATTTGTTTTTCAGATGAACGAAGCCGAAAAGGCTGCTACCCGCGCTTTACAGAACAAAAATCTTGCGGCGGCGCTGGCGCAGCCCTGTGATCTGCTGGTGCTGGACGAAGCCGGCAGCGCGTGGGAACTGGATATGGTGGACAAAGACCTGCTGCAGCAGGCGGTGCTGCACCGCCCCGCCGGGCAGGAATGCGTCCTGACCGCCCACGCAGCCCCCGGGTGGATGCTGGACGCCGCAGATTACCTCACAGAGATGTGCTGCCGCCGCCACCCCTACCAGAAGGGCATTGCCGCACGGAAAGGCGTGGAGTATTAAGGTTATAGCAAAAGGAGTTGTTGCGCATGATGCAACAACTCCTTTTGCAGTTTTATACATCCCAGAACCCTTTCAGCGCCGTTTCCAGCGCGGCGGTGCCGGGCAGATACCGGATGTGCTGCCAGTGCGGCGGGAACAGGCGGGCGGTGTCGGGCTGCGCAAAGCGGTCGTCCAAAAGCAGCACCACGCCTTTGTCCTGCGGGGTGCGCACCACCCGCCCGGCGGCTTGCAGCACCTTGTTCATGCCCGGGTAGCGGTAGGCGTAGTCGAAGCCGCAGCCGGACTGCTCCTCGTAATACCGGCGCAGCATCTCCTGCCGGGGGTTCACCTGCGGCAGCCCCACCCCCACGATGGCACAGCCAATGAGCCGGTCACCCACAAGGTCTACCCCCTCGCCGAAGATGCCGCCCATCACGGCAAAACCCAGCAGCGTTTTGGCGGGGTGGGGCACAAACTGCGCCAGAAACTCCGCACGCCCGGCATCGTCCAGGCTGCGCTGCTGCACAAGGGTGGGAATGTCCGGCCAGCGGGCGGCAAAGGCTTCGTACACCTGCTGCAAATAGGCGTAGCTGGGGAAAAACGCCAGATAGTTGCCGGTCTTGCCCCGCGCCAGCGCCGCCAGCGCATCCGCTACGGCGGGCACGCTTGCTTCCCGTTGGCGGTAGCGGGTAGAGATGCCCGGCAGACAGAACAGCCCCAGATTTTCCGGCGGGAAGGGACTGGGCAGCGCCACCGCCCGGGCATCGGCGCAGCCCAGCACGCTGCGGTAAAAGGCAGGCGGGGTCAAGGTGGCACTGAACAGCGCCGCGCTGCGCCCTGCCGCCAGACTGGCATCCACAAAAGGTGCGGGGTCTAAGCAGAGCAGGTGCAGCTCCAACTCGCTGCCCCGGGCGGTGAGCTGGGTGACAAAATGGCTGTCGTACCGGTCAGCTGCGCGGGCGATATCTTGCAAGGCAAAGTAGAGTTCCAGCAGCTGGGCGTGGGCGGGGTCCTCGGGGTTCTGTTCCAGCCAGTCCTGTAACGGGGTGTGCACCGCCCGCAGCGCAGCGGGCAAAGCGGCGGGCAGCTGCTGCAAAAACACGGTGCCGTCCCGGGCGTACAGTGGCTGCGGCAGGGCAAAATCCGGCGCAGCTTCAGCGGGTAAAAGGCTCACCTGCGTAGGCTCGGTTTCCCCGGCGGGCTCTGCACCTGTGCGGGGCGCAGCCTGTGCGCAGGCCTTGCGCGCCGCCAGAAAGACTTTATCCGCCTTGGTCAGCGCGGTTTTCAGGCTGCTTCTGCCCTTGCCCAGCGCCCGCTTTGCCTCGGTCAGGCTGCTTTTGGCAAACTGCGCCGAGTACATGGCACGGGCTCTGTCCGGCAGGTTGTGCGCCTCGTCAATGAGGAATAGCCAGTCCCCGGCGGCATCAAAAAAGCGCTTGAGGTGCACCACAGGGTCAAACAGATAGTTGTAGTCCCCGATGACCACATCACACCACTCGCTCAGATCCAGCCCCAGCTCAAAGGGACACACTGAGAACTGCCGGGCGGTGTCCGCCAGCGCGGCACGGCTGAAACTGCCGCTGCCATCCAGCAGAGCCGCCAGCGCGTCCTTGCGGCGGTCGTAGTAGCCGTTGGCAAAGGGGCACACCTCCGGCAGACAGGCGGGGTGCCCTTCGGCGTCCGGGTGCAGACAAGCCTTTTCCTTGGCGGTCAGGGTCACGCTGCGCAAGGCGAGACCGGGTTGTGCGGCACGCAGCCGCGCCACTGCGTCCTCGGCGGCGGCTTGGGTGGTGTTGCGGGCGGTCAGATAGAACAGTTTTGCGCCGCAGCCCTCGCCCATGGCTTTTAAAGCAGGGAAGAGCGCGCTCATGGTCTTGCCGATGCCGGTAGGGGCCTGACAAAAAACGCGGGTGCCGCCCTTGCGGTCGGCGCTCTTCCCGGCGCGGCAGGCGCGGTACACCTCGCCCGCCAGCGCCCGCTGCCCGGGGCGGTACTCCGCAAAGGGAAATTGCAGCGCCGCAAGGCTTTGGCTGCGCCGGGTGTCCCAGTCCAGCTGCCGCTGCGCCCACGGGGCATACTGCATTAAAAGCTGCCGCAAAAACTGCTCCAGCTGCTGCTGAGTGAACTGCCGGGTAAAGCGCTGAATCTGGTCGGTATCGACCTGATAATAGGTCAGACGCACGGCAAGCGCATCCAGTCCCTGCTGGCTGCTGAAAATGGCGGCATATACCATGCCCTGCGCCCAGTGGCAGGGGTTCAGTTCCTCGGTGATCTCCTCATAGGGGACGGTAGTGGTCTTGATCTCATCAATAGTCACGGTGCCGTTTTCATCGGTGAAAATGCCGTCTGCCCGGCCTTCCAGCGTAAAGGCGATGCCGCAGGCTTCCCGCTCCGCGCTGAGGAATACCTCGGCCTGATAGCCCTCCCCGGCGGCCTTTTGCAGCTTGCGGTGGATGCGTGCGCCCTCGTTGGCGCGGTCAAAGCCGGCAAAGCGGCTGTCGATGCTGCCGGTGCGCAGCAAAAACTCCACCAGCTGCCGGATGGGCAGATGGATGCTTGCCAAGGCGTTTCACCTCCGTTTTTTCGTTATCCTACCCCGAACAACTCCATGCACTGGGCGGCTGCGGCATCCACCTGTGCAAAGTCCACGGCGGTGCGGTAGTAGGTCTCCAGTTCATCGTGGCAGCTTTTTGCTTGTGCCATCAGGGCACAGGCCTGTTCCAGCAGCTCGGCGGCGGCGCGCTCGTTGAAGCGCAGCCGTGCACGGCAGGCAGAAAGGTTCTCCCGGTCCACAAAGCGGCTGCACCGCACGGTCTGCGCCGCAGACAGCCGCACCGGATGCCAGCGGTTGTCGGTCAGGAACGCCAGCCGCAGGGAGGGAATGATAATGTGGTCGATTTTATCCTCCGGGTGCATGGCGCAGGGGCAGGTGATGATGTGGTAGCCCCGCGCCAGTGCCTCGGCGCGGATGAGTTCCAGCAGCAGGCGGGAGACTGCCCCGTAGTCGTCCCGGAAGAGGATGCATTTGTCTGCCAGTGCCTGCACCGTGCCCTGATAGAACACCTCGCCCTTGGGCGTGATGGCCGAGAGCAGCCGCAGCTCTTCAGAGCCCATCTCCTCGGTGCGGGGCAACAGGCGGATGCACAGCCGCTTGACGTAGCGGCGCACTTTTTCAAAGTTGGCGCTGCACGCTTCGGCGCGGCGGCTGTCCAGCAGCAGGCTGCCCGCCGAGGCCACATACCGCGCCGCCCGGCTGCGCAGCAGCTGGTTGCGGGCAAACAGGGCGGTCACCTCGTCCTTGTGGGGGTGCAGGGCATCGGCGTCAATGGTGTGGTACAAACTCAACACCCGCTCGTCTGCGCCGGGGGCTTCCGGCTCCACCACATGGGGCGCGGTGGCGTCGATGATGGCGCGTTTCTGCCGCAGGAACACCACCCCGTCCAGACTGTCGGGGTCGCTGGCGCAGTGGATGCGCTGGATAGGTTCGCCCTTATCCTGTGCGGCGCGCGCCAGACGCTTCATCAAAGTAGACTTGCCGCAGCCCGGCCCGCTTTTGAGCAGCACCAGCTGCATTCCGGGCTCCCGGCGCAGCGGCGCAAAGTAGCCCTTGAACCCGGCGGGCGTTGTAGCGCCCAAAAAGAAATCCACAGAAGGATGCACGGAACTTTCCATACAAAAACACCTCACTTTTGCTTTACAGTATGCAAAAGCGGCGCGGTTGGTTCCTGTCCTTATTTATGATAGGTATGCTCGCACACGGCGGCAATGGTGTCCCGCAGTACGGTAAAGTCCGCAAAGGCTTCAGGCTTGTTCTGGGGTTGGCGCAGCAGGGCGGCGGGGTGGAAGGTGCCCATGAACAAAATGCCACCCTTCTCAATGATCTGTCCGTGCTCCCGGGTGACGGAAAAATCCTGCCGGATCATCCGCTGGGCGGCAACACGCCCAAGGCAGACCACGATCTTGGGATGCAGCAGCCGGAACTGCTCCCGCAGCCACGGCATACAGGCTTCGCTCTCGGCGGGCAGCGGGTCGCGGTTCTGGGGCGGGCGGCACTTGACGATGTTGGC
>CDZK01035748.1_pt1 | contig 11701 bp, 13 predicted proteins | sample 557401 | NCBI WGS metagenome assembly CDZK01 (sample SAMEA3182108, study PRJEB8094) | gut metagenome | biome: human; feature: gut; material: Stool; isolation source: human stools | place: Canada | collected 2013-04-25 | reverse complement strand
GCGTTGTTGAACTCCTCGATGACGGCGTCCTTGCCCTCGGGGATGTCGATCTCCACCCGCTTCAGGTCCTGCATCTCATAGGCCCGCTTGTTCAGCACGTCGATGATGCCGGTGACCTTCTTGCCCTCGTCCCAGATGGGCACCACCAGGGGGGCGATCTTGTTGCCGAACCGGGCCCGCAGGGCCTCGAAGGTGGCGTTGTAGTCGCTGTTGTCCTCGTCGGTCTTGGAGATATAGATAAAGCGGGGCATGTTCCGCTCCTCGCAGTATTTCCACGCCTTCTCCAGGCCCACGGACACGCCGTCCTTGGCGGAGCAGACGATGATGGCGGCGTCAGCGGCCCGCAGGGCCTCGATCACCTCGCCGGCAAAGTCAAAGGCGCCCGGCGTGTCCAGCACATTGATGCGGCACCCCTTGTACTCCAGAGGCGCCACGGCGGTGGAGATGGAAATCTGCCGCTTGGTTTCCTCCGGATCATAGTCGCAGACCGTGTTGCCGTCCGCGCTCCGGCCCATGCGGTCGATGGCGCCGGTCATATACAGCAAGCTCTCTGCCAGGGCGGTCTTGCCGTTTCCGCTGTGGCCCAGCAGACAGACGTTGCGGATGTTTTGTACAGAATAGCTCATGTTCGTTCCACTCCTTATGTTGTGCTGTTGCCGCGGCCAGCCGTGCTGGCCGCAGGGGCTGCCTAATGTAGAAATTATACAACGATCGCCGGTGCAATACAACAAAAATTTTGGCACAATCCCCGTTTTGGGCAGGAGCGTGAAAAAAGCTCGGAAATTTTCGTCAAGTCGGCGAAAAAAACGAGCTCCCGGAAAATCGGATAGAAGGCGCAAAGGCGGCCCTTTCGGCCGCCTTTGCGCCCTTTTCCGGTGGAAATGTCCCTACGTGTTGTCCGCGTTGATGGGCTCCCGCACCAGCAGCCGCCGCAGGGCCTTGCCGTTGAAGGGGATCAGGGGATAGAGGTACCCATGGCCCACCAGGGGTTTGGTGGTGGCCAGCAGGACCACGATGCCCACCACGCCCAGGCCGAATCCCCAGACGTCAAAGGCCGCCGTCAACAGCAGCAGCACCACCCGCAGCAGCTTGAAGGCATAGCCCAGCTCATAGCTGGGCTGGGCAAAGCCCGCCACGGACACGAAGGCCATATACACCAGCACCTCCGGTCCCAGCCAGCCCGCCTGGACCGCGAAGTCGCCCAGGATCAGCGCTCCCAGCATGGAGAAGGAGTTGGACAGGGTGTCCGGCGTGTTCAGGGACGCCAGCTTCAGCACGTCGATCAAGAACTCCACCACCAGCAGCTGGGACAGTAGGGACAAGGCCGCCGGCTCCGGGGAGGAGAGGAAGTCCAGCCACCCCGGCAGCCGGTCCGGGACGCTGACCATCAGATACCAGGCGGGGGTGATGAGCAGGGAGATCAAAAACACCGCCACCCGCAAAATCCGCAGATACGTGCCCACCAGGGGCGGAAAGTAGAAGTCGTTGGCCTCCTGTGTGAAGTCAAAGAAGGTGGTGGGCAGGATCATCACCGCTGCGGAGTTGTCCACCATCAGGATGATGCTGCCCTCCATGACGCAGGCGGCGGCGGTGTCCGGCCGCTCCGTGTATCGCACCTTGGGGAAGGGGTTGTACCACTGCTTGGGTCGAATGGCCTCCGCCACGCTTTCCTGGGCCATGGTGAGAGATTTTGCCTGGATGTTCTGCAGCTTGTGGCGCAGCTCGTCCAGCAGGGCGTGGTCCACCCGGTCGTCCAGATAGCACAGCGCCACGTCGCTGTGGGTGCGCTGGCCGATCTTCAGCCCCTCCATGGTCAGGTGGGGATCCCGGATGCGGCGGCGCAGCAGGGCCATGTTGGGCACCACCGCCTCTACAAAACCGTCGTGGGAGCCCCGCAGGACCTTGCCGTCCGGCGGCTCCCCCACGCTGCGGCTGGGGTACTCCTTGGCATCGATCAGCGCCGCGCCCTGCAATCCCTCCATCACCAGCAGGCTTTTGCCCATCAGCACGGAGGTGAGGATGTCGTCCCGGTCAAAGCTGACATTCACCTCCATAAAGGTCACGAAGCGGTCCGCGAACTGCTGCATCTCCGTCAGCCCCTGCACCGCCTCCGGCTGGAGCGACAGCCAGAAGGCCCCCATCCGCTCCAGGATGGCGTCGCCGCCGAAGCCGTCGATGACCCAGAACCGGGCCCGCCGCCCCCCCACGTACAGGTCCCGGCACACCATGTCGCAGCTGCGGCCCGCTCCCAGGGCATCGTCAAAAAATCGGGTGTTTTCCTCGTAATTGGATGAAATGCGATTCATGCTCCACCTCCGTCATCCCCGCTAGTATGCGTCAGAGATGGGCGGCGTATCCGCCGCGTTTCGCCGCCGGGGCAGGCGTCCGGCTGTCCGCAAAAAAGCGACGCATCCAAAGGCGGATGCGCCGCTTTTCATCTTCCGTTCGCTTCCAGCTAGAAACCTGGGTCAGGGCTTCTTCTCCGTCTCCCCGGTGCCCTGTCCCCGGTGCTTCCGCTTCCAGAGGATCCGGCCCGCCGCGGCGCCGATCACCACCAGGAGCAGCAGCCACACCCAGCCGTAGGCCAGTGTCACCGCCAGGCTCTCCAGCGCGCTGACGAACCCCCGCCAGCCGGAGGCAAAGGCCGCGCCCATCCGACTGCCGAAGCTGGTGGCCGGCTCCTCCACGTTGGACAGCTGGTACACCTCCTGGAGGGAGATGTAGACGGTGGCGTAGTCCACCAGGCTGTCGTAGCGCCGCAGGGTGCCGGTGAGCCGCTCGATCTCCAGCTCCGTGTCGGAGATGGCGGACTCGATGGTGATGATGTCCTCCATGTTCTCCGCCTGGGCCAGCAGGTTCTGGAGCCGCTCCAGCTTGGTCTGCTGGGTCACCAGGCGGCTCTCCGCGTCGTAATATGCCTCACTGACGTTCTCGCTGCCCTCCTCCTTGTAGGTCACATGGCAAATCGTCCCCACCCGGTCCAAGAAGGCCTGGAACTGGTCCGCGGGAATCCGCGCCGTGTAGTCGCCGGAGCGGTAGCCGCTGCTGTAGTTGTGGGCCGCCGCCTGCTCGAAGTAGCCCCCCAGGTCCTCCACCAGTGTCCGCAGGTCCGCGTCGGCATCGTCAAAGCCAGTGGTCTCCACCTCCATCCGGGCGGTGTAGATCATCTTGGCGTTCTCCAGCCGGTCAGAGGCGCCGTCCTCCGCCGTGCCGCCGGACTCCTCTGTTGTCTCCGCCCAGACGCCGTAGGAGCCGCCCGCGCTGGCGGTTCCGTTGTCCGCCGAATCAGCGCTGGTCGTTGCATCGTCCGACGCAGTTGCGTTGCCGCTTCCGCCGCAGCCGGACAGCAGTCCCAGCAGCAAAAGCAGCGCCAGCATCCATGCAAAGCCTCTCTTCATTCCAATACCCTCCTTCTCGATGGCCCCGCTTCCAACCGGGGTCTTTACTCTGATAGACGGAAACCGCCGCCCGGCGCTGCATCGAAATGGAAATTTTTTTCGCCGGAGCGTCGGAAATCCCCGGCTGCGGGTGTTCTCCTCTGTCTCGACGATCGCAGAGGGCGCCCCCGCCGCACTCCCCAGGGGAGGAAGAAGTTCCCGCCCAGAGGTTGCCTTTTTCTCCCCGGGGGAGTACAATCAGAGCAGCCGCGGCGGACCGCGGCTTTCGGAAAACGATTCGGAGGGGAAAAATCTATGACCTATCAGGAAGTTCTGGAACAAGCCCGGGGCGCCATGGGCCCCCACTGCAAGGCCTGTCCGGTGTGCAACGGCCTGGCCTGCAAGAACAGCATTCCCGGTCCCGGCGCCAAGGGCATCGGCACCGGCTTCATCCGCAACTATCAGAAGTGGCAGGAGCTGTGCGTCAACATGGACACCATCTGCGAAAACGCGCCGGTGGACACCTCCTTCACCCTGTTCGGCCGGACGGTGGATCTGCCGGTCTTTGCCGCCCCTGTGGGGGCCATGACGCTCCACTATGGGGACAAGTACGATGACCTGGCCTATAACGACATCCTGGTGGCCGCCTGTGCCAAGGCCGGCATCGCCGCCTTCACCGGCGACGGCACGGACCCGGCGGTCATGGAGGGGGCCGCGGCGGCCATCGCCAAGAACGGCGGTTACGGCGTGCCCACCATCAAGCCCTGGAACCTGGATACCATCCGTCAGAAGATGGACCTGGTAAAGGCCGCCGATCCCTTCGCCATCGCCATGGACATCGACGCGGCGGGCCTGCCCTTCCTGAAGAACATGACGCCCCCCGCCGGCAGCAAGACGGTGGAGGAGCTGCGCCAGATCGTGGAGATGGCCGGCAAGCCCTTCATCGTCAAGGGCGTCATGACGGTGGCCGGCGCCAGGAAGGCCCTGGAGGCCGGTGCCAAGGGCATCGTGGTGTCCAACCACGGCGGCCGGGTGCTGGACCAGTGCCCCGCCACCGCCGAGGTGCTGCCCGCCATCGTGGACGCGGTGGGCGGAAAGATGACCGTTCTGGTGGACGGCGGCATCCGCACCGGCATGGATGTGTTCAAGGCCCTGGCCCTGGGGGCGGACGCGGTGCTGATCGGCCGGCCCTTCGTCACCATGGTCTACGGCGCCGGCGCCGAGGGCGTCCAGGCCTATGTGGACAAACTGAAGGCCGAGCTGGCGGACACCATGGCCATGTGCGGTGCCCACTCCCTGGCGGACATCAACCGCTCCATGCTGTACGGCTATTGAGTCGCCCCGCCTCTATCCTGAAAAATGAAAAAGGCGCCGCCCTGGCAGAGGCCAGGGCGGCGCTTCATTCTACTCTTATCCCAGGTCCGCCAGAGCGGCTCGCTGCCAGCGGTCCACTGCCGCCAGCTGGTCCGGGGTGTGGAACCAGTGCTCCCCGTCCTCCTCCACCGTCAGGCGGCAGGAAAAGCGGGCGGCGAAGGCCTCCACGGTCTCCCGGTCCGTCAGATGGTCCCGGCCGCCGTACAGGATGGCCGTGGGCGCCGTCCACCGGCGGATGGGGTTTGCCCGGACGTACTGCAAGTATTCCCAGGAGAGGGTCTGGCCGAAGTCGGTGGGGATGGTTCCCTCCCGGGCCAGCCGCGCCTCGGTGACGCCGGCCCAGCCCATCATCTTTCGGATGAGGGCCTCCATGTCCACCACCGGGGAGAGGAGCAGTGCCCCCGCCAAAGGCGCGTTCGGATATGCCAGCAGGCCGAACCAGGCCCCCAGGCTGGAGCCGAAGAGAGCCGTCTGGTCCCACCTGTCCCGGAGTTCCGCCAGAATGCCCCGCAGCTCCGGCACCACCCGCCAGGGCACCAGGTCCTCCGCTTCAGAAGTCCGCTCCCCGTGGCCGGGCAGGTCGATGCTCACGGTCTGCCAGCCAGACGCCTCCGCCGCCGCTGCGAAAGAGGCCGCCTCCGCCTTGCTGCCGCCCTGGCCGTGGACATACAGGAATCCCCGCCGGCTGGGCGCCCCCCACCAGATGGCCGGCACGCCGTTCAGAGAGGCCGTCCTGGTCTGCATCTCAGAACACGCACCGGGCGGAGAAGCAGACGCCCTCCGGGCCCAGGCCCTCCATCAGATATTCGTTTTCCCGCCGGACGCCCACCATCCGCAGCTCCTGGCCCAGGGTGGCCTCCTTGCTGTAGTTGATGAAGAACTCCTTCGGCAGCTGCTCCTGGAGATCGGCGGGCAGATAGTCCCACACGAAGTCCCCGTAGTTGCCGCTGTACACGTGGCCGTTTCCGTCCAGGTCGGACCAGACCACCTTCCGGGTGCCCAGCTCCTCCAGCCCCTCGTGGGGCAGCAGGATCTTCTGGGTCTGGGGCGCGTCGATGGTCTTGGGACAGGTGCCCAGCTTCCGGGCAGTGAAGGTTCCGGGCCGCATGATGCGCCGGGTCACCGGGTCCACCAGGATCCAGTCGCTGCGGATGGACACCAGCACGCCCTCCCGGTCCGCGATCTCGTACACCCGCTGCATATGGGCGGCCTTCACCCCGTCCTCCCAGGTGGTGACGTCCACGGTCTGGAGGGCCTTGGGATCCCGGTGGATCCGCAGGGCGATCCGGGAGAGGAGAAACACCTCCCGCATCTCATACAGCTTTTCATAGGTCAGGCCCCGGGCGTCGTAGTCCGCCCCGGCCACAGCGGCGGCGATGCTCAGCAGCGTGCTGACCCGGGCCCGCTGATACCGGTCGCAGTCCGCGAAGATCAGCTGCTGCTGGCGCATATAGCTGTTCTCCTGGAGGATTTCTTTCAAATCGCTCATGTCGGTTCTCCTTTTGGCGGTCTGGCCGCCCTTGCGATGTGTGATAAACTCCAAAAAAGCATATCATATTTTTCCCTTTTTCACAAGCGGAATGATTGACTTTTCCGCCGCTGGTGTTATGATGGAGATACAGATTTGCTGAAAAGGAGGACATTCCCATGGATCTCACAGTCATCTCCACCCCCAACGCCCCCGGCGCCATCGGGCCCTATTCCCAGGGCTACACCTGCGGCGACCTGGTCATCACCTCCGGGCAGATCCCCGTGGATCCCGCCACCGGGGCGATCCCCTCCGGCATCGCCGCCCAGGCGGAGCAGAGCTGCAAGAACGTAGGCGCCATCCTGGCCGCCGCCGGTTCCGGCTATGAAAAGGTGGTCAAGACCACCTGCTTCCTGGCGGACATGGGGGACTTTGCCGCCTTCAACGAGGTGTACGCCAAGTTCTTCACCTCCAAGCCCGCCCGCAGCTGTGTGGCCGTGAAGGACCTGCCCAAGGGCGTCCTGTGCGAGATCGAGGCCATTGCCGTCAAATAAGTCCCGTTTGAAGAAAGCCGGCCCCTTTGGGGCCGGCTTTCTTTATGGATTCCGCAGGAAGATCACGCCCAGCGTCCGGGGGCCGCAGTGGCAGAAGATGGTGCAGCCCGCCTTGGCCTCCAGGATCTCCTCAAATCTGCCGTCGGCCTTCAGGACCTCCCGGGCGATGGAGGCCAGGCTGTCGTCCGGGCAGGTGTCCACCAGAAAGGCCCGGCGGGTGTCCAGGTCCGTCCGGCCCGTCAGCCGCTCCCGGACATAGTCCGCCACCACCTTTTCAATGGAGCCCCGGTACTTCTTTGTGACGGTCATCTTCCCGCCGATGACCTCCACGCAGGGGTGGAGCTTCAACAGGTTTGCCCCCAGGGCCGTCACTGCGGAGCAGCGGCCGCCCTTTTTCATATAGTCCAGCCGGTCCAGCACAAAACTGGTCTCGATCCGGGGGACCAGTTCCTCCAGCATCTGCAGGATCTCTGTCACGGACTTGCCGGCCTCCGCCGCCTCGGCGGCAGCCAGCACCAGCATCCCGTGGCCCACCGTCAGGTTTCCGGAGTCCACCACGTAGACGCCGTCCACCTCCTCCGCCGCCAGGCGGGCGTTCTGGTGGCAGCTGGAGAACCCCATCCCGATGTTCAGGTGGATGACCGCGTCGGCCTCCTCCATCATGCGGCGGAACAGCTCCTCGTAGTCCGCCACGTTCACTGCGTTGGTGGTGGTGATCTCGCCGCCGGCGTCCACGTGGGCGGCGATGTCGGCGGTGTGGATGTCCACGCCGTCGTGATACAGCTTTCCGGCCTTCACGATGCCCAGGGGGATCACGGTGATATGATGCCGCTCCAGCAGCTCCCGGGGCAGATCACAGGTGGAGTCGGTGGTAATTCTAATCATGGTGACAGCTCCTTTTGGTCAGTTGCCCGGCATCGCCGGGGGCAGATGTTTTATTATATCACGCGGCCTGACAAATTACCAGATGCAGCTCTCTGTCTCCGGCTGCGCCGCGAAAAAGCGGGGGGCCGTTTCCTACAGCGCCACCACCGGCGCGCCCGCCGCGTCCGCCGGGTCGTGGGTCACCAGCAGCACCGGCCGGTCCCCCGCCGTCTCCCGGATACAAGCCATCGCCCGATCCCGGTTCTCCCGATCCAGGCCGGTGAAGGGCTCATCCAGCAGCAGCGCGTCAAAGGGCGCCAGCAGGGCCCGAGCCAGGGCCAGCCGCCGCTTCATGCCGCCGGAGAACTCCCGGACCGGCTGTGTCCCCGTGTCCGGCAGGTCCAGCCGGTCCAGCAGGGCGCGGGCCGCCCGGGCGTCGTAGTCCCGGCCCAGCACGAACCGCAGGTTCCCCTCGGCGGAGAGGTGCTCCAGCAGCCGGTCCTCCTGGAACACGGCGGAGATCCGCCTCCCCGCCAGGCCCTCCACCGTGCCGCTGTCCGCCGTCTCCAGCCCCAGCAGGATCCGCAGCAGCGTGGTCTTGCCGGACCCCGAGGGGGCCATGACGGCCGTGATCCCCGGTCCGGCGGTAAAGGACAGGTCCCGCAGTACCGCCTGGTCCCCGAAGGATTTGCACAGATGCCTCACCACGATCTCCATCATCCACCCGCCTTTCTGGCCAGCGCGTCCACCAGGCGGAGGAACAGCCGCTCAAATATCACCGATACCGCCACGATCACCGCTGTCCAGGCGAACAGATCCCCGGTCTGGAAGTACACCTTGGCGGTGTACAGCGCCTCGCCGATGGAGCCGGCGGGCAGGCCGATGACCTCCGCCGCCGCCCCGGACTTCCAGCAGAGGCCCAGCCCCAGGGACACGGCGGACCGGAAGTAGGGCAGCACCGCCGGCAGGTAGATGCCCCGCAGCTGCCGGGCGAGGGGCACCCGGAACACCCGGGCCATCTCCAGCAGCTGAACGTCCGTGTGGCCGATGCCCTCCAGCACGTTCAGGTACACCGGCGGGAACACCATCAGGGCGGAGATCAGCAGGGACAGGTTCTCTGACGAGAAGAAGATCAGCGCCAGGATGATGAAGGACACCACCGGCACCGCCTTCACCACCGCCACCAGGGGGCTCAGCAGGTCCCGCACCCACCGGAGGCGGGCGGACAGGGCCGCCAGTGCCACCGCCAGCACACAGGCCAGGAGAAAGCCCCCCAGGATCCGCAGGGAGGAGAAGGCCACCGCCTGCCAGAACGCCACGGTCCCCGCCAGGGCGATCAGCCGCCCCAGGGCCTGGACAGGAGAGGCCAGCAGCAGCATCCGCCCGCCGGTGGTGGCCGCCAGGGCCAGACTGGCCCCCTCCCATACCAGCAGCCAGAAGATCACCGCCCACAGCCGGACGGCGCCTGTTCGCCGTTTCATTCGCGCTCCCCCTTTCCCGTATGGAAACCGCCGCGCCCCGGGTGTTCCCGGGGCGCGGAAAATATGTCGGCTGTTACGCGCCGTAGTAGAAGTCGTCGTTGGGCATGGCGCCGCCCACGGACGCCTCGTCCTGCTCCCACAGCACGCTGAGATAGCCGGACAGCTTGTCCATCATCTCCGTGCCGGTGATGCAGACGATGTTGCAGTAGGGCAGGGCCTTCTCCGCCACAGCGGCGTCCACGATGCCGTAGTCGCCGATGAGCTGGGCGGCGTCGGCGGTGTTATCGTTGACCCACTCCACGCTCTCGGCGTAGCTGGTCAGGAACTGCTCCACCGCCGCCGGGTGCTCCTCCACGAAGTCCGCCCGGGCCACCACCACGCCGGTGAGCAGGGCGGAGCCGTTGTCCAGGGCGTCCCACTCCTCCGTCAGGTCCAGAGCCACCCGCAGATCCGGCAGCTGGGTCTGGGCCACGGTGACGAAGGGCTGGGGCAGCATGGCGATGGTGGCGCTGCCGGAGGCCAGGGCCGCCACGCACTCACTGTGCTCGCTCTTCCAGTCGATGGTGACGCCGGTGTCGGGATCGATGCCGTTCTCGCTCAAGAGATACCGCAGGGCATACTCCGGCGTGGAGCCCTTGCCGGAGGCCACAATGGTCTTGCCCGCCAGATCCGCCATGGACTGGACGGAGTTGCCGTTCTCCACAATGTAGAGGACGCCCAGGGTGTTCACCGCCAGGGTGACGATGCCGCCCTCCGTCCGGTTATACAGCACAGAGGCCAGATTGGCTGGCACGCAGGCGATGTCCAGCTCCCCCTGCATCAGCTTGGGGGACACCTCGTCGGCGGAGGCCGCCAGGGTGAACTCATAGGTGTTCCCGGTGGTCTCTTCTCCGCTTTCCGCCGCAGTGTCGCTGTCGCTCATCAGCTTCACCATGCCCATGGCGGTGGGGCCCTTCAGGGCCGCCACCCGGACGGTGACGGGCTCTTCCGTGACCTCCGGTGTTTCTTCCACCGTCTCCTGATTTCCGCCGCAGGCGGCGAGAGACAGGCACATGACCAGGGCCAGGCAGGCCGCCAGGCTCTTCTTCATCCACTGTTTCATGTTGATCTTCCTCACTTTCCTTGTTGCAGCGCGTCTTCCGGCGCGTAGACGGTCTTGGCCGTGATCCCCGCCAGCCGGCCGATCTTGCCGGACAGGGCGGAAATGGCGTCCGCCGGTGCGTCCATTGCCACGCTGATGATGTTCACGCCCCGGGCGTGATAGGGCACCCCCATCCGCCCGATGATATAGGGGGCGTACTGGTGCAGCAGCTCGTTCAGCGCCGGGACAGAAGCCATGTCCCGGACGATAATCGCCAGCACGGCCACACGGGTCTCCACAGAGGATTCCTCCCTTTCCAAAAAGTAAACCCCTCCGCCGCGCTGGCAGAGGGGGATTTTGACATGCGCCGTCCGCCCGGCACCGCCGGGCGCTTCCCCGTCTTGCGGCCGGGGCGGGCCCGTGCCGGTCAGAGCGACAGAAACCAAGTTGTCCGGTCCGCCGGTCAGAGCTTCTTCCCAGGGACAGGGAAATGATACCATGGAACGGTCCCGCCGTCAAGGGGCGTTACGCATCGTGACGGCCGCCGCCCCCCGGCCCCAGGGTCTCCAAGACAGAGAGGATGCCCTCGATCCTTCCGAAACAGGCCGGGTCAGAGAGGCTGTCGTCATCCAGAATTTCCCGGATCTCCCACAGGGCCCGGCAGCACCGGTCATGGACCATGTCTCCCACGATCTGCCGGGAGTCATCGCCGCCCACCACGATGGCCGCCCCCGCCTCCGCCAGCACCCGGGCAAGGATATAGGTATTGAATTCCAGCTGGTCCATTTGGATTCCTCCTTTTATAACAAGACGAAATAATTATAAAACATCAGCCATGATATAGTCAAGAAAATATGTCGTGTTGGTGTAAAACCATGAATAAGTCCTATTATAATGCGGAATCCAATCTCATAGCCAGGCGTCTCCGGCAGCTGCGAAAAGAGCGGGGACTTTCCCAGGAAGAGCTGGCTGCCCAGCTACAGCTGCTGGGGGTGGACATCAGTCAGCCCCTGATCAGCAAGATCGAACAAAACCGGCGCTTTGTCAAGGACTATGAGCTGACTTGCATCTGTCAGGTCCTGCAAGTATCTCTGCAGGACCTGCTTGCGGACTTTTACGACACCTTAGAATCATAAAAGAGCCCCCGTGTGGGGGCTCTTTTGTTTTACCGTCCATAGGTCTCCGTCAGCGTCCGAATCTCCGCCGCCAGGGCGGGCGTGACGGCATCGGGAGCCATTCGCCAGCGCCAGTTGCCCTCCGCCACGCCGGGGACGTTGATCCGCCCCTCGCTGCCCAGGGCCAGGTAGTCCTGCATCTGGGCCACGAACAGCTCCGCCGTGCTGCCCATGCCCCACCGCAGCAGGGCTCTGCGGACCTCCTCCCGGCCGGAGGCGCCCAGGTACCGCTCCGCAAAGGCCCGCTCCGCTTCCCCCGCGTGGTCGTACCAGCCCAGGGCGGTGTCGTTGTCGTGGGTGCCGGTGTAGCAGACGCACCGGCGGCTG